>Ga0325400_1003761_pt1 | contig 13850 bp, 15 predicted proteins | sample PopdelMetagenome_2_FD_205662 | JGI IMG/M metagenome (GOLD analysis project Ga0325400, IMG submission 205662) | Populus deltoides microbial communities from Bellville, Georgia, United States - Xylem-PdKOR-R1 | ecosystem: Host-associated > Plants > Phyllosphere > Stem > Wood/Secondary xylem... | reverse complement strand
GTCCTCCGCCAGTTCGATCTGCTGCATCCCGAAATGCCTGCACAGAACCGCCGTTATCTTCCGGAATTCCGTTCTGAATAAGTGAGGAATCAGGTCTTGCTGGTTCATACGAAAAAAGGCCCCTGCCTGAATGCAGGAGCCCCCGTTGTTCTAGGATTGCTGTCCGCTCCGGGCGACCCGGCGCACTTCCACGCTGTTGCCTTCGCCCTGCAAAACCGGGCAGCCCCTGGCAAAGTCAACGGCTTCGTCAACCGAACTGGCTCGCACGATGATGTAGCCGCCAATCGTTTCCTTGATCTCGCCAAACGGCCCGTTGGTCACCAGATTATTGTGCCGCACAACCCGGGCGTCGTCAAAAAGAATACCGTTGGACTGCACAAATTTGTTCTGGGCCGCAATGCCGTCGATCCAGTCCATGGTTTGTTTCATCCAGGCCTGCAATTGTTCGGGCGAGGCCAGTGCGCTACCGTCCGGGTGTCTAAAGAGCAAAATAAATTCGTCCATCTGCTTTGGTTGTTAGAATTAACACCCCCATGACAATCGGGAGTACGAAAATAGGACAGCTGCCGAAAACTATTTTTCAAATGATGGAAAGCCCGGTTCTAAAAGGGAAAGCCCTCGCTGCTAAGTCCCTACCGCAGGGATTTTGTTGTTTATAGAAGGTTGTTTTGCTGTGAATGAGGAGAGGCCTTCTGGTGGCTGCCTAACCGGTCATCCAATGAATGAAATTCCTGTTTAATTTTGTCCGTTGATCGTAGTAGAAAGTTTATCCGTTGGATCCAGTACCAATACAAGAAAACGGCCCGGCGGTCCCTACGCCGTGGAAGAAAGCTTGGCAGTCGGGCCGCTTTCGCACCCAGCTGGGGCTGGGGCTGGGCCTTATGGCCCTGATTTTAGTTTTCTTTCCCTTTTTTTTCCAGTATATCGAACAACGGCGCGGGCCCGTGCTGAACGACTGGCTGCTGAACTACCTGCCCGCTCAGGATGTCTCCCTGTTTATTTTCGGTATTCTCTGGACGATGGCCCTGCTGATGACGGTTCGGGCCCTGCAGAATCCAGCGGTGTTGCTCTTATTTCTGTGGGGTTTTGGGATCCTTTGCCTCATCCGGATTGGAACGATGGGGCTGGTGGCCCTTAATCCGCCCGCCGGACTGGTTGTTCTCATTGACCCCCTCAGCAATACGTTCTACGGAACAACGTTTATCACCAAAGACCTGTTCTTCTCGGGTCATACGGCCACGCTGTTTCTGATGTTTCTGACCTTGACCCGGCCCCGTGAGAAGGCACTGGCCTTAATCGCTACGCTGGCGGTGGGCAGTCTGGTTCTGGTGCAGCATATTCATTATACGGTCGATGTGCTGGCGGCACCCTTCTTCTGCTACCTGGCTTACCAACTGGCCCGGCGCCTGGTGACGGCCCCGATGGGCCGCTAGAAGGCTTCGGCTAACTGGAAGTAAAGCCCGTGCGCTGGTCGCTGACCAATACCGTAATCGACCCGTAGATTCAGCCGTTCGCGGGGGAGCAGCGCCACCCTCAGTCCGGCCCCGTACGAATACTTAAGGTGGTGAAAATTAAGCTCACTCAGCCGATTGCCCACATTGCCTACGTCGCCAAAGGCGACCACACCAAACCGCCAGTAGACGGGCAGCCGGTACTCCGCCTGGACAAGGGCCTGGTTCTTGGCGCGATACCGACCGTCGTAATACCCCCGCATGCTGTTGGAGCCCCCGAACGACGCCAGACTGCGCAGGGGGACGTCACCGCCGTTGAAAAAGCCGTAAGCCTGCAACGCCAGCACCTGCTGCCGATACACCCGAATAAATCGGCGGGCGTCCACGACGTAATTGGTGTACCGGTAATCCGACCCCAGCACCGGCGTGAAGTGATTGAAAAATGCCTGCAGAAAAAGCCCTTTGTCGGGCGAAAAAGCGTTGTTTCGGGAGTCGTAGGTGAGGCTCAGCCCCGCCCCCGAAACGCCATAGCCTTTCCGACCGGCTACATTCTGCTGGTCGAAGAGACCACCGGACTGGTAATCAACCTGTAACAGACGCTGGTATTCATAAAGCAGACCCAGAAACAGATTGGGCCGCAGTTGCCGCTGCAGGTGCAGATAGATATAATACTGCCGGAAAGTGTAGGGTTCAACCTGCTCGTCGGGCGCTACTTTGCCCAGTCCCCAGAACTTATCGGGGAAGTAACTGTAGGAAAGCTGCTGGTTTAGAATGTAGCGCTCACCCGGAAAATAAATTGTGCCGTTGATGGCCGTGATGAACTGCCGGCGCAGCGAATACAGGGCCAGGGCCTGGAGGTTGGAGGTACGAATCCGGGCATGGTGCGTTCCCAGATTAAACGTAAACGAACCCGCCACGCCCGCCGACCAGTCGGTTTCGATCGACCGGGCAACCAGGGGCAGAACAATGGCTTTGGCCTTACCGGTGGCGCTGTCAGACTGGGCCTGAGCGGGCATCCAGCCCAGGAATAGACTCAGCAAAATGGACCAGCCGACAGCGCTTCTCCCAAAAATAGACCATCCAGTGGTCCCAAAAATAGTCCTCATTAAAAAGCTATTAATTCAATTACAGTACTAACCGACGGGGGTGCAATTTCAATACTTTTACACTTAACCTAACCATAACAATTTGATAATATTAGGTTTTTACGGCAGTGCGAACCCGGAATAAGGGACGCTCTTAGGCTGCCCATAAATTAGAAAAGGTGATTATGAAAAGAAATGAGTGTCCCCGTTTTGAATTAGGGGAAAAGCTGACAGCCGAACAGCTGGACTTTTTTCAGAAAAACGGATTTATCGTTTTCCGAAATTTCATTCATCCCCGCACCGTAGCGTTATTCATTCAGGAAGTAAACCGAATCGAGGCTGAATGGCTGGCCGAGGGACGCGAGAAAGTGAACGGTGTCCCGCTTAAATTTGGGAAAGACGAAGCGGGTAACAAAATCATCCAGCGGTTTTGTTTTCTGTCTCAGTATAGCACGGCGCTGCACGAGTTTCTGCAGGACCCGCGTTTGCAGGCGCTGCCGGAATTGGTGTATCCGTACGAAGGGCGCATTGGCGAAAACGAGAAGGATGGCCTGGTCCTGAATCACTATATTCGAACGCCCAACAGCCAGTTCTCCCAGATGGGCTGGCACACCGATAGTCCCCGTGATATTTTTCTGGGGCAGCGGATTATGCCGATGCTGAACGTAGGTATTCACCTGGATACGTGCGCCTTTGAGAATGGCGGGCTGCGTCTGCTGCCGGGTACGCACAAACAGAATCTGCTTAAGTTGTTGTTTGGCAAGCGGTATTTTGTCGACAATAATGCGGATCCGAACGAGATTGGCTTCGACATTAACGCCGGTGACCTGACGGTACACGATGGGCGGCTGTGGCACCGCGTTCAGCAATCTCCGCACATGGGCGAAAAAAGCCGCCGGCGGGTGATGTACGTGCCGGTGGTAACGGGTAAGTATGCGCCCAAGAATGAAAACAGCAAAACGCCCTTATATTTGCGCTTCATCTCCAAGGTCCATATTTAAAGTATGTCGTATGCCCTCATTACCGGCGCCAGTAAAGGCATCGGGCGCGCCATCGCCGTTGAACTCGCCCGGCGTCAGTGGAATCTTCTGCTGGTAGCCCGTTCGGAAGGCGCGTTGCAAAGTCTGGCGTCGGAGCTGACGGCGCAGTTTGGCGTTAAAGCCGATTACTTGGCCATTGATCTGTCGGAGCCCGATGCGCCCCGGCGGGTGGTGGACTGGTGTACCGGTAAAGACTATCCCGTAGCGGCTTTAATCAACAACGCCGGGTATGGCCTGAGCGGGCCGTTTGAGCGCTACAGTCCGGCGGAGAACGCCAACATGATGCAGGTCAACATGCTGGTGCTGGCGCAGTTGTGTCAGTTGTTTCTGCCCCAGTTGCGGCAGCAGTCCCGGGCCTATATTGTGAACATTGCCAGTTCGGCGGCTTATCAGGCCGTGCCGGGCTTGAGTTTATACGCGGCCACGAAAGCCTTTGTGCTATCGTTCAGCCGGGGGCTGCGGCAGGAGTTGCGGCCCGGTCCGGTATCGGTAACGTGCGTTTGCCCCGGCCCGACCGACACGGATTTTGTCGTTCGGGCCGGGGCCGGACCCAAAGCGCTGCGGGCCGCCGATAAAGTGAACATGACGCCCGAAGCCGTGGCCCGGATTGCCGTTGACAGTATGCTGGCCGGAAAAGCCGAGGTGATTACCGGGGCGCTGAATAAAGTCGGGGCCTTCTTTTCGTGGCTCCTTCCCAAAGGCCTCGTTGAGCAGGCCACAAAAGGGGTTTACGAATAGATTTAGCGGGTCGTGAGCAGGGCGCGCAGGGCCGTCTCGTCGCGGAAGCCCAGCTGGCGGTCGGCCAATTTGCCGTTGCGGAATACGAGCAGCGTCGGAATTTCGTCAACGCCGTAGGCTTTCATGATCAGTTTTTCGGTATCGGCATTCAGCTTCAGCCATACCGCCTGACCTGCTGTTTCCTGCGCCAGCTTTTCAATGATGGGGGCCATCTTCTTGCAGGGGCCGCACCAGGGCGCGTACACATCGATAATGACCAGGGACTGCGCCTGAATAAGGCTGTCGAGCCGTTGCGTGTTCCACTGGGGAGCCGCTTTTGAGCGGGTTACGCCGGCGAGGGGCCGCAGCTGACCCGCCCATTTCAGATAACCACCCCGCAATTCGTAGACGGATTCAAAGCCCTGGGCCCGCATTTGTTCGACGGCACCCCGGCTGCGTCCGCCCGACATACAATACACGTAGACGGGCTGTTTTTTGTCGAGGCTCGCCAACGCCTGCGTAAAATTGGCATCCTGCACATTGATGTTAACGGCATTGGGCAGGTGACCTTCGGAAAACTCGCCGGGCGTCCGAACGTCGATGAGCTGCGGCTTGGGCACCTGCGTCAACTGGCGGGCAAACGAATCCGGCGACATAATCTGGGCCGCGCAGTAATGACCCGCGAAAGTCCAGCCAAGTATAAGAAAGGTAATCAGAAAAGCGCGATTGAGCGACATAGTACACTTGTCTTGAGTTGTCTGCTAAATTAACCGGTATCCCGTTCTAAATCAAGTCTCCCCCGAACCGTTCAGGGAAGCCGTGGTGAGCCGCCATTCCGTTTTTGAACAACCGGCTAAGCCAGCAGTTAAGTGAAAATCAATTTAAGAGAACGCAACGATGAAAAAGAACATACTGATGGGCGCCTTTCTGGTAGCCTGTGCGCTGGCTGCGCAGGCGCAGACCACGACAACCAGTCCGTCCGGTACAAACCAAAGCCAGACCACCGGCGTAACGACTTATCCGGATCCGCAAAGCGTGCCGAGCGCGGGCGGAGACAATGCCGCGCAGGGAGTTCAGTCGGGTACGGGCGCTAAAAAGGCCGGAAACCGGGAAAGCAGAAACCGGAAAAATCAGCCGATGAACGTGACAACCTATCCGGACCCGCAGAGCGTACCCAGCTCCGGGGGGGACGATGCTGTCCTGCCCGGTTCTAATACGCCGATGCAATCGGGACGGGTCAATCGGCCAAAAAGCGCCGGAAAAACGAGCCGTCGCCGTTCGACAATGTCAGCCGACACAACGCAACGATAAAATCAATCGACCGAATCAAACAGGGAGGCAGGCATCGTGGGTACCTGCTTTTTTCAGGGAGACAAAAGGTATGGAAAATTGGGCTGAAAAAGCGGGAAAACTAGTCATTGGCAGAGCTTCTAACGCGCCGATTGAGGTAAACCGATTGGGTTACGGAACCATGCGCCTAACCGGTCCGGGCGTCTGGGGCGAACCGGCGGATCGGAGTCAGGCCCTGCAGATTCTGAAAAAAGCGGTGGCCTCCGGGGTGAATTTTCTGGACACGGCCGATTATTACGGACGGGATATTACCAACCGCCTGATTGTCGAAGCGTTACATCCGTATCCGGCGGACTTGATCATCTGCACGAAAGTAGGCGCGACGCGCGGAGATGATAAAAGCTGGCTGCCCTACGCCACGCCCGATAACCTGCGGGCGAGCATCGACGCCAATCTGCGAACGATGAAACTGGAGCAGATGGCCGTGGTTCATTTCCGGATGATGCCCCACAATCCCGTTCCATTCGAAGAGTCGCTGGATGCGATGTTCGAATTGCAGAAAGAAGGGAAAATTCGGCATGTCGGGCTGAGTAACGTCCGGCGCAAAGACCTGGAAAAAGGGCTGGAACGCGGGCCTATCGCTACGGTCGAGAACCTGTACAGCTACACCCAGCGAACAACGTTCACGGCGCACGGCGACGACAACCCCGGCGGGGAAGAGGTGCTGCCCCTCTGCGAGCAACACCAAATTCCGCTGATTCCGTTCTTTTCGCTGCTGACCGCCCTGCCCGCTCAGGAAAACCGGGTTAGTGAGCTGGCGCAAAAGTACGGCGTCACCAACGCCCAGATGAACCTGGCCTGGCTGCTGCACAAATCACCGTGGCTGCTGCCCATTCCGGGAACGTCGTCGCTGGACCACCTGGCGGAAAACCTGGCGGCCGCTTCCATCAGCCTGACCGACGAGGATATGGCTTATCTGGGTTAAGACGGCGCCGAACGGTCTACGAAGAAAGGGGCGAGACCAGCGCTTTTTCCAGAACCATGAAACGAAGGGGTTGTCTGGGAATGCCAAAGCGTGGGTCGTCCGGGAAAGGCTGGGTTTCGCCCGTTGCTTTATATCCGTGGCGCTGATACCAGGCGATCAGTTCGTGTCGAGCCGTGATGACGGTCATCGTGATGGCCCGGCACTGCTGATGGCGGGCCATCTGCTCGGCAGCGGCTAACAGGCGCTTGCCAATGCCACTGTCTTGGACTTCGGGCGCAACCGTCAGCATGCCCAGATAAAGAGCGTCCCCTTTGGTTTCCAGATAAACGCATCCCCGCAACTGGTCTTTGGTTTCGTACTTCAGAATCGTGACCAGCGGATTTTGCAGCATCGTTCGCAGGGCCGCTTCGTCGGTCCGGATGCCGTCGAGCAGATCTGCTTCGGTGGTCCATCCCCGGCGTGAGCCGTCGCCCCGGTAAGCGCCGTTGACCAGGTTGTTCAGCGCCGGAATGTCGTTTTCGGTCGCGGGTGAAATAGACGTTTCAATCATACCGCGAAGGTATTGGCTTTTTCAGATGGTTGACCCGTGATGCCGGACTTTTGACCGTAGAACCGCCAATTGGGCGGCAGTCAACCAGGAATCGGCCAACGTCAGCATTTATTCCACTACTTTTACGGAATGCAAATTGATCAGATGCTGGCTAATCTGGGTATTCCAGCCTTAAACCCCATGCAGGAGGCTGCCCAGCGGGCCATTCTACAGGATAACGATGTTTTACTGCTGGCGCCGACGGGTTCGGGCAAAACGCTGGGCTTTCTGCTGCCGGTCAGTCAGTTGCTGCGCCCCGACCAGACGGGTGTGCAGTGCCTTATTCTGGTGCCTTCGCGGGAGCTGGCGCTCCAGATCGAGCAGGTGTGGCGAAAGATGGCGACGGGCTACAAAGTAAATGTGTGCTACGGGGGCCATCCGATAAGCACCGAAATTCAGAGCCTGAGCCAGCCGCCAGCCCTGCTGATCGGCACGCCGGGCCGGATTGCGGACCATGTCGACCGGGGTACGTTCGCTCTGGATGCTATTCAAACCCTGGTGCTGGACGAGTTCGACAAGTCGCTCGAAATGGGTTTCCACGAGCAGATGGCGTTTATCATCGGCGGTTTGCGCCAGCTCACAAAGCGCGTGCTGGTTTCGGCAACCTCGGGCATTACCATCCCGGCTTTCGCGGGGGTGTCCTCGCCGACGACCCTGAATTTTATACCCGAAGCGTCGGTCGACAGCGGCTTGACGATGAAGCTGGTTGTTTCGGAGGAAAAAGACAAAAGCGAGACGCTGTTCCACCTGCTGTGCGCGCTGAATTCGGAATCGGCCCTTATTTTCTGCAACCACCGCGATGTGGCCGAACGGCTTAGCAACGGGCTCAACGACCGCGGCATCTATTCGACATTCTACCATGGACGGATGGAGCAGGAGGACCGCGAGCGGGCGTTGATTCAGTTCCGAAACGGGAGCGTTACGTATCTGGTAACCACCGATCTGGCGTCCCGCGGACTGGATATTCCCGAAATGAAACATGTCATTCATTACCAGTTTCCGTTGCGGGAAGAGGAATTTGTGCACCGCAATGGCCGCACCGCCCGGATGCACGCTTCCGGAACGGCCTACCTGCTGTTTTCCCGCGACGAACTCCGCCCGCCCTACGTTCCCCGGGATCTGGAGGAGTGGCCGGTTCCGGCTGACCAGCCGCTGCCCAACCCGCCCGGGTTTGTCACCCTGTACATCAGCGGTGGGAAGAAAACCAAGCTCTCCAAAGGCGATATCGTTGGCTTTTTCGCCCAGAAAGGCGGACTGGCCAAAGACGATCTGGGGCTGATTGACGTCAAGGACTTCATCGCGTTTGCGGCCGTCCGGAAAGACAAAGTAAGTGGCCTGTTAACCCGGATCCGGGACGAAAAAATGAAAGGTAAAAAGTACAAAATTGAAGTAGCCCGGTAAACCCAAACGCCGGGGGCTAAAATGCAACGTATCCCTAAGGGCTGGAGGCTTATCCGGTCGATAGCCATCCAGCCCCGGGAAGATGCCCTAGCCCCGCCGGTGCGGCCTGAGCCTTCGTACCGGCGGGGCTGAACAAATGATAATGTCTTTTTTGCGGTTGTCCGATTGCCCTGCCTGGCGCATTCCAGTCTTTTCGAGTCTCCTTCGTACCATTCAGCAGCTGTTTTTTGGCTGATTCATACGCGATAAATGCCGATTCAGGCCCGTGTGGATTGAGCACCGATGCGCTTTTGTTCATCTTTACGCCGTCGAAAATCCGGCTCTGCGTCTGCCTGAACGTCAATCGTAAACGGAGAAGCTCTGGTTGGATGCGGTTCGGGCAACCGGCCAACCGCTGGATTAATAGTCTTCACCGGTATATCGGCAAAAACCTATCTTTGGTAAGCATTAATTCCTCTTCCACACATGAGTCAATGGGCTAAGTTTGACCGCTTTGATGCGCTGGTTTATATGCTCAACTACCCGGCCATCATCATTGCCAACTACGTGCTCTTTGGGCCCAGCTACTTCAACGACTGGTCGTTGTTTCTGCCCACGACGGTACTGACCAATGTGTGGGGGATCCTGGTCTTTGTAACCCTGACCCTGTGGATGAAATACATGCGGTTCTGTTACGGGGCCGCCGATGAGTTCGGCCAGCGACTGTTGTACTCCATGCTGGGTTACGTCAGTGTGATGATGGTGACCATTCTGCTGCTGATCTGGCTTTACGACAGCCTGGGTTATCCGTATAAGGCCGAAATTGTGCCCTGGGTGCTGATGATTGGTTTTGTCACCAACGTGACATCGGCGGGGACTCACGAAGCCCTTTTTACGTATAATCAGCTGCGGAAGAGTACACAGCGGGAATACGAATTAAAGCAACTGCATATGCAGCGGCAGATGGATGTCCTGAAGCAGCAGGTCAATCCGCACTTTCTGTTTAACAGCCTGAATTCCCTGATTGCCCTCATTGGCGAGAATCCCCAGCAGGCCGAAACGTTCGCCGAGGAGCTTAGTTCGGTATACCGCTACGTACTGCGGGCCAACGAACAGAATCTGGCCAATCTGGAGAGCGAACTTGAATTCATCCGCTCCTACGCGCACCTGCTGCAAACCCGGCACGGCGCTGGTTTTCAGCTCAACATCCAGATCGACCCGCGCTTCCGGCACTACCAGCTGCCGCCCCTGACGCTGCAACTATTGGTTGAAAACGCGGTCAAACACAATATTGTGCTCACCAGCCAGCCCCTGAAAGTGGAAATCCAGACCGACGAATTTGCCAATCTGCACGTACGCAATAACCTCCAGCAGAAAAAGCTGCGCGTGGTATCCAACGGCGTGGGTCTGGCCAATATCTTGGCGCGTTATCAGATGCTGGGTCATCCCCAGCCTACGGTTCGTCAGGAGGCCGGGCAGTTTACGGTGGCCCTGCCGTTGATTCCGGCTTAAAACCGCAAACCGGCCCGGCCAGTCCATCCCGGCTTTGTGGCGATTCATCACCTGCTTTTTCGGGTCGGGCCATTCTCTGCTTTAGGCTCCGGCGGCCAATGCCTTACTTTGGAACATCCAATGACGAGTGTGTTTTACCGCTACTGATCGTATGAATGTTTTGATTGTTGAAGACGAAGAACTGGCCATCCGCAAACTGACCAAGTTATTGACGGAACTAGATCCGCAGCTCCGGGTGGTCAGTACGGTGCCGAGTGTCCGGGCGACGGTTGATTACCTGCAAACCAAGCCGGCCCTCGACTTGATCTTTATGGACATTGAACTGGCCGATGGGCAGAGTTTTGAAATCTTCGAACAGACCGCCGTTTCGGCGCCCGTGATCTTCACCACGTCCTACGACGAATACGCCATTAAAGCCTTCAAGGTCAACAGCATCGATTACCTGCTGAAGCCCATTAAGCGGCAGGAACTGGCCGCCAGCTTGCAGAAGCATCAGCAACTAAGCCGCCAGTCCGAGGGGCCGTTGGGGCCGGGTGTCACGATTGATCACCTGATTCAGCAGCTCCGCCAGCAGATTATGCCGACCGAGTATCGGCGCCGGTTTCTGGTGCGGCACCTGTCGCAGTGGTTACCGGTGGAGGTGGGCGAGATCGCTTATTTTTACTCCGAAGAGGGCGTAACCCTGTTTCGCACTTCGGCAGCTCAAAAGTTCTCGGTTGATTACACGCTCGATGAGCTGGAGGCCATGCTCGACCCGGCGCTTTTCTTCCGGGCCAATCGTCAGTTCCTGGTTCACATCGGTTCGGTGCAGCAGATCCACCCTTATTTCAACAACAAATTAAAACTGACCATCCAGCCGACGCCCACGGAAGACGTGCTCGTCAGCCGCGAACGCGCGACGGATTTTAAAAAATGGATGGGTAAGTAGGCCATCGGTTACTGGTGAAAGCTCTTGCTGATAAACTGCAGCGCATCGGGCAGGCCCGTCCGCCAGTATTCCCAGGTGTGGCCGCCGTCCCTCATGCGGAATTCGTGCGGGATTTTCTGGTCCCGCATCAGAACGTGCAGCAGAGTGTTACCCGTGTAAAGAAGCTGGTCGTCGTCTCCGCAGTCAAGGTAAAAACGAACGGCATTTTTCTGGTTTTCGGGCAGGTGCTGCATCAGATACAGGATGCTGTTCTGATTCCAGAAATCGGTGATTCGGTTGTCGCCTTCCTTAATGTCACCCATCGCGCTGCGGTAACGGCGCAGGTAGTCCGCATGGGGCATTTCCTTAATCTGCTCGTCGGTCCGAATGCCCGCACTCAGGGCCGCGCAGGCGCTGAACAACTCCGGGTGGTGCAGGGAATACAGCAGCGAACCAAAGCCGCCCATCGACAAACCAGCCACCGCGCGGTACTCTTTCTCGGCGCGGCAGCGGTACATTTTTTCGATATGGGGCATGAACTCCTTGATGAAGAAATCCTCGTACTGGTATTTGCCGGTGGCGTTGTTCATGTAAAACGTCATTTCGGCGTCGGGCATCGCCACGATCATCGGAGCAATTTTTCCGTCTTCGATCGCCTTATCCACAATCCGCTGCATTTCGCCAAACTGGATCCAGGCCGTCTGGTCGTCGCCCCCGCCGTGCAGCAGATAAAGAACCGGATAACTGCGCTGGGAGGTTTCGTAACCGGCTGGCAGGTAAAGGGCGAATTTTTTCTCTTTCCTGAGAATCGCGCTTTTGAGGGAGAGGTTATCAAAAACTTTGCTCCCCTGCGCGTAGCCCAGAACGGGCAGCAGGCAGGCGAAGAACAGCAGCATTCGGACGGTCATGGAAGGGCCTGGGGTTAATCAATAAGGGATCGGAATAAAGCGCAAATTGCTAAAAAAACAAAGCCCTTCCAACGGTTTAGCCCCGGCCTCTGTTGCGGAGGCTCAGGGTTGTTTCTGCCAGCAGGCGGCTACGACCATGCCGTCGTAGAAACGGGCCAGTCCCCGCGGCTGAATGTCGGGCAGTGCATTAACCAAACCCAGCCAATCGGGTAAACGTTTGGCTTCAATGTGGCTGATAAATCTGAAAAAGCGGTACATCAGCCATTGCAGCCCGCCCTGCCACCATTTGTCGGTTTGGGTGAAGTCCGTACCGAGCCAGTAGCCCCCCGGTTGCAGCACGCCATAGAGACGGGGCAGGACGTTGGTTGTCAGGCGATCCAGCGTAAACAAATCCAGAATAAACGGCGTCATCACCACCTGAACCTGATCGGTCGGCCGAATGGCCGTTTCGTTGCTGATCCGGAATTCCACCCGTTTATCGTCGTTCACCTTGTGCCGGGCCAGCTGAATCATCTTCGGCGACGCATCAATGTAAATGACCTTTCGGGGGGAACAGACGTCTAATACCTGAGCGAGCAGCCAGCCCGAACCACCCCCAATAATCAGTATTTCCGAGCCAACCGGCACCTGACTCAGCCAGTGTTTCTGGGCGTTGCGTAAAGCCTGCCCAAAAACCAGCCACGCCAGTGTGTCGTACACGGACGCAATCGGGTCAAAGCCGCTATCCAGATATCGCTTGCTAACTGTCATTGTATGAAAACACATTTCCTCCTGTTTGGGTGGTTAATTCTTAGTTTAACTATCCGCAACCCCCTGCACGCCCAGCGAAAAGTCACTCCTCAAAAAGCAGAATCAGTACCCGCCAGCGTGGCCATCCGGGCGGGGCTAGCCCTGTTGTACGGGGATCTGCAGGACCCGGTGTCGCGCCCTTTTGTCGGAGCGACGCTGGCTATTCCGGTCTCCAAAATTGTCACTGCCGAACTGCCCGTTGACTATGGCACCCTGCAGGCCCAGCAACGGGAGTTTTACAATTCAGACGCTAACGCCCGTATGCTTCAGGTTGCGCTGGCGGGTTCGGTGGACATCCTGAAGGTGTTTGGTAAAGAACTGCGGCTCGCCGAAATTCGGCCGTATGCGGGGGTGGGGATGCTCTTTTTCAACGCCGAGGCCCGGGATCTGACGACGGGCAAAGTACAGCGCGTGACCAACAACGCGCAAAGTCACCGCAGCCGCGACGGAATGCACGCGCACGGACGCGGAGGTATCAAACGTACGCACGAGCTGGCGATACCGCTGGGGTTACGGGCGGCCACGGCGCTGTCGCGGCAGGTGAGTGTTTTTGGCGATGTCCGGCTCAACCTCATCCGAACGGATAAGCTGGATGCTACCCTGGACGGCAACAACGGAACGATGGCGACCGGCACTGCCGCTTTTACGGAAGGCAATCATTACGGAAAAAACAGCCACGATAAGTGGGCGTATGTATCCGTAGGCTTATGTTTCTACTTTGGCGAACGGTTCAATAAGGGCCATTAACGGGTCCTGGAAGGGCTTCACTGTTCATAGAAGACCGGCCATAGGGTCAAGCGCCGGCAATCAGCCTGGCTATTTCCCGGCCAGGAAATCCGCGTAGGTGGCGCATTCCCGCACGATTTCGTCTTCGAAGCGGGTTTGGCCGTATTGCCGGGCTAGCCTGTTCAGGAAGGAGCTGTACTGCTGCCGCCGGACCGCCCGCATCTTCTGGTTGAATTGCGCTTCGGGTTCCGAATAGGCCGTCTGGTGCCATTTCACATCCCGCCAGGTAGTGAACGTGTTCTCCTCGCAGCGACCCGCCATAAAACAAGCCTGCGCGCCCAGTTCCGACCGGGGCGCTGACTCCATCGACCGTTCAAAGAAGGTTTTGGCCCAACGGGTGGTATAATAAGGGTCTTTCAGGGCCCTGGCCACGACCGCTTCCTGTTCTTTCTGGCGCTGAGGACTATAGCT
>Ga0325400_1003759_pt1 | contig 13854 bp, 7 predicted proteins | sample PopdelMetagenome_2_FD_205662 | JGI IMG/M metagenome (GOLD analysis project Ga0325400, IMG submission 205662) | Populus deltoides microbial communities from Bellville, Georgia, United States - Xylem-PdKOR-R1 | ecosystem: Host-associated > Plants > Phyllosphere > Stem > Wood/Secondary xylem... | reverse complement strand
AGGTTGCTTACGCGTTACGCACCCGTGCGCCGCTAATGGCCCGAAGGCCACCCGCTCGACTTGCATGTATTAGGCCTGCCGCTAGCGTTCATCCTGAGCCAGGATCAAACTCTCCATTGTAAAGATTATAATAACAACTTGTGTTACGCAGAAACCTTCCTTCTTACTTTCCTTAATCACTCTGTCAAAGAACACGTCTTCCTCGTTCGGAAAACAGCGGCTGATTGATATTTTCGACCAGCCGTATCATTTATTTGGGACTGCAAAGGTATGTGCCTTTTTAGCTTAATGCAATACCTGTATCAAAAAAAACTCGATTATTTTCAAAGTTCTTCCTATAAGTCAACTCGAACTTTATTAGAGTCAAATTAGCTTACTCTTCGGCCATAAATGGGTAACGAAAATCGATCGGTGGAGTGAAGGTTTCCTTGATAGCCCGGACCGAAACCCAGCGTAATAAGTTTAAAGACGATCCTGCTTTATCATTTGTGCCCGATGCCCGGCTTCCACCAAATGGTTGCTGACTTACCACAGCTCCCGTTGGTTTATCGTTGATGTAGAAGTTACCGGCTGCGTTTACGAGCTTCTGCATGGCGGATTCAATCACGTACCGATCTTTCGCAAAGATGGAGCCCGTCAATGCATAAGGAGATGTCTCATCTACTAACTGCAACGTCTGCTCAAAGTTTTCGGGGTTGTACACATAGACTGTAAGCACCGGACCAAATAGCTCCTCACACATCGTTACGTAGGAGGGGTCAGCCGACAAGAGCACGGTAGGCTCGATGAAGAAGCCATCCGTCTTATCGTAATTGCCCCCTGCTACCACTTCAACGCGCGGATCGTTTTTGGCTTTATCCAAATAACCCGTGATCTTATCGAAAGCCCTTTCATCAATGACCGCGTTGACAAAATTGCTAAAGTTCTCGACACTGCCCATTTTTATCTGACTCAAGTCAGCGAGCATATAGTTTTTGACTGACCCCCATAAATTCGACGGAATGTAAGCGCGGGAAGCGGCTGAACATTTCTGACCCTGGTACTCAAAAGCGCCCCGTACCAGAGCGGTAGCTACAGCTTTTGGATCGGCCGATTCATGAACCATGACAAAGTCCTTGCCGCCGGTTTCTCCCACAATTCTGGGATACGATTCGTATCGTTTGATGTTTTCGCCAATCGTTTTCCAGATCTGCTGAAACACTCCCGTACTGCCCGTAAAGTGTATACCGGCAAATTTTGGATGCTGGAAGATAATCTCGCCGGCCAGCGGTCCATCAACGTAAATCAAATTGATCACTCCATCCGGTAGCCCGGCTTCCTTGAAAACTTCCATCAATACCTTTGCTGAGTAGATCTGCTGAATGGCTGGTTTCCAAACGACGGTATTGCCCATCATGGCCGGCGCCGTTGGCAGGTTACCCGCAATAGCGGTAAAATTGAAGGGCGTCAACGCAAAAACGAACCCTTCCAGCGGTCGATACTCTTGGCGGTTCCAGATGCCCGCCGATGAACGCGGCTGCTGGCTGTAGATTTCCGTCATGTAGTGGACATTGAACCGCAGAAAGTCAATCATTTCACAGGCTGAATCGATCTCGGCCTGGTAAGCGTTTTTCGACTGACCCAGCATAGTAGCTGCGTTCACTTTGTATCGATAGGGGCCGGCCAGCAGGTCGGCGGCTTTAAGGAAAATGCTCGCCCGGTGTTCCCACGACATGGCCGCCCATTGCTCTTTAGCGTTGAGAGCCGCCGTAATGGCCTGTTCAACGTGCGTTTGGTCGCCTTCGTGGTAATGCGCCAGTACCTGATGACGATTGTGCGGAGCAACGAGTTCTTTCCGGACTTCCGTACGCACCTCTTCTGCCCCAATATACATGGGAATATCAATCGTTGCTGATGTTGCTTCGGCGAGAGCGGCTTTTAACTGAGCGCGTTCGCTGGAACCGGGACGGTATTCTTTTACCGGCTCATTCTGCGGAGTCGGTACCTGAAAAAAACCTAATGACATACGTTTGTTGATTAAACAGACACTAAATAAGTAAGGAAAAGCCAATGTTTTAGGTTCCTTAACGGAAGGTTAACTCGGTTACTCTCTTTTGTTTACTCGATTGTTCGCTTAACGATCTGGGTTTGCTTAACTTGCGGCAATTTTTCGATATACCTTATGAACTTTTACAGTACAAATAACGCGGCTTTACGGGTTCCGGCAGAAGAAGCTCTATTGAGAAGTATGCCAAAGGACCGGGGATTGTATATGCCAGAAGTTATTCCTGCCCCTGGACAATCCTTTTTTGATGCGATTTCGGACGGTTCGCTGGCCGATATTGCCTTTCAGATCAGCTCACTCCTGTTCAAGGACGAAATTTCTTCTGCGAAGCTCGAGGAGCTGGTGCATCAGGCTTTCCCATTCGATACACCCGTTGTTACCCTGGAACCCGGCAAAACGCACGTTCTGGAATTGTTTCATGGGCCTTCGCTGGCGTTCAAGGATGTCGGGGCGCGTTATATGGCGGCCATGATGGGTCATTTCCTGGGCCAGTCTGACCGGGAGGTACACATTCTGGTTGCTACATCGGGGGATACCGGTGGCGCGGTGGCTATGGGTTTTCTCGGTATACCGGGCATCAAGGTAACGATCCTGTACCCCACAGGTCGGGTCAGCGATCTTCAGGAAAAGCAGTTGACAACACTCGGTCAGAACATCACAGCGATCGAGGTGGATGGTTCCTTCGACGATTGCCAGGCTTTGGTTAAAATGGCCTTTGCGGATGCCGAACTTAACGAGAAGGAACACCTTGCCTCGGCCAACTCAATCAATATTTTCCGTTTAATCCCCCAAAGCTTCTACTACGTTCGCGCTTATGGTCAGGTGAAGCAATACGGTAAGCCCGTCGTCTTTTCAACGCCCAGCGGTAATTTTGGTAACCTGAGTGCCGGTGTACTGGCTTACCGGATGGGTCTGCCCGTGCATCAGTTTGTGGCCTCAACAAACCTGAACCGGGCGGTACCGGATTACTTCTCGACGGGTGTCTTCGCCCCTAACCCTTCCGTTGCTACGATTTCCAACGCTATGGATGTAGGTAACCCAAGTAACTTTGTTCGGTTGACGCAATTGTTCAACAACGATTTCGCCGAGTTGACCCAAAAAGTTTCGGGCTATTACTTCGATGATGAGCAGACCCGAGCGGCTATGCAGGCTATTTATCAACAATACGATTACGTCATGTGTCCGCACACCGCCGTTGGCTATCTCGGTTTGCAGAGTTATCAACAATCCAATCCCGATACCTGTGGAATAACGCTGGCAACGGCGCATCCGGCGAAATTTAAAGACCTGGTTGAGTCAGTTATCCACACCGATGTGGATATCCCACCGGCTTTGAGTGAATTGATGAGTCGTCAGAAACAAAGTATTCGAATGTCGGCCGACTTTGCTGATTTGAAAGATTACCTGATGCAGCTGGTCTAGAAACAAAAAGCCCACCGATCGGTGGGCTTTTTGTTTAATTGATAACATCTCCTCTGAGCTGACGAAACCGTTTTCGAGCCTCGGCCCCGAAGATACTGCCGGGATATTTCTGCAACACCTGGTTGTAGAGTTCCATAGCCTTCGACTTATCTTTTTTGTTTTCCTCGTACACCTTCGCCGTCAGGAACAGGGCATCGTCACCCAGAATGTCCTGCGAATAGTTCGCCGTGATCTTGTCCAAATCCTGCAGCGCGTCGTCCACCCGGTTTTGCTTGAGCAAGGTGTTGGCCCGCAACCAGAGTATCTCGTCGGCCATGCTATGATCGCGGTATTGATTGTACAACTGGCTTAACTTGACTGCCGCTGAGTCCACCTTGTTCTGGAAAAGCATCAGCTCAACGGAGGCATACTCGCGCATGGCTGCTTCTGTACTGTCCAAACCGGTATTGTCCATGATCAGCAGACTCAGGTCATTGGCGTCGTTGGCAATCTCCCGGGTCGTCGCCTGTTTGAGAATGTCCAGCACTTCTTTGGACAGCGCAAATTCGCCTTTGTAATAGTGCAGTCGTGCGTTGCGGAGTTTGGCCTCGTAACCCAGTGGTTCTTCTTTCTGCGACTTCTCTACCTGCGAATACAGCAGCGTAGCTTCCCAGGGTTCACTTTTCAACAGGTAGATATCGCCCATATCCAGTTTGCAGCGATCGACGAATGTCTTTTCGGTTTTGCCAATCTCCGTGGCCTGTTGCAAAATCGCCAGGGCCGTATCTTTCTCGTCCAGGTAGAAAGCGTAGAGGTTGGCCGTACTCCGGAGTGCTTCGAGCGTCCGGCTGTTCTTACCTAGCTCCTGGAACATTTTCTGGTAGTCAGCAATCAGCTTTTTAATTTCAGCATTGTCGACCGGAAAGGTATTTTTGATCTGCTCTTCGCGGGCTTTTATGACCAGTCGCCGGGCGAATGGATACAACTGTCCTTGCGGATATTCTTTCGCTACATACTCAAACATAGCCGCTGCATTTTTGAAATCTTTATTCTGCATAGCAACCGCGCCTAAGTCATAGACTCGAACGCCCGTTAGCTTCAACCTTTTGTCGAGTGCTCTTTCCTGAATAAATGCTTTGTAGAAGTCTTTTTTCTGCGTTAGGTACCAGACCAGCATTTCGGTGTAGAACATCTCGTTAGGGCTTTCCTGGACTTTCTTGTAAAGCGCTGATTCCAACATCTTCTGATCGGCTTCCTTCAAGTTGTCCTGTAGCATGGCCTGCACGTTGTCGCGGTTGCCCGGTGTGAGGCCCCATTGCAGCAGTTCGCTGATCATGTTTTCCTTCTGACCACTGGCTCCGTAGAGCTTGGCCAGTTCGCCGGCATACAGGTTGGCTTCCCGACTGGTTTCGCGGCCTTTCTTCAATGACTTGATTGCCCAGTCGTATTTGTTTTTATCGGCGAAGTCCTGCGCCAGCTCGGCCAGTCCCGAAGTACCGGCCACCGAAATTGCTTTGTTGAAAAAATCGTCGGCTTTTGCCGAATCCTTCTGGCTTTCCTTCAGGACTCCGGCCTCCAGTTGCAGGAACGGGTTCTTGTCTTCCGACTTAATCAGTTTTCGAATTGCCTTCTCGGCTTCACTGGCTTTGTTGAGCCGGATGGCACTTTCGGTATAGTGATTAACAATTTGCTTACTAACGCCGTTTTTCAAAAGACGCTGGTAAGAGGTATAGGCTTTCTCGTAGTCCCCTTTTTTGAAATACTCCTCGGCCAGTTCCTGACCATCCTGCGCGTTAACCACCGACACTCCCATTGTCAGCAAGAGAACTGATACACCTATACACCTATTCATCTTAATTTTCTTTATTTTAAAATGAAACTATTAGAAGGTTATGTGCTGTGGATATGTGGACAAGTAGTTTATGCACATTTTTGTTTCTCGAATGTGGAAAGATCCGATTAAGTTATCCACAGTTTTAATTTATTTATCCACACATAAATAGCTGATAGTTAGTTGTCTATTTACTTATCCACATTGAAAGGCTAAAAAGTCAACCCGAGTTAACCACATTTCCATATTCATCCTTATCCACTTTTCCCCATGTTGAAAGAATTGCAAACAAGTTGTGGAAAACACCGTTGTTTTACACATATCCACTACCGGCAATTCTTTATCCACACTACGTATTCACTTTTCCACAACAAGGATTGTACCTGTTCACAAGTTATTCACTTAATATAGGCACTTATCCACCGAGTTATCCACTAAAAGTTTGTGTTTTTTTAATTTTACGTTGACCTTTTTTATAAGGTGTTGATAGGATCTAGATTAATCACAAAGTCAGCTTTTAAGGGGAATAGCTGAGGAGTGCTAAAATAGATAGGTTCGGGAAGCCTCCCTTCGATCGGGTCACCACTATCCCACCGACCGTTTCCGGTCAAGTCAATTATGACCCGGACCCGATACTTCCCTGGTTTTATATAAACGAAGCGAAAGGCTGGCTTATTTACCTGACGATCGACTACCTTGAACTGTTCATCCAATAATTCGACAATGAATTGCTTGGCGGTAGTATTGACGTTACCCGTGAGCGTCGCGTACTTCTCGGGATCCCGAATTTTATAGAGTAAATTCTGAGCGGCGGTTGAGTCATTAAGTACACTCATAAATGCTCCTTTCCCTAACCTGATCCGAATGTCCCTTCGTGCTTTCGTTTGCTTGGTTAGAATCAGACGTGTTTGATTGTTTTCCCACCGATAATCTTGGTCCGCCAATACTTCCCGAGTTGTACTGTCGCTGACAATCTGGATAGAATCGGCGTTGATCCGCTGAATGGGTTTGGAGAATAAGAGTGCTAATTCCAGATTCCGATCTACGTCTTCGTTGTTAGCCGGTCTGGCCGTTATTGATACAGGATCTGGCGTGTCACGGCGGGAAGCCGTTCGGAACCGGATGCGTTGCTGGATCGTGGTACTTTTCTTTAATGAATCTGTCACGGACAACGCAACGTGAACTGTATCCGTAATGGCTTTCGTGTTGAAAAAAGTAAGCTCAGTTGGCGTTCGCAAAAACGAGGGCAGGCTGTCCTTGGGATTGTCAAAGTGAGCCGTGTATTGCTCAATGCCCCGGTCGAAAATTAAGGTATACGTGGTGGCCCGTTGCTCACTGCGCGTTGACCGAGGGGGCGTATTGTAGTAAGGAAAAAGGCTTAATCGAATAGTATCTGTGTTTGCCTTGAGATCGAGCTCTTCCTTTAGAAAAGCGACTCGTTCGGTGTTTGGGTTGAGGAGAAGATTCTGGTTTTTGTCATCAAACGCATAAACCTTGAAACGCCCGTCCTTTACATTCTCTAACAGAAAATTGCCCGAGCTATCCGTTCGCGTGAAGTAGTAAGGCTTCACCTTAATGGGCGTCAGGGAGTCAGTAGGAATGTACAGTCCCACCAACGTGTTGAGCGTAGGACGACCCGTCTGGATGTCAATGACCCTCCCTCCTACCCTGATCGAATCAATCGTATTGCCCGTGCTGAATACCAGTTTAAGCTTGGTAGTTGGGTTATTCTCCGTAATATCCTTGATAGCATCCGTAAAATTGAAGGTGTAGGTCGTGTTTGGTTTGAAGGGTTTACTGAATGACAAACGTACACCCGTCGGCCGGGCTTTGTAAGTAAAGGGTCCTTCGGGCTCCGGTGTGATTAAGATTTTTTGATTCGCGTTTTCGACCCGGATGTATTCGTTAAAGGCCAATTCGATTACCTGCCCGTTAAAGTTTTTCTGCTTATCCGTTGGCATACTTTTCAACAAGACAGGTGCTAATGTGTCTTTTTTACCACCAATGGGGGCCGCGTATTGCGAGCAGCTATTCAGCAGAACAGCGATAATGGCAACTAGAAAAAGGGTCTGTTTCATTTTTAAGCAAAGAAAAGCCCTGAACAGTTAACTGTTCAGGGAGCAGGAAGAACGTAGGTTAATTGGCTTGAGCAATATAGATAAGGCTGGAAAAGTTGCCGCCATTGCGGTAAGCTGACCAGTTGGATCGAATGCCATTCAGAAAACTTTCCACATAAGCTGACTGGCCATCCCGGTTTTTCGTACTCAACAGATTCACGTAGAAGGCGTCGAATAACATGGGTCGCTGTTCCTTTACAGTGAAGCCATAGCGCTTAAGCAGGTCTCTCATCTGGTCCGGACCAAAATGGTATAGGTGCCGAGGAACGTCGTAAGCGGCCCAGTACTGCCTGTAATGTCTGGCGTCCCAGGACTGGTGATTAGGAACCGCCACCACCAGATGACCTTTCGGTTGGGTGTGGTCCCTGATCCAGCTTAATGTATCGTGCAGCGAATGGACATGTTCCAAGACGTGCCACATGCTGATTACCGCAAAAGACGAAGAGTCTGGCAGTTCCTTAATGGATGGCACTACCTGCACGCCCATCCGATCCGAAGCCTGAGCACGCGCAAACGAGTCGGGTTCGACGCCCGCTACCTGCCAGCCTGCTGCTTTGCCAGCTTCCAGAAAATAACCCTGACCACAGCCAATGTCGAGCAAACTACCCTTATCAGGCTGCAGCTGATTGATAAGTTTTACTTTCTGCTGGACGGTAATTTTACGAACGGTGTGGTATAGCTGACTAACCAGTCCTTGCTTGGTATCACTGTGCGAAATGTACTGATCAGACTGATAATAGTGGCCAATTTCCGATGCCGTTGGGCGGGGACTGGTAGCTTTGAAACCGCATTGATTACAACTCTGAATATGGAACTCAGTGTTTGAAACAAGGTAGTCTTTGCAGGTTAGCCAGTCATTAAAAGATGAATTTCCGCAAACGGGGCACTGGACAAGTTGTTCTGTGGTCATGCGTTTAGCGTCCTAAATAAACCATTAAAACGGAAATGTCGGACGGGCTAACTCCACTAATTCGTGAAGCCTGTCCAATGGTCTGCGGGCGAATTCGTTTCAGTTTTTCTTTACCCTCAAAAGATAAAGCAGCCAGCCGGTCGTAGTCAAAATTAGGGTGAATGTTCAGGCCTTCGAGCTTGTCCATTTTGTCAACCATCAATTGCTCCTTCTCTACGTAGCTCTCGTACTTAACGGAAATAATAGCCTCTTCGATTGTCTCCTGATCGAAGTTTGACAAGTAATCGCTTACTTCCTGACTCAGTATCTGGAACTCGCCGAAATTTATTTCCGGTCGTTTTAACAGGGAATAAGCAGAGACTTTCTCACGAATCGGGGCGCTACCTAATGATTCCAGTAACCCATTGGTGTTTTCTGGATACACTCTTAACTGCTTAATTTTTTCAATAATGTTTGCGACGTTCGTGCGCTTAGTCTGCATCTGATTGTATCGCTCATCCGATGCCAGACCGATAGCATAGCCCTTTTCGGTTAGGCGCAAATCGGCATTATCCTGACGAAGCAGCGTGCGGTATTCAGCCCGTGAAGTAAACATACGGTAAGGCTCCTCCGTCCCTTTAGTGATCAGGTCGTCGATCAAAACACCGATGTATGCCTCTGAACGTTTCAGTGTAAAATCACCTAACTCGTGGGCTTTGTTGTGAGCGTTGATGCCGGCCATTAAGCCCTGACAGGCGGCCTCCTCATAACCGGTCGTTCCGTTAATCTGCCCGGCGAAGAACAAGCCATCCATCAGGTGCGTCTCCAGCGTGTGCTTTAATTGCGTGGGCGGGAAGTAATCATACTCAACCGCGTAGCCGGGGCGGAACATTTTAGCGTTTTCAAAACCCGGAATTTTCCGGAGTGCCCGGATCTGCACATCTTCCGGTAGCGAAGTCGAGAAGCCATTAACGTATACTTCTACGGTATCCCATCCTTCTGGTTCCACAAAAATCTGGTGCCGGTCTTTATCCGCGAAACGATTTATTTTATCCTCCACGGACGGACAATACCGGGGGCCAAGTCCTTTAATCCGACCCGTGAACATGGGGGATTTATCGAAACCGGTCCGGAGAATGTTATGCACTTCTTCGTTGGTATAGGTGATCCAGCAACTCCGCTGTTTGGTCAAACTAGGTGTATTCAGGTACGAAAACTTACTCGGTTGCTCATCACCTAACTGTTCTTCCATAACCGCGTAGTTGAGGCTACGGCCATCAACACGCGGTGGAGTACCCGTTTTCATTCGGCCTGCTTCAAAGCCCAATTGAACAAGTTGTTCCGTTAAACCAGTAGCTGCTTTTTCGGCGGTGCGTCCACCACCGAAAACTTTTTCGCCGATGTACATCTTACCGTTCAAAAAGGTGCCATTTGTAAGGACTACTGTTTCGGCGCTAATCTCCAAACCAAGATTTGTCTTTACACCGACGACTCTTTTGTCATTCACAATAAGCTCGCTGACCGTATCCTGCCAGAAGTCAATGCCCGTATTCTCCTCCAGGGTCTTTCGCCATTCATTGGCAAATAAAACACGGTCGCTTTGACAGCGAGGACTCCACATCGCCGGTCCTTTCGAACGGTTCAGCATACGAAACTGAATCATGGTTTTATCACTGATAATTCCTGATTGTCCACCCAATGCATCGATTTCCCGTACAATCTGTCCTTTCGCAACCCCACCCATTGCCGGGTTACAGGACATCTGTGCAATAGTTTGCATATTCATGGTGATCAGCAAAACAGAGGACCCCATGGTTGCTGCGGCTGCGGCTGCCTCACATCCAGCGTGGCCGGCCCCTACAACAACGACATCATACTTTTTAAACATTATCGGTTCTTATATTTTTTTAGAATTTGAAAAAACGTTCCACGTGGAAACATCGAGTTCTTATTCAAATCAAAGTAACTTATAACGAGCCAGTTCTTAAATAATGTAACGAAAAATTAAGAACGAAAATTCAACTCCACAAAAAAGGGGGCGATAGCCCCCTTCCTATTACTTCAATTTTTTAAGATAAGAATCAACTTCTTTTTTGTAGAAAGGTGAGAAGTCGGGCGGAACAGAACGTAATAACTCTACCTGCTTTTGTTTATCCTTGACTAACTGTTCGTACTGAGGAGGTGGTTTGCGGAAGACAGTTTTGGCCGTTTCGGCTTTTCGTTGCATGTCCTCCTCCTGCTCTTTCATCGCTTTCTCCGATTCCAGCAAACGAGTCAATACATCCTGCTGCCGTTTTATGGTGTTTTGACTAACCCGTTTATTAACCAGATCCGTTTCCGTTTCATCCATCTTGTTCATCAACTCCTGCAATTCGCCGTTGAGCTTTTTGCCGGTTTCAGTACCTTTTTGTGCATCCTGAAATTCTTTAAGCATCTTCCGGATCATAGCCTGTTCGGTGGCCAGACGAGACAACTCTTCCGACATTCCACGGCTACCTTTACCACTTTGCTGCGATAACTGACGCATCCGCTCATTTAGTTGCTTCTGCATCTCACCCATTCCCGGGTTCTGGTTCTTTCCTTTTTTCTTGCCTTTACCCGAACCTGATGCCGACATCTGGCTCATCTGCTGCTGCATCTGCTTGAAGACATCACTCAGCATAAGTGCCAGGTTGTTCATGGAAGTCATAGCAAACTGTTCTTTTGCCGTTGCCACGTTCAGGCGACGTTCACGGATGTACTTGACGCTTTCGTCCATGTAACCCTTCATGCTGTTAACTTCCCGGGTTACGAACGACTGAATTTGCATTACCCGGTTCGCCAGTGAGTAAAGACTATCTTCAATGATCTTAGCGTCATCCTGCAATTTGAGCTGCTCCTGCGCCAGTTTAATGAAGCGCGGATCTTGGAGCGAAACCGACCGGAAATCCTTCATCACTCTCTCCTGATCAAATGAAAGCTGGATAAGATTTTCCAGAATGTCCCGCAGGTCATCCATGTTTTCCTCCGATTCTTTCATCTCTTGCGACTGCATTTGTTGAGCCATCTGGCTGCTCAAATTGCGCATTTGCTTGGCCGCCTTCTTCTGAGACTGGGATGCTTTGTTATTCTGCTTCTGGTTTAACTGTTGCTTACTTTGCTGCTGCTGATCGCTGATATCCTGCTGAAGGTCTTTGTGGGTGTCTGGTTTTTCACCATCCTTCGACTCCTCGGCCATTTTCTCCAGTTCTTTCAGCGATTCTTTCGTCTTCTCAAAATCCTTATTCAGCTCATCCTGCTGCTTTTGAAGTTCGGTATTCTCTTCCTTTTTAGACTGCTTGTCTGTCTCCTCACCAAGTTTCTCCTGCTTTTCAGCCTGCTGATCGAGATTCTTGATGATATTATCCATTTTCTGTTCCATCTGAAGCTGCTTGAATAATTCCATTGCACGCTCCAGCTCTTTCTCGAGGTTCTTTTCCTTGTTCTTCAATTTATCGAGCATATCAATCATCCGCTCGTCCTGCTTCTGCTCGAGTAATTTTTTGAGTTCTTCGTAAAGCTTCTGCGTTTCTGGATCCATCAGATCGTTCATGAGCTTCTGCAATTGTTCAAACTTTTGCATCAACTCCGGATTCTGATTGCTGAAACGCTGTTGCTGTTCGTTATTTACTTTGTTTTGCTCCTGCAATTGCTTCAGTTCCTGCAGTAGATCTTCACGCTTCTTCAGCAGTTCTTCCGCCTGTTTTTTGTCCTGATAGTCCAGATTCTTCTTTGTTTGTAGCCGGTTTTCCATCGCGTTCAGATCCCGCTTAAGCTGCTGCGCTTTAGAAAGCGTCTTGCTCATCTGGCTCTCCGTTTTCTCCGCTGAACGTTCAGCGGCTTCTTCCAGCTTGTTTTTATCCGGTACTGCAAACTGAGCGAAAGTAGAACGCGCACTTTTAAAACCGTTAATGGCATCATTGTCCCAGACCTGAACAAAATATTCCAGTCGGTCGCCGGGCTGCATATTCAAACTGTCAAGTCCCCACTGGTAATAAAAATTCTGAGTAGCCGCTGAACGGTTGAAGGGTAGCGCCCGTACAAGGTAGTTTGAAGGGGCACTCTGGCCCGCTCGAATTACCTTATAAGATACCTTGAGATTAGAGAATCCGTAATCATCTGTTAGCGTCCCTCCTAACATGATGTAATTGTAAAACGTAGTATCCCGGAAGTTTTCCAATGAAATCTGAGGAAACTTATCCGGGACGACATTCAAATTATACTGAATATTGTCTTTACTGGAGGCCAGTTTGTTCTTCAACGAAACAGAATAAGTGGTTGACCGCTTGGCTGTACGCGAAAATTCAAACTCATCAGAGGCCTGTTTGACGGCCGCCAGACTGCGGGACTCATTGGCAAACCGGACCAGAAGTGAGTCAGTATTGTTGGCGGCAAAACGCCAAGTGACCGTTGTGCCTTCAGGAACCAGCAGGTTACCCACGTTGGACAACTGTTCAGAAGGCTTGTTCAGGTAAGCAGGATACACCAGACTAACGTCGAACGAAAGCAGGCCCGGTCGATCAACAACCGTTAATTCGTACTTAGGTGACCGATAACCCGCGGCTTCAAAATAGAAAGGAACGTTGCGCTGCACATTGTCGAACGTGTAGGAATACGCCTTTTTATTGGCTTCGTTTAACTTGAACCGCGTGTTATTTGAGACCAGATAAACGTCCTGTGGCAAGGCGTTTCCCTGTAACTGCAGATTCAGCGTATAATCTTCGTTGCGGAAAGCCTGCAGTTTTTTGTTCTGCAGCATAAACTGAAAAGGCGCTTCTTCGGCAAATTCCTCATCATAGCGGATAATGCGCTTGGACGTGCTGGTCAGAAAAGGTGGATACAGAATCAATAAACTACCGATCACCAGAGCGGGAACTAGGGCGTATTTGATGAAACGACGATTCTGGTTGATTTGAATCGCATCCGCGAAACGAACAAAAAGTAGCTGCTTCGACCGCTGGTTGATACTGGCTTCCAGCAGATCGCTTTGCTGACGGGTAATCGAATGGAGCTGAAGCGTGTTCAATAGCTTATCCCCTACCTCCGGAAAATAGCGGCCTATTTGCTGAGCGGCTTCTTCGTTGGAAAGGGTTTTACTCAATCCGTACAAGTGCACCAACGGGTTAATGACCCAGTAGTAGAGGGCAGCTAACAGAACAATCAGGGAACTGAAGAAGAGCGTACCCCGAACCCCCGAGCTAAAACGACCAAAAAATTCGGCCGTGTTCATGACTAGATAAACCGATAAAGCAAAAGCAACAAAGAATATCGCTCCTTTAGCCAGTTGGTTTAAATAAAACTTTTTTCTGTATTCTTCAATGCGGGCAAGCAGCGTTTGAATAGAGTCGTTCATCTGCATAATATCAGGCGGAAAGGAATGCTACTACCTATGATTGTAAGCGTCTTAAAAGCTAAGGGAAGATAACGAATTTAGGGGTTAAATGCATCAGATGATTTCTGGCATTGGGTCCCGTTCAATCAGTTTTATTGCTCATCCGAAAAATCCATGTATTCCTTAAAGTAGTTGATCACATGGATTTTCAGCAGGTTCTCC
>Ga0325400_1003756_pt1 | contig 13861 bp, 7 predicted proteins | sample PopdelMetagenome_2_FD_205662 | JGI IMG/M metagenome (GOLD analysis project Ga0325400, IMG submission 205662) | Populus deltoides microbial communities from Bellville, Georgia, United States - Xylem-PdKOR-R1 | ecosystem: Host-associated > Plants > Phyllosphere > Stem > Wood/Secondary xylem... | reverse complement strand
TTTACAGAGTTCATTATAACTTTGCCCTTATAGTTTATAAGAGAGAGCTTAATTGATCCCTATAGTTTATAAGATATAACTCATTGGTCCTTGTAGTATAAAACATAATCGAATATAGTTTTTTTTTTCTTTTTCTGAAATTATATTCTTTCCTAATCGATTAAATTAAATCAAAATAATTAATTAATCATTAATTAAAAAAACTAAAGGAAAAGAAGGTTTAATTATACCTTACGAACAAATCACTATTTATTTGAATTGTGATTTAATAAAATTGCTCATAGATCAAAATAACTTTTAAATTAGGAATTGAGGTCAAGGTGGACTTTTTACTTTTATATATGCCTTTCAATTAAGGTGTTCTTTTTAATTTTTTTGAAAATGTGAAACCATTTTGATGTCTAGAAAAAACAACTTAACTCTTTTCTAATGGTTTTTTTTTGTTCTTTTACACTGATTTTATTATTAATTTGAAGGTTATTCAAGGGTATTATTATAACTGACTATATATTAAATATTATTTTAAAAAACATGATGGTGTACACGTCTTGGATAGCCCCCACGCCCTTTGGGTGGCGCGAGCGGGGCCGTCCGATTATCGAACATCACCTTATAGAGACAACATTTGGAAGGTCTTTACGCTCCCTGCACAATGGGATAGCGTGTGCGTCAAACACACCTCTAGTTTGGCGTCTAGGGCCATTTCTTTTCTTTTTCTTTTTCTTCTTCTCTCTCTCCTCTTTAAATCTTGCACCAGCGCCTTTAAAATTTCAAATAAAACCCTTTAATTTCTTTTTTTTTACATCTGGTCCATGTTCTTTTGATTGCTATTTTTTTATTTTGAATAATCTATAAAATTATAAATATTTTTCAATTTCATCCTTTTCTATCTTTTAATCTTTTAAATTTGATCCTTGTTTTTTATTGTTATTTATTTTGTTTACGATCATTTTTTAGATTTTTTTTTAAGTTCATCCTTCATAGATTTTTTTTTCTATCAATTACATCCTCATACTTTTAAATGCTATTTTTTTTTTTTTGCTTTGCAAGTTTTAAAAATTGATATTTTTTCACAATTTCATTATTCAAAATTAAATTGGTTGAGAATTAAGATTCATGATTGAACTCAGGTCTAGGATTTCATGAGTTGCAAGTTTTAGAAATTATACCAGGTTTAAAAGGTTTGCTTGTGTTTACTTCGTTTTTTTTTTTAAACTAAAGTTTTTTTTACCTTTTTTTTTAGAGTTTTACTTTATTATTTTTTACAATTTACCATCTATAAGGTTAGTCTCAAGTTCATGACTAGAGTCACTAGTTTTAAAAGTTAATGCGGGTTGACTTTTTTTTTAAATTAATTTATTTCAATTTCATCATTTAACATTTAATGTGTTGAAAATTGGTCTTCGTGCTTTTTTTCCCTTTCCTTTTTATGGGATTATCTTGATCCTATGTCCATAATCGTGATGTTAGCAAATTAATCCAGGTTTACTCGTTTTTTTTCGTAGTTTTTTGTAATTAAATTTCTGTTTTTGTTTTCTTCCTTCAACATTATATTGTTCAATGATTGAGCTTTATGATTTTTATTTAGTTTGCTTTCAAACATGGTTACCTTAGTATCACGACTTGGTCAAAGATTTTGCATCGTGACCTGGATGCGCTTAGATTGGGTTTTTCAACTATTTTTTAATTATATCTTTTTCTTAATTTTCATCCTCTAATGTTTTATTTGCTAGAAATTGAGTTTCAACTTTTTTTTTTCTTTTCATTTTGCTATCTATGGAATTAGCACATTCTTATTTGAATTATTAGGAATTGGCCTTTGGATTTTTTTCTTGCTTTCATTTCATGAGTTGCAATTTTTTTATATTAGACCAAGTTAAGGTTTAATTGGTTTTTTTCTTTTTTTTTTAAGATGATATTTTTTAAAAAAAAATTGGAGTTTTCGTTTGTTATTTCTTATGTTTTGCCTTCTATGAGATTAATTTTGAGTTAATAACCAAAGATCGATTTCAAAAGTTAAAACGAGTTGACTTTTATTATTTTTTTAAATTGATTTATTTTAATTTCAGCCTTCAACATAAAATAAATGAACTAAATGATGAAAATAAAAAATAAATATATTTTGGAATAAGGAAATGGTCATGAGGATTTAGTGGAATAATTGATATGATCCATGCAAGGATGGCACAAGAAAAATCAGATTTTTGGTGTAAAATCACTTGTAAACCAATTTTATGTTTTCAAGCATAACTCTCAATCTGGCCATTGGACAAAGCTGAAATTTTCTTAACACATTGTTCTATTTTAGGGCAACCAGAGTCTGGAAAAATCATACAAAAATGTTGATAGTTGGACAAAAATTAACATATAGACTTAGTAATGGTATTTTCATAAAAAAGTTGAATAAGCTAGGAATTTCAACTTTTTCCTCTCTTTATAATAGTCGGTTCTATTGGACAGAAAAAGGGAGGAGATTTATTCTTTTTTTCTTGTTTTTTACCTAAAATTCTCAAGGAAAATAATGAATTAAACATGTTAGATGAGAGAGTGGGTGTTTAAACACATCAAACACAAAGAATTAAAAGGAAATCAAGAGAAAATGGGGGTTTAGAGAGAGATCACAACAAGTTGAGGGGGAAAGAAGAAAAGATGGGAAATCTTTGACTGACTAGGATTCAAAGCTCATATAATTATCGAGTAAGGAGTTCTGAAATATTTATACAAGTTTAAGTGAAGATAAATAGGTTTTACGTGAAATTCTCAAATTTTGAATTAGGGTTTGTAAGGAAAATTTAGGGGAAATGGAAAGCAATGTATATAATGGATGATGAACATGGAATAAATGAGAATGAAGCAAATTAGTAATCGTAATTAAAAAGAAATCCAAGGCTATTGAAGTACCCTAAAGCCAGCCAAAATTGAGGAATTAGGAGGGAGGAAGAATTGAGTAAATCTTTTGAAATCACATGTTAGTTTAATGTACAGTGTGGAATTATCATGAAAATAAATGAAATTAATTGAAAAGGTGAATGCATTATAGGATTTTATTATAAAAATATAAGTTATACTATAGAAATTAGAAGAAATTGATACTTTGATGTCAAATACTTAAATTTAAATGAACTAACTTTTAAATAAATGAAAGCAATTAAGATAACTATAAGAAAAAAACATGGAAACCCTAGATTTTAGGGCCAACCATGATAAACATATCTAGGAGAAAGAGAAGTTAAGTGAAATTATAAAATTAGCATTAAGAAATTTGATTGATTATGTAAATGCACAAATATGATATACTTTTATCAGAATATATAGATGTTGAGCTTAAATGACTAATGATGTATTGATGTGTTTATAGTAATTAGTATGGAAGGAGCAATATTAGAATCTAGTTATAAGATTTTTTTAGAGGCTATACGACATTAATACATTGACTTAAGGCTTGATTTTTGAAAAATTATAAAGTATGAGATGAAAAGAATATTGTGAGTATTGAAGAATTGTGCAAGCGTATGTGATATTACTTATTGAAAATACTATGTCTTGGATTGATGTGTGGGAAGTTTGAAGGAACTAAGTAATGAGAGTTTATATTGATCAAATGGTTAGTATGAAAAATTATGAAATTGAAAATGGGTGGAAATGTAAATTGAAGAAATAGTTTAAATGTTGGACATAAAACTAAGGTTGATAAATGGATTGATGATGGAAACTCTTTGTTATTATTGGAAATTATTCGGGTCTGTTTTGCAAAAACATACGAAATGAGAAAATAAACATTGAGGAAAAATCAGTAAGGTATATTTGGAAATACGCCCTTATCTAAAAATCTTAGGTTTTTAAAAAAATTTAAGGCTATATTTGGAAAACACGCCTTAAGGACAAAAAAATACTTTTTTTTCTTTGCTAAAATTTTATCCAGCTAAACATTACATTAAGCTGATGGACTCAGCCCATACACGTGAGCTGGGCTTCCTGACCCTAAACCCAAGCCCAAAAAACATAACCTAAAATAAAAAAGAAAGAAAGAAGAAAGATCGAAAGAAGAAAAATGCTTGAATCTTGTTGACGAACACGAAGAACACCAAGAAGAAAACAAAAAATGTAAACTCGATTTCAGACTAAATTGCATATTTTGAAGGCATATAATCACATATAAAATATGGGGGTTAGATCATCACAATAATCCAATAAAAGCCACAATTATTTGGTTTTATGCAAAAAATAAAAAGCCAGAAACAAAGATCAACATCCATAAAAATGATGTTTGTAAGCCATGAAAACCTTAGATTAACGACCAACAAGTATGCATGCACATGTAAGAAACATCAATCGACTAAAATGATACCAAAATCAAGGACCTAAGGCAAAGTTCATGGCAAGAACACCAGCCTAGAAATCTTATAAACCCAGAAACCTAGCAACAGAAACTTAAACCCAGAAAAATGCAATAAAACCTATAATAACAACTAAACTTAGTAACACATAGTTTAAGCATTCTTAATACAACCTATTTGAATCATCAAAACAATTAAGAAACAAAAAATAATAGAAAAATCAGTAAGCAAAGTCATGTAAAACAATGAGAAAAAATAATATTTCTTTAGGTAAAAACATTGTTTTATTGGATAAATTCAATGTCCTGATGCTTAAACAACATGCATACAAACTAAACAAACCCAACAAGCTACCTCAAAATAACTTAAACCATAGCAACTTCAAAACTTAAAACACATTGTCATAACTTCAAAAAAGATCATTTTAACATCAAAGCATGTAAAACATTATTTTATAATAACATTTAACACTTTAATGAACATAATTAATCATTCAACTAAACTTCAAACAAAAAACACATACAATAAATTACGTCATAACTAAAAAGGATAAACAAAGCATCAAAATTAATAAGTAGCTAAAAAAGAAATGCATAATGAACCTCTAATACCAACATTTAACATACATAATAAAAAAGAGGGTGTGCTCAATGAGTTGTCACCCCCATCAAAGCTTAAAGGTATACCTTGTGATGAAGATATGAGATTCTCCTTTGAGTCTTTGGTTTTTTTCTCTTTGGTTTTGAACTCCTTTATACTTCTAACTAGTCTAGATACTATTCTTTCATTTTCTTTCAATTTGGTGCCCTATTTCTCTAGCTTCTCGTTTAATCCCTTATAGGATTTCTTTATCAATTCTTTAGGTGTTTTCTTTATTTTTTTCTCTCCATTTCTTTTTCCAGCCCCCTCTCCTTAAAGAGCAACTGCTCTTTTATAACCAAAATCCCTCTAAAAGTTGTTGCCAAAAATAGGATGATTTTGTATGAGAAAAGGATGGTTTGAGGAAGATTCCTCTTATCCTTTCCTAACCTCTTTGGAAAAAAGGGTTATGGTTCATTTTGTCATCTTATAGGTTTAATTTGATCAAGAGAAGGCAACTATAAAGTAATCAAGGGAGTTTTTCTTTTTTAGTCATGACTAACTAAGTGTGGTACTTTGAAAAGGTCATAATTAAAATTAGGAGATAATTGTACCTATGGTTTACCTGAACCATGTAAAGAGGATGCATATTTAACCAAAGAAAAAAACCAAACTCGAGTTAGAGATCTAGAATGCCACATTCATTGCTTGGAAGATTGGCCTTTAATCAGCTTTAATATATTAATATAGAGTGGTTAATCAAGGAAAAGATGTTGTCTGATTCATTGACAAATAAGGTGTAAATGTTTGATATGGGTGGCTCATCTTTGTAGATGAGATATTTCTTAGTCGATTAGTGGTTGTTAAAGCCCTTGAATTGGTCGAAGATGTCATATTCATTCGTACGAAGATGGCATCGTAATTAGCCTTCTCAATTGGGGTAGAAAATAAAACAGGGATAGACGACGTGTCACTCAATTTTTTCAGAAAAAATGAGTGACATGTCGTCCTCTTAAACCCTAAAAATTAGAGTTTTTTAATTGGGATCTAAAAAACTTCAATTTGATCCCTATTGTTTTAATTTAAGCTCAAGCATTCTTAATTGAAGCAAAATTGACTAATTTTATACAACAAGGCCCTTGCTGAAAATCAATTGAGATCCTACAAGTGTGGCACCTATTAGTTTCAGTTTATACAATATAGTGCCCAATTAAGCTTTAAACATTGATTTTTTTTTAATGTAGTCCCTATTATTGCGCGCTATTTGCAGAGGGTTTTTGGTCTAAAATTATTTTAATTTGGACCTCAATAACCCTTCAAACTTTAAATTTCTTGCAATTGAACCCTTGGGTATACTAATTTGGCATTCCAAAGTTTAAATTATGTCCTTAATCTTTTAATTTTTACAAATTGATTCGAATTAAGCCTCCAAACTTGATTTTTGTACAATTAAGTCCTTGATTGAATCCTCAAAACCCAATTAGAAAATTAAATAAGTCCTTGAACTTAATTAATTCTTCCAATTTTAGGCCCAAACTCACTTTTGGAATTAATTTTGCTTCAATTAAGTCCTTAATTAAATCAAATAAATCAATTAGAAGTTTAATTAAGTTCTTAAACTTAATTAGTTCTTCTAATTTTTTTTAGATTAGATTTTAACCTTAAACTTTATTTTAAATTAATTTTTTCTTCCCACCTTGTCAAAATACCCCAATCTAGCTATTCTTCTAGCATCTTGGTCTATTTTAGCTCAAAAGCTTATCTCCTCCTATCTAAAAAATATATTTCTTGATTTCTTGATTTTTTTGAATTCTTGAATTAAAAGTATTTTTCATAAAATAATTTTTTAAGGATCTAAAATTGGGTTATGACAATATGTATGTTCTGAGGCTTAGTTCATGTGGGGTGTTCCCATGACACCACTTCTTCATTGTTGGTCATGGACCTGGGATTCGGGTTGTGATAAAGGTGGTATTAGAACCTAGTTTTGTTATAAACCTCGTAATATATGGAGCTTAAGATTCATCTTATCTTGATATCATTCTTCTTTAAATTCTTATATCTAGCATTTAATATGTCTTTTTTGAACTTTTTTATAGTTATATTGATATAAGAGCGTTCTTTTAGGGAAATATCGAGGGCTAGACATGTAGTTAATAGTGATCATGTCGGTAATAATCAAAAAGATGTTTCTATTGTTCAGCTCAGGAATGAGAGGTGAAAGGGGAGGGTTAGAACACCATCGTCTTAGCCTTTGAGGAAAGAGATTCAGGATGACACTAAGTCTAAGGGAGGTAATGGCTTGGATGTTGGTTAGAACTAAAAGGAGGAATCCAAATGTAAGGTGCCTCATACTTACAGTGCTTTGGATAAGATTGGACAGGTCATACAAACCTTGGATAATCTTTTAGATAAGAGAGAGAAAGAGAAGAATAAGAATGTGTCTTCAACTTTCCATACTATGCACGAAATGAATGTGCCTTTATCGAACTTTCTTAAGCTGGCCCTTCCCACCTCTAAAGGAGTTGATAACTTTAAGGACCCATATCAGTTTTTGGATGCAACATAGCATAGATGTGAGGCTATGAGATGCATGGATGATCGTGCAGTGCCTTTAACATCCTTCAGGTTGGAAGGTGAGGTGGTTGTGAACTAGTATGAGTCCAAAAGGAGTGAAATGATTGTAAATTCTCCACTGATGGCGTGGAAAGAGTTTCTTATGATGTTTTTAAAGCGCTTTCTGTCAGAAAGTGTAAGGGACATCAGAGCATATGAGTTTGAGAGGTTGGTTCAAGGTGATTTGACCGTGACAAAGTATTAGGTGTAGTTTACATGGTTGTCCAAATATACTGGCTATATGGTACAAACTAAGGAGAGGAAGATCAAAAGGTTTGTTTGAGGTTGTAATAGCTACCTCTTTAAAGCTATTAAGGCTCACGAGTTTAAGACATACTCGGTTATAGTGGATTATGTCTGAGCTATTGAGGCACGAAAGTCAGAGAGTGCTTAACAGTATAGTAGCGATTGCTTTTCAAATAACTTTTCGTGCCAAAATGCATGCCAATGATTTTTTTCATTTTTTAAAAATTATTTTTGACATCAGCACATCAAAACGATTCAAAATATACAAACCATATTAAATTTTAGCAAAAAAAATTTAAAATTTTTTAGGAACGCGGTTTGCACCGCGTTCCCAAACGCATTCTTAGAAGATTAAGTATTGTTTGGTTTGACCAAGAGGCCTAAAGTTGAAAGTTAGATTTTTTTTCCAGAAGCAATCTGATATAGGTTCTAATAATGGATAAAGAGGTCATCAAGGTTAATTTAAATAGTTGAGGTATTTCTCGTAAAGGTTCATTGCATGGGACACACCATATATGGTATGAGTGGAGGTGGTCAGACTCGAAGTCAAGATACTATTCAGTTAGCATTGTAAGGTTTAAATAAGAAGCCTCTATGTTAGTCTGGTAGATCTAGGCATTATGGATCAATTTGTTACAAGCAGATAAGAGCTTGTTTTGGTTGTGGAAAAACCGATCATTTACCGAGGGATTGTTTGAACAAGTGAATATTCACGTCAAGTGCATCTGCATCGGTTGCATCTCCTACTCAGACTTAATCAGCTAACCATTTAGTGTTTTAGGGTGGTTATAAAGTTGGTGGGCGTAACTAGTGGGACCGTGAAGCAGGTGGTAGAGGTTTTCCGCTAGCGAGTCAGAGATAGGTGCATGTTTTTTCCCTCATTTAGCAGGATGTCCAGGCATCCAATATTATTGTCTCAAGTACACTTTTTATATGTTTTTTCACAGCTAGAATTTTGTTTGATATGATAGCAACCTATTATTTCGTGTTGTCATATTTTGCTTTAAGGTTTAGTATACAACCTATTGTATTTGAAAGTCCTTTGTGTGTGGCTACCTCTTCCGATGAGGTTATGTTTGGGGAATATATTTATGTTTATTATGAGGTTGAGGTATAAGGTAGAAAGCTAATGGGTGATTTGGTGATCATAGAGATAGTACGATTTGATGTGATGTTAGGTATGGATTATTGGAATAAGACAATGGTTTTCAAGATTGACGAGGAGGAAGAGTTTACATACCATGGAGATGGGTTATCATCCTCAACGAGTATTCTCTTGACAATTATGAGAAAGATGGTATGAAAGGTATATAAGGCTTTTTGGCTTATGTACAGGATATGATCATAATGGTTTTGAAGATGGAACAAGTTCCAATAATTAAGGAGTTCATTAATGTTTTTCCTGATGACTTACATAGACTGCCTCCCAATAGGAAGATATAATTCTGTATTAGTCTAAATTCAGGAACAAAACTACTTTCAATAACATCTTATAAGATGGCGCCAATAGAATTAAAGGAGTTGAAGGAGTAGATACAAGATTTGTTAGATAAGAGGTTTATTCGTCATGGAGTGTCTCCATGGGAAGCACTTGTTTTGTTTGTAAAGAAAAATGATGGGTCGATGATGATGTGTATAGACTATAGGCAATTGAACAAGGTCGCTGTTTAGAATTGATACCCACTCTCTTGTATTGATGACCTTTTTTATCAGTTTCAAGGAGCTTAATGTTTCTCAAGGATCGATTTGCAATCCATGTATCACCAGTTAAGGATTAGAAAGGATGATATTCCTAAAATTGTGTTTAGGTCTTGTTGTAGGCACTACAAGTTCTTAGTTGTATGGAAAGTTCTCGAATAATGAGTTTTGGTTATAGAGCGTTGGATTATAAGGACACGTGGTGTCTAACAATAGGATAAAGGTTGATCCATAGAAGGTGGAAGCAGTTAAGTAGTAGTAGCCTAGATCAACTACAATATATGAGATTAGGAGTTTCTTGGGTTTAGAAGGATACTACAGGAGATTTGTGGAGAACTTTTCACTAATTGTAGCTTTGTTAACTAAGTTGACAAAAAAAATCAAATTTTAGTGGTTAGAAGAATATGAGAAGAGTTTCATGGAGTTGAAGAAAAGGTTGATTAAGGCCTTTTTTTATAGTACATTTAGGGTCTAGTGATTTTACTGTGTACTGTGATACATCAAGGATTGGATTGGGTTGTGTTTTGATGCAGAATAGAAATGTGATTACTTATGCCTCAAGAAAGTTGAAGAAGAATGAGCAAAGTTACCCAACATGATTTGAAGATGGTTGCAGGTAGTGTTTGCTATTAAGATTTGAAGGCACTACTGTATGAAGAGACATGTGAGATATTTTCAGATCACAAGAGTCTTTAGTATATCATCCAGCAGAAGGATCTAAATTTGAGAGAGAGAAGGTGGATAAAACTATTAAGTGATTATAATTGCATGATTTTTGAGAGAGAGCAGGCACTACTATTAAGGCACTATTGTCTAACAGATTGTTTTCCTTCCAATCCCTCAGGTCAATTAGTAGAGGAGTGTGATAAGAACAACATATCCAAAAATCAATATGATCTAACGGTGGATTCCAGAGATATGGCCACCGGAGCATTATTGGTTTTCTCCAAAATCTGCAGTTCTCTCTCTATCTGATTTTCTCTATTTTTTTTTACTGGTGGCCTATATGCAGTTTTATAGGCACCTTTTTCCATAATTACAATTTTTTCCCTTATTCATGCCTTTATGTATTTTATTTTATTTTTCATGTAAACTATCTGATTTATTTCTGCTTAAATCACTAGTTTTTACCAAACTCCGATTGAATGAGATATTTAACCAAGGTAGGAAAACATATTAATAGACTTCATGCAAACTTTCATCCCGATCTGACGATTGGATTATGGGCTCTATTTCCTAATGTAAAATTGATCAGTTCATGACTTTTTCATCAACGATCCAAATTTTCTTGTTCAATCTTCACATAAAATCATATCAATTTTCCTTCTAAACCTTTAAGGTCATTTTATTATTTTTGAATATATTCATTTTAGAATTTTTCACATTTATTTATTTATCAAGCTTATTACCGTTTCAAAATAATGTCAATGATTTTTAATCGGTGCTTACACCTTCAATCCTACCCTTTTTATTGCACTATCCTTTATTATAATGTATTCTTTATTACCTCACTTATTTCTTAGAAATATTTTGTTATTTTCTCATTATTTTATCCATCAAAACACGTTACCAGTTTCTCTGTCCTTATAAATTCTAAACCAAAATTCATTTTATAAAGGTCACCCTTTCCATTTTATATCATTATTTATCTATTATTTCTAATCTTGGTTTCCATCACTCATTGAAATCATACCACTTTCAGTCTTATGTTTACATGAGGGTTTACACATCTGCATATTTAAATTATAAATTTCCAGGGTTTCACATATTTAATTATTTTTTTACGAATTATATCTTATCCATTTCCCTTAGTTGTTACCTTTAACAAAAAAACATAATTAATGTAATAATCCAATATGCAACCCACAATCATATGTTAAAGTGTGTGTGTGAAAATGAAGGTTTAAGAATACTTGTTTAATGAGTATATGAGCAGAATCAAGCGATAACAATGCGAGAGTTTGTAAACCTGAATATTTGAATAAGTTTATAATAGACCTTGATAATAATATTTACTAAGATGCATCTCAAGAGTTAATAAAATTCCATCTTACTCCGCCATCCTAATAACAGTTTTGTCAAACGGTTATCATAATAGCAAAAAATAGTTAGTAAGTTAATTTTTTTTTTAATGTCAACTATTACTTTCCTCCCCCCAACCAAAATGAGACATTTTCCTCAATGTCCTAAGGTAGAAAGATAAAGAATAGAAAACATCACCTGAAACACACTTAAACAAATATAAGAAAAAACAAAACAAAATAATATGCTATTAATAAAACCAAAAGACACAAGGTTTCACAAACGAAGGCTCAAATCCAATCTAAGCTTTTTACAACTTTTCAAAGCTGACCAATTTATACGACTCATGGAGAGATCAATTACAAGGATGAAAGATTGTAGTTAGTCAATCAATTGTTCAGTAGTAGCAACAGAGATTATGATTTGTCGTGCCGAAGATGTTAGAAATTTTTGTTACACAATGTGATCAAGAAAAGACAACAAATTATCATAAAAACCATTAACATTTGACAAACCTATAGGTTTATGGTAAATGTGCAGTTGGGCTCAAGAGAAAATATGAAAGATCTCTTCCCATGTGCCCAGACCACCTGGTAAGGCAATGAAGGCGTCAACATGGTTAAATAGTGGATTCATTCGATCAGACATTGTGGAGACCTATAGTTCTTCTACAATTGTTTTTTCAATGATGTCCCCTTTTGTTAAAGCTTTGGGGACGACCCCCAAAACTTAATTGCCTCCTAAAAATGCAGTTATTGACACACCCCCCATTAACACAAAGCTGCCTCCCCCATACACTAAATGAATCTTTCTCTCAGCTATTACCTGACCAAGATGATTTATTGATTCTAAAAACTCTTTTTCTTTCCCAGGACTTGATCCATAAAAAACATAAATATTTCTTATTTGATGTCTTGAGAAACCTGTCATTTCTACACACTTCTATATCTGTTAAATGTATGGGTTGAGTAGAAATGAAGGGAAGAAAGAGAAGATTTTATAAAGGAGAAATTGAAAATGCAATCAGACCACCTATATGTAGGTCAGCTAGAGTCTCTCTCTCTCTCTCTCTCTCTCTCTCTCTCTCTCTCTATTTTTGGTCAAAACATATGTATGTATAAGTAGTTGTGATTGTGGCTCACATCTTCCCTTGGTTTTACGTCTAAGAACGGCTTAAATGCCCTATATGGGTCGGGGATAAGCTTCCCATCTAGTTTTCTTAAAAACTGGCAAACAGGGTCTTTTTTAGTCAGATTCCAAAGACTATATCGAGCATGTTCTTTATGAAAATGGTGCTATAAATCATGAATTTCACGACGCACATCTTCATTAAGGTACATCCTAAGAGTCAATAGAAGATTATCTAAGGACTCTTTATATTTTGGAATAAATCCTAACTTTTGACAATTTTCACAGGTTTTGCAGAATGCATGCGTGTCTTTGAACATGGTGGGCCAATAAAATCCACATTGTAAGATTTTTGCAATCGCCTTTGTTGATGAGAAATGACCCCCACATGACTCGGAATGACAAAATTTAATGACACTACTTACCTCATTATCAAGAATGCATCTTTGATATATTTGATTAGGACAATATTTGAATAAGTAAGGGTCATCTCAATAAAAGTTCTGCATGTCGCTCAAAAACTTTCTTTTGTCTTGGGTATCCAAATGAGCTGGCAAAAATCCTGAAGCAAGAAAATTATCAATATTAGCAGACCAAGGTATTGAAGCAACAGAAAGTAAGGATTCATCAAGAAAGTAATCATTGATTGATGTGATGTTAGATGTCAAATCTATTGTTAATTGATCCACGATAACATTTTTTGTACCTTTTTCATCCTCGATTTCTATTTATTTGAAAGTTTCAAAGATTTCAGAATCGTGATTGACTTCCCTTTGTTTGGCCATGGCATAAGGAAATGGAAGTATTAGTGGGGATCAGTCTTTTTCTTTGCAATGCTCAGGTTTAACCCCTTCCTTACCCTCAGAGATTGACTCATCATTTTTCTCACAAGGTTCAAGAATGGTTTTTTCAATAACCTTACCACTTTGGAGAGTAATGACTGATTGGACTTGATCCATGTAATGGCTTCCGGAGCTGCTTGCACTAATTGTATTGCCCTTTGGGATTTTGCTGTGGTTGAGATGAAAACTTACCTTTCTCCTGAAAACTGAGAGGTGATGTGAATTTTGCAAGAGTATCTTTAAAATCTGTCATGGTTTGAGCAAGTTGAGTGTTAATTATCTCTTGCTTTTCAATGAATGCATGCAATGTTTCCTCAAGATTTCTTCTAGGAGGTGGAGCATAAGGAGGTGCATATCCATGAGAATTTTGAAAATTATGGTGTGCTTGAAACG
>Ga0325400_1003755_pt1 | contig 13866 bp, 7 predicted proteins | sample PopdelMetagenome_2_FD_205662 | JGI IMG/M metagenome (GOLD analysis project Ga0325400, IMG submission 205662) | Populus deltoides microbial communities from Bellville, Georgia, United States - Xylem-PdKOR-R1 | ecosystem: Host-associated > Plants > Phyllosphere > Stem > Wood/Secondary xylem... | reverse complement strand
TTTCTTTTTTAATTAGAGATGATATTTTAATTATTATATCTTAGTATTGACATATATTTTGTTTTTTCATATAAAAAAATATACTTTTTTTCTTGTATAAATTTAAGTCTCTTTTAGTTTTAACATGTATATTTTTTGAAGATAAGATAACATGTTTAATAGTTACCAATAAAATCCTTTCATTACATGTAAAATGTTTCCTCACGAAGTTCATGTTTTAATAATAACAATAACAATAATAATAATAATATAAAAAAACCTCGAATAACCCCCTTTTTTTTTTTATTAATGATGAAGCTAGCTTTCACTAGCTGTTTTTTGTGTGCGTATTATAAATCAAGATAAGCGAGCAAATAAAAGGTCAAGAACCATTTGAAGGAAAACTAATTATTTTTATTTATAGGTGTCTTGAATGTGTTGCGTTAGTAATTTTACTGTCCTATTTGTTGTTTAATTTCATGTCTATATCGATCTAAAACTAATTGTATTCTAATTGTCATAACTTATTTTTTTGAACTCTAAAATTATTTGTGTATTTTTTATTTAAAAAATCTAAAAAATATTTTGGAGACACAAGAAGAAAATAAGACTTAAACCATAGAAGATCAAAAAGCTAATAGAACAGCTAGATTAAGATATTTTGACAAGATAGGCTGAGAGAAAACTTGATTTGAAGCAAATGTTTAAGTTTTATATCCTATGTCATAATCCATTTCTGGATTACCTCCTCAAATTTACATTTTTTTTTCATTTTTAAAATAAATATCAAAATAAAAGAGACAGGCGATGTAGAAAAAGCTGGCTAAGAAATGATTTCAAATATGCATAAAACCAAGCTGCAATTTTGAATGAAGTCGTAAGCCTGATTGTACACTGTTGTGCTCAAAATTAGAAAGACAATGCACATAAAAGATCAAATTAAATGATTATGGACTAATTTACATAAAAATTAAGTCCAAAGATATAATTTTATTTTGAATAGGCTAATTTGATTTAATCATGGGTCAAATTAAAAGTTTAATTATATTTCACAATTAATTTGGGTCTAATTGAAGTATTTAATTAGGTGCAAGGACTTAATAATACTTTAAATGAGTCAAATTAATTTTATTAGAGATTTAATTGGGGGAAAATCAAGTTTTGGGAGCCCGATTTGGGCTTAATTAAGAAGATTGAAATTTTAGAGGACCAAAATTTAATTTTTATAAAGTTAAATGGTTTAAATCAAGGTTAAAATCGCATGAAAAATAAAGTTTTGGGGTCAATTAAAGGCTAAATTAAAAAAAAAATTGCAGCCAATGACCTTCTTGAAAAAGACGCCGAACTCTAGGGACAAAATTGAATGAAATCAAGGGTGAAATTAAAGAGATTTGAAAGTTTAATGGTCAATTGAGGGCTAAATTAAAGAAATGCAAGACCAATGACTAATGTGAAAAAAGGTGCTAGAGTTAGGGTTGATATTGAAGTTCGGCAGAGACAAAATTATGTAAAATTAGATGTTTGAAGACAATCAGGGACGTAACTGATAGAAATCACAAATCTAAGGACTAAATTGAACTTTACCAAAACAGCATCGTTTTGGTTATTGTTCATCTTCTTTTTCATTTTGCTTGAAAAGACTGCTCAAGGAGCTACATTTCAGGGACATTTAATGTTTTATCTTTCCATCAAATTTGACAAAACTTGAACGAAAATAATGGTCTGACATTTGACTACACCTCTGTATGGTTTTTTCTGGTCGATTAACACCACAGTGGTCGTGGCACCAGTCCAAAGAGACCAACTCAAGTAGCCTTCAACTGCCAAATATAACAAATCATGATGACAACTTTGAACCAACAATTGGGATCCTTCTAGTTCGAATTAAGGGCCAAGATTTGGCACTAATAAAGAAAAAATGTTCCTCTTCCACCCCCTATATATAGGACTGGATTTCATGTCCTGAGCATGAGGAAATTGCAGGCCAAAGTTGAGGAAAAATCAGCCTTTCCCCTGTTTTTTCTGCCATTATCATCTTCATCCTCTCTCCTTGCCGCCTCTTCAGCCACCACAACCTCAGAGCCATTGTGAACAACTACAACACAACCTCCTCCATCAACCCATCTCCTCGCCGATGACAAGAACCATCATAGCCAATCTCCCCTTCTTCTTCTCCACTGAAGGTTTCTTTTGCACCGCCAGCTTTTCCACCAACGTCTCTTGAGCAACCAACCAAACCTCTTCATCACCACGACCCCCACGACAGGTAACCTCCCCCCTTTCTTGTTCTTGTTCTTGTTCTTGTTCTTCTTCTTCTTCTTCTCTAGCTCGCCTAACCACTACATGCAATTCTGCTTGCAAAGAAAATAATTAACATGGTCGATAGGCCGGACCAGCAAATATGTAGGCCCCCTAGTGGACCTGTTTCAGCCCAACATATATGGTTAGGCCTGGTCCAACCCAATGTAAAGAGAGAGAGAGAGAGAGAGAGAGGTTAGGTTTTTTGGGTCGCCCATCAGCCCAACCAGACCCTGTTGGGCTCGGCCCAACCCATATAATAATATATTAAATAAATAATAAAAAATATTAATATAAAAGAAAACAAAAAATCCAAAAATTTCAAAAACTCCTTTCTAAAAACTTTTGTGACTTTCTCACATGTGTTTTCTACCAATTGTTTTCAATATCAGACTATAAACTTACATTGTAAGACACAAACCTGATACAAAATACCTGATTTTCTTCAAAATTTCCAAAAACAAAAACCCTATTTCAAAAACAAAAAAATATTTTCATGTATACGACCAAATCCTAAAAGTTTTCCAAATATATTTTCATGGAAAAAAAAAATATCCTTCTCATGTTTTTAAATGCAAAAATAGATATCATAACTAGTTTATGATTATCTGTTAGGGTTCGGTCAAATATAAAAATCATTCACTAATCATTTTGTTCACTTTATATTTAAAGTGTTAAGATTTAGCTGTAGACTTTAAAATTTGGGTGTAAAAAATTACATTGTGAACTATACCCTTAGGTATTAAAGATACAAAGTACAAAATAAATCCAAAATACTCTATTAGGGATGTCTTGTCTTGTCTTGTTGGACTAAGCTTTGCTTGTTTGATTATTTGCCTGCGTATTTTTATTAGTCTGTTTAATTTAATTTTAGCACGTATTTTTTACTACTTTAGCATTTTTACTTCTTGTTCATGTATAAGTACATCGGGTTTAGATTATTGCCCTTATGTATTTTAATTTTGCGAATAAATCCAATTGTAAGTTAGGTAGGGAGTGGTGGTTTGCCTCATGACTTTCAGGCATAGTTCAGATTCGTGAAACATCCAACTATGAGCTGAGTGTATATTCGGTAATGGTCGTCACACCATGCCCCAACCATTTCTTGTAAACCCTTATATTGCCTTCATATAAAGTGGTCACTAGGCAGTTTATAGATTTTTTGAGACGAGGTAGAAAACTTACCTCTCATTTAATGACCTAAAACATGCCTTAAGGGTACAAGCTCCTTAATAATTTACTTTGCAAACCCGATTAAAGTCTTGAACTTTGCATGATTTTTTAGCTAAGACTATGACTTCTGTCATAACCCTATTTTTTAATTCTAAAAAAAATGAATGAATAAATAATAATTTGAAAATTGAGTCAAAACAACACAAATTGAAAGTTTGAGGACTAACAAGGATGAATTATAAATGTCAGAGTCAATTTAGTCAAAAAATGAAAGAATTTATGGGCTTAATTAAACTTTGATTTAATTAATTAATGCAATCAAGGGCTTAATTGAAAAAAAATACTAAAGTATAGGGGTAATTTTGAAAGAATTAAAAGTTGAAGAGCCAATTAAGGACTGAATTGGAAACCAATGACTATTTTGTAAATGGCACCAAAATCCAGGGGCAAAATTTTTAAAAAAGGATTTTTCTAGGGCCCAATTGCTAAATGTCAGAAGGTCAGGGGTAAAATTGAAAATAGCCATTTCCATGGATAAAACGGCGCCGTTTTAATTAACTGTTCATCGTCTTCACTCCACTGATTCAGCCGAAACTTGTAGTGGGTCACGTCTTCTACCAGCTGCCTACTATCCCTCACCCACACGATGTATTTCTAAATTCCAGAATGGGTGAAGCAATGACAGGGCTTTTAGCCCCCGACTTTTCCTCAAACAAGGGCGAACATGCAGGTCGCGCATGATCATGCATTCTCTGGCTTTATAAAAGCCAGAGAGGGGAGACCAGAGAGGGGAGGAACAACACAGCGATAACAAAAAGAAACACACAGACCGGGAGCAAAATACGGAAAGAACAGGAAAGAACAGAAAAGAAAGAAAAGCAGAGAGAAGACAGACAGAGCAAAATGAGAGGAAGAGAGAATTGACGGGAGAAACAGAAACAGAGAGACCAAAAGAAGAAAAGGCAGAAAGCAGAAAGGAGGCCAAAAACAGAAGCTTCGCCCAGCAACAAGCACTTGTGGATTCTCGTCCAAATCGCCTGCAAACCAATAAGCCGTTCTCGTTCCCTCCCTGCTTTTTTAATTACCTTCTTCCTGTAGCAAGTATGCGTGAACTATTAACGCACGGCAGCAAGTAAAAAAAAAATGAGAGAGAGAGAGAAGCTAGGTTACTGAAGTAGTCCAGTAACCGGGCTAGGCTACTGGGTCGAGCCCAGCCTGTATGGCTGGGCTAGATCCAGCCCAATTATCTTTTTTTTTTTGAAAGGAGGGGTTGAAATTGGGCCGGGTCTTTGGCCCAATCAGCCCAATCTTTTTTTGGCTAAAGGTATTTGGCAAAACAAACCCTTATATTTTTTCCTTTTATTTTATTCCTTTTTTCTTTGATATTGGCTAAATGAACCTCTTTTTTTATATTAGAAAAATTCAGAAAAATTTTGGAATTTTGTTGATTTATTTAGAGGTCCTCGTGTTTTTTTTTTTTTTGTTGAATTTGTTGTATATTTGATTTGTGGATTTTTTTCCTACAAAAATGTGAAACCGATACGCAATATATTTCTGCCTTTCCTTTTTCAAAAAACAATTAATAAAAAAAATAGTTTTTTTTCCTTTTTTAAAATTCAAATTTTATGAATTTATTCACCGGCACCAGAGTCAGGAATACCATACTATTTGGGTTACATAATATTTACCAACACTAAAGTTGAAAATATTCATAGGTGAATATTCATTAACGACAAGGTTAAGAATATTGTAGAAAAACCATAAAAATATAACAACAACAAACTTTCAATAATTTAAGACAAAACTAGCAATGCAAACTGTCTCAAGTAGGACGCTTAAGAGATGATAGTATCTTCTGTTTCATATAACCAGTCTCATACCATAAAATATATGTTGACCAGTTAGGATTTATAGTGACCATAATACTAGATAACGACTCCTTAAACAAGACATTTTCTTATTTAAGAACAAGATGCCATAAATATTTTTTTTTCACAAAATTAATTTTTAAAGGTCATTTATTTAAAGAGAACCTAGGGGTTAGTTGAGTATTTAAAGAGGTTAATTCTTTGGTTAAGCTCGACGTCATCAGAAGTGACTAGGAGCAACCTGTTTTAGTTCACAAGGAGGAGTAGCATAAGAGTTCTTAATAATTAGCCCTAATAACTCAATATGGAGGAATGACAACTTATCCAAGATACTATAAGAAACGAAAAGGCAAAGCTAGATGTATCGCTACAAAACTCAAATGAAAAGGGGTAAGTAATAAGAGGGACCTGCAAAAGAAGTCGGATAATGTAACACCCTCATCCTCTAGAGGATGTTAAATACGAAAATACTACAATAATTTCACATTTTCAACCGATTATGAGTTTTTGTATCTTCTTATCATGACATTTGATTATTAATTTTTTATATATATATTTATACACATAATCATGCTCCTTTATTGATAAGCAATTCCATTGAAAATTTGACATGGTTTCTTTTATAAGTGAACATATCAAGTTATTGATTATATTATTTAATGTACAATCATTGTCACCACATAGACCATTCGTTTTAAAATTTATTCCATATCATCTTAACCACTAGTCAATCAATCCCAAAGATCTTTACATTCCACTCTCTTCTCCACCAATTCTCTACCGTGACAATCTCATAGCTCTGCATATGATAGTTAATTCAGTGTTTCATACTCGCAGCAACACATTGATTTGGACTATCATTGACAATCCAGTGTTTCATACTACTTTAAGGGCAAAATTTGCCTGATCATAACAGGAGCAGAACCCGACAACCTAACATGATTTATGGGAGTAACTTGAGTGACAAGGGGACCAAAAAAAATTGGAGTGACAAGGATGAACACTCCCACAAATCATCCTGTGTTAATGAAGAGATGTTGACTGATGAAGGAATCCTAATGGCAATAAACTGACCTCAAGATGTTAATTCATGATAACAAGAAAGTCACATTATAGAACAACATATCATGGAATCACATTATTTAATGTTCAAATTGGTCAAAGTAGCAGCCCCATACAACACCTTTGTCCTTCAATTTTTCTTTAAAAGGCCATCACACAGGGCACAAGTACAAACTCAATTTTAGGACAATACAACAAGAATTTGCGACAACATTATTAGTTCAGAACTACATAAACCCAAAATTTAACAACAATTCTTTGAGGAAATTAATTTTATGAGGAAATTAACAATAACAACATTCCAATCAATCATTGCGTAGAAGTAATAAAACTAAGCAAGATAAAATCTTACAAGAATGATTTTATAGTCTGTATCAAAGTGAGGATCAGCAGGATAGCTGCTGCAACGGTTGCCGTACCTCTCCAAATATTGGGGAAATATATAAGTTTCAAGGTTGCTTTCATATGGTTAAAGCGGCTCTCATAGTGGGCATTTATCTTTTGAGAGATATCACCAAAACAAGTGTAATTGTCACCAATATTTTCGCAAAAATGGTTGATCATATTTGAAACTGCGGCATCTTCACCTAGCCAGTTGAGAATGATTCCCTTTCGGACTAGCAAACTCACGTCTTCTGCACTGTCGATAAGATGGTCCATAAACTTAATGTAACTGCATACATAAGCCTCAAACGGGTTGCAGCACTGCTCCAAGGCCATGATATTTCGTACAAGACGTTCGAAACAGTGATCAACTTCCAAGCGTGGTATTTTCAACACTCCTTTCTCAAATTTTATGTTGACCAAGCATTTGTCTTGGGTGGCCTGAAACTTCACTCCTGCCTTGCGTAGCATGACGGCACTATATTTCAGCATGCTAGGGTTCAAGCTATAACTTCGCTGAATGGCTCCATTCAACATCAAATTCCTTAGTAAATCAGTGAAATGCCTGCTTCCCTTTACACTCGGGCTGGTTTCTACCCCTTTTGAAAACGTGTACTTTCCAAAATGAAACGTAGCAAGATCAAGAAAAGGAATGGCTGTAGCATCCTGGCTAGGGGGATTGACCTGGTCATATATTTCCTGAATAATGAAGAGTGGTAGTTGGTTTTCAAGTAGCATCAAGTCTTCTCGGATGTCAAATGTCATCCTGGGCTCAAAATTCTTAGGACCTTTATCATCCTTTGACTCCGACAAAAACTGAATGATGAAGACAGCATCCAGCAGGATCATCTCTACGAAATCACGGCTCTCGATTAATTTGAATTTCTCTGAATAACAGTTTCGGAGACGCTCTTCCTGGTTCTTAATGCTGATCAAAATATCAATAATTTTCTTCTCATCCATCCCATCCCGTTCAGTAAGCTTTTTCAAATATTTCAGCTTCTCCTTTTCCATGGCCTCTAGTCTTTTATTTTCGCGGTGAAGAGGACCTATTGAAATAAGTAGTGGAGCGTAGGCTTTCCAATTTACGTTTCGAAGCGGTTTGGGCACCCTGTAGATGCAGCACTCAGATCTACGGAATTCAGAACCGCTCTGTTGAAAGGACATCCGTCTCACCTCAGTTTCCAGCTTTGCCAAAATATTTGTAGCCATCTCAATGTCTGAAGCACTTCCCACATCAAAATCTTTTCCGTTGTTTGGACTAATTGCCTTATCCTCTTCCATATTTGATGCTCTTGCCTGTTCAATATCGTTTTCCATGTTTGAAGCACTTGCAGTAAATTTATGCTTTCCAGTCTGCAGGTTGGCTGAAACAAACCAAGAACGAATGGAAGGTATAATAATATTTAATCAAATATTATTATAGGTTCTTGGAACAGTATTGTTTTTTAAAATATATTTTAATTAAAAATATATTAAAATAATATTTTTTTATTTTTTTAAATTTATTTTTAATATCATCATATTAAAAATATTTAAAAATACTAAAAAATATTAATTTAAATAAAACAAATTCAAAATCTTTAAAAACTTCTGTTTAGACGATGTACCAAACATTCTCTTAAAAAAACCCTTACGACTATTTACATCATTAATTTCCCCAATCTTATTGAAATCTGTTCTTCCTTTTAGTTGCTTATATTCTAATTAAAAACCAGACCTGATCTAGTTTATCGCTTCTTTTTTAAAAAAAAAATATTAAAAAATAAAAATGGTTCTTTAAAAAGAAAACAAAATAAAAATGGAACTACGTCCACCTAGACCTAGCTTTACAGCGGAAAGGTAAACTTTATGGATAGAATGCATAAACTTATATCGAACCACCTAAGGTCTGCAGAGTGCAGAGCTTAAACCAAATCCAAGAGATCGTCAGTAGACATTTCAAAGAACAAAACAAGTTAGTGCTGACCTGAGGGAGATCAGACGACAGTATCTCTGTGTAGAGTCCCAGGCAGTGAGCCCCTTTCCTGTATATGTCAGCCTCTCTCTCTCTCTCTCTCTCTCTTGTAGTCTCTTGCTCTTGTCAACCTAAATGGTTGAGCCCAAAATATATATGCAAGGACGGGTGATTAACAATTCATAATAATTCATCAGGCATATGCATTAGAATTTGTTTTTCATGATTTTTTTTATAAATTGATTTGAGTTATTTTTTAATATTTTATTCTTAGAATAGTTATTAACATGTTTGGTTAGAAATAATTAACTTTTAACTTGGATTAAAACTTTGTTACACAATTAAGCGAAAATCTTGATTTATTAAAAAGTTAAATTTTTTAACTTTTAATGTTTATGCTACATTTAATAAAAAAAAATGATTTGAATCATTTTTATCAAATATATTTCTAATTAAAATCATTTTAACTTAGAAGAAATTTAAGAATAAAACATGAAATTATTATTCGATATTTCATGTGTGTTTTGTTTTCAGTTTATATAATCCTACAACAAGATATATTAAAAAATATAATAAAATAAATTATAGAAAATACTTATAATCTTCTGGAAATAAATTTTTGATTTTCTTAAGTTATTTAATTTCCTGGTCTTTTTTTTTATTGATTAGAAAATAATCAATAATATTTATCTTAATTATTTTCTTAACAATATTATAAGTTATTATCATAAAGCATGTTCAATTGACTCTAAGTCAATAGACAATTTTGTTTTTAAAAAGAGTTCTCTTACTTAATTATTGCAATATATAAATATATGTGCACATGGACACGGTATCATAAAATGATTTTTTTAAAATATTATTTTAATTCTTATAAACTGTAGCAATGTTAATTAATATGTGATGTGCCTCTGTATTCATATTAAGTAGTTGACTTTTTTTCATCTACTTGACTTTTTTTTCCCTCTTTAAAGAAAAAGGGATCCACGAAAACATGCATGTCGTCAGTTCATCGCCAGCTCACATTCATTTTCTCTTTTATACAAAGACTCATTAATCAACACGGGAAACAAAATGGATACAATAGTGGACAAGTAATTGGATTGAATGATTAGCTGTCTTGGGTTAGAAATAGGTAACCTTCATCATTTGTCGGTGTTTTATTTAAGTAAAAAAAGATCTATTTTTAATACACGTTTAATTTTTAATATGCTCATTTAGTCATGTTAATATTTTAAAAAAATTAAAACAAAAAAATTAAAAAAAATCAATACTCCCTATAATCCAAGTCAAAATATACCTACTAATCATGTTAGGGCTCAACCCTTGCCTGAACTATAGCTAGCATAGCCTAAAAAATATATTATTAGATTTTTAGTAAATTCTAAGAGTATTTTTTTTTATCGAATTAGATTTTTAACAAATAGTTCTTACTTTTTATATATATATTTTTAGATAATAATAATAATTATTATTATTATATAAAAAATCCCTGAGAAATGTTTTTGGATCAATAATAATTTTATTTTTTTAATCCATTGTGTGTTAAGTGGATATGGCCTAAAGCCATGCTTTTCTAATTTGGATAATTTTTCTTTGAAATTGAGTTTGGATTTTTTTTTATTATAATTATATGGTATGGTATATAATTCTTATAATTTTTACACACATACATCTAAATGATGGTAGCAACAATCTTAGCATTGGATATAGATTTATTTATTTTAATTTCGCCATGATAATCTTGGCATTGAATATTGAATTTTTAATTTCACCATTGGTTAATTTTAATGGTTTGAATGTAGGTATGTTTGCAAGTCATGGAGAGATATTCATTGCAAAAAATAATTTAAATGATGAAGAAATATATAACATGTCTCCTTTTTATCAATGATCCAATGGCGGGAACCGATTTCAAACAAACCTAGCTTGGTTATGGCATTTGCTTGAGAGCCAAATTCTTTATTTTTGTTGTCAAAAAGTGATAAGAGCTACTTTAATTGACCTTTTAAAATCCCAACAACTCGTTGTCCGTCTTTTTTAGAGAAGTCTTTGGACACATGATTACCTGCAAGCTTGTTATTGTTGCTGAAACATCTTGGCCCTGAACCATACTTTGTCTATGGATGGCCTGTTGGATATCCATTCAGCTCATAACAAGTTTGGACCCAATGGCCTATTTCTCCACAATAGGAACAATGAGGGCGGCCTCTTTCAAAGCCAGAATAATGCCTATCTTGGTTAAATCGGCGTCCTCCATTGAAATTTTCTGGCAACTTTTCTTGCGATTACAGATCTTGTGACTTATATGAGCAGTCAAACCGCTCGGATCTCTCTGTACCCGCTTATCCTCTATTGAAATTTCCAGTGTGCTTGCCGTTGTTGCTTCAAACCGCCATGGCGACGCTGCCATTAGAATCACTTATAGTGTGCGTTGAGCTCAGGAGACACTGCTTTTCTTCTTGAGAAATGGAGGAATATGCTTGGCGAACTGAAGGAAGGGGATTCATCAGGAGAATTTGTCCGCGAATAGCACTATAAGAATCATTCAATCCCATCAGAAATTGCATCAATTTTTGTTGATTTTGTTTTGCCCCATGTACTGTATCGTTGTAGGAAGCTAGTTCATCCCATAGACCTTTCAATCTTGTGAAACAGGCAGAGACAGAGTTGTTCTTGTCAAATACAAGCAATATTTCGCTAAATCTAAAATATATGAGGTGCATTGCTTTGAGAGAATCGCTCATGAAGATCTTTCCAAACTTCATGAGCAGTAAAGTAATTGATCCCATTGTTTGAAATTTCTAGACTGAGAGTGTTGACAATCCAGAAGTGAACCATATCATTGCACCAAGACCAAGCTGCATAATTTTCATGATCAGCTTCTTCTGAAGGGGCTTTGATTGAACCATTGATAAAACCTAGTTTGTTTTTGAAATTTAAGGCTAAAGTCATAGCTATTTTCCAAATAAAATAATTGTCTCGGTTTTGAAATCAAAACAAAACCCAGATGATCTGAATGATGAGTGAGCTAGGGAATTGAGAGGTTTGCATAGAAAAATCTGCAGAAGTCTCTGTTTTGGTGTGCTAGGATCGACAATTTTCTTACTAGGGACAGAAGGTGTTGGTGATATTTCAACATCGGCCATCATGGCTAAAAATAAGAGATGCTACATGAGAGATTAGAGTGCAGCGATGGATCAGGATCTTAGTCCAACTTTGATACCATGAAAAGATAAAAGAGAGATTGAATTTGCTGGAATATATCTTTTAATTATTGTTCATATCATGTATTTATATAAGAAGACTTCTAAACATTCCGACAAGTCAAGAATCAATTACTACATTAGAGGTTGTCTTCCTATAAATTAGGTATTACAATAGAAAAACTAATATATACAGATAGATCCTAGTATGAAAGATGTGAATTTCGTAACACCTTCTGCTGTAGTTTCTCTAGGCTGGTTTCATCATATTGGAGATAGAGTAGCGGTAGTTCAAATATTTAGAAGATGTCATGAATTGATTTATTGTTTAAAAAATATTTTAAATAATTTTTTAAATTAAAAATGTTTTTCATGTTCAGTTTATAAATTTAAAAATAATTTTTTTAAGTATATTAATTATTTATACTCAAGAAAAAAAGAATCTTTAAAATATTTTACTAAAAACATACCATCAAATGAAGTTTCCTGTCAGACAAAAATGTGATTCATAAGTTAAGTTGGTCCATCATGCCAGCATTTATGCATTGACTAACCACCAATAAATACTGCACCTTTTCTCTTAATTTAATACTGGTAGACATGGCTATGATATTATAATGTTTTTTCTTTTTTTTTAATCATTACGATATTAAAATTACTAGAATTCAGTTAAAATTTAAGCATTTTTTATTTAAAATTATTTTTATTTTATATTTTTAGATCGTTGATCACCATTAATGGTCAATTTTAATGATTTGTATCCAGGTATGTTTGAAAGTCATGAAAAGATACTCATTGCGACCTGATTTTGCTGAACCTCATGAGGCCAAACTTATACTCTTCATGGAAAAGAAAAGGATCCATTGATTTGGATTTCAAGCAAGATCGACGATCAACTCTTCCATGATACAACAGAGGTCACATTTAAATCTAAACTTGAGCTGGTGAATTCATGCAATGGCTTGCTTTGTGTATGCAATGGGCCAATTAATATATTGGATATATTTGAACACAAGATAAATTAGAGTCTCAATTTAACTAATTATATGGTTTTACTTTTAATATCTTATATTTCAAAAAAAAATTATATTAATTTTCTAAAATGCCCTTTAAATTACGACCATTGTAGATATAAATTATACTTGTATGACTACAAATAGTAAAAGAAAAAAAAAAACCTACCAAAATCATAAGCTCTGCATAAATTAATAGAAAAAACTGTCCCATAATGCTAATTTTTAAATGCAATTTAATAATTTTATTATACAATAAAAATATGAGCTAACCATAATATTCATTTGTACCCTCAAGAAAAAAACTAAATTGCTCTCCATAACAATGACATTTAAGAAAAAGACTAAATCACCCTCAAGCTAAATGTTTTTTTTTTTTTTTTTGTGATAGTAGAAAAATGGTCAATTTACATTGCGAATCTAAAATAAATTGTGAGTGTATATACATAGTTTATCTTATCCTTTTTAGCTTTTTTTTCAGTGTAAAATAATTTTTTAAAATGGCATCGTTTTGTTGCGTAAAATGTGCATAGAAGGACCCAGCTGTGAAGTGCTTTAAATATTAGAGACCCAATCAATCTTTTTATTGTGTGGAATATAATTGAGAAATGAACAGTTGGTAAAGGGCAAAAAGGTAAGGCTCTCTGTTTAATGTCTTTTGTTTTTTGGACACAACTTGATGTCTTCAATAATTAATGATGGTTGTTTTTTTTTTTCACAACACTAATTAAAAAAAAAGAGGACAAACTATGAAAGATATAGTTGCGTGTAAAAATAAAATAAAAAACATGTTTGAGGAAGATATTAATATTTTCCATGAAAAAATTAAAAAATAATTTATGAGAATGTAGAATATATATATTATAAATAATAAATTTAAAAATTTACTAAAAACATACCATCAAAGGAAGTTTCCTATCAGACAA
>Ga0325400_1003754_pt1 | contig 13867 bp, 9 predicted proteins | sample PopdelMetagenome_2_FD_205662 | JGI IMG/M metagenome (GOLD analysis project Ga0325400, IMG submission 205662) | Populus deltoides microbial communities from Bellville, Georgia, United States - Xylem-PdKOR-R1 | ecosystem: Host-associated > Plants > Phyllosphere > Stem > Wood/Secondary xylem... | reverse complement strand
AAATATTTAAATTATAATAATTATTTTTATTTTTATATTAATTCAATAAGTTAACTCTTGGATTGAATTAAGCAAGCTTGTTTAAACTTTTTTAATAGGACAAAAATTTCTATACTGATACAAAATTTGATTTATATATTATCAAAGATGTAACAAACAACTTCACATAAGAAATTATCATATCCAATCCATCATTTCCAACACAACAAAGCACCTTATAGAACAGAGATGGTCCAAGAACAGCATGAGATGCTATGAAATGCCTCAAGAAACCCTATCAATGTAAAAAAATACACAAAAGGCACAGGCCATCATGCACTAGCAGAATCCATAGCGGTAAGAAAAGCTATTAGAGAATTTTTGAAAGCGCTAACTATTGATGCTAGCATTAACTTAATTCTTATAAGTGATAAGCAAGGAACCAGAAACCAAATCAATGATCTATTCATATACTCTACCTCTCATTGTCCCCATTGAGATTCCAAAAAAAAAAAAAAGAAGTTAATTTCCATAATCACCCATTCAAGTAGCTGCAATTAATTTAAACACATACAGATCATAAACGAGGTGCATAACATTTAGTTCTGGATTAAAAAGCAACAAAATTTCCTGAAAATTAAAATAACAAGCTTCCAAGCATTGTGTCTCTAAACAACACCGATCCTCTAACTAAGCGTCTAATAGCCAGAGACTACAAAATCAAATCACTTTTTCTTCTCACCACCTCCAGCAGCCCTGCAAGAAACATTACCGCGAAAGGCAATAAAAAATCATTAGATAGAATAAAAGATTGGATTTCAAGTACATTTACAGATCTATTAAACACATTAGCTACAGCAACAAAAGGAAAATTGAATATCCAAGAAGCTTACCTCATCTTGCGAAGAACATTGGACATCTCTTCACGCTTCCTCTTAGCTCTCTTGTGCGTCCCAAGCTTTCTCTTAGCAACCTTCAAAGCACGCTTGTCCTTGCCAACCTTGAGGAGCTCGGTGATCCTCTTCTCATAAGGCGCAAAGCCAGCAACTTCCCTGATCAAACTCCTGACAAAGAGAACTCTTTTGCTAGATTTCTGCACTCAACACATGCATGGGGAAGAGACCATATCACAATATCAGCAATTTATTATACAAAAAAATAATAAAGTCCCATTGAGAAAATTGTTAATCTCAAATGGCCTAAAATGTCCAGAGATAAATCCAAGGAAGACCAGTTATATAATCCCTAACAACAAAAAAATCTTAACTTACAAATATGTATTACAAACAATTCAACATAGACAGTCTCCTTTCAAGAGTACAATGTAACTCCAAAACCAGATTAAACAAATTGAACAGTGAAACTTGCATGATATAACGTTTCTTACCCCTTTGCGATCAGAAGGACGTGGAGCTAAATCCTTCTTCGTGACTACATGCCCCTTATTCAAACCCACAAAAAGACCCGTATTTGGCTGTTTTGGAGCCATTGCTGAAACAGCAAAGATTAATTCAGCACATAATCAAAACAACATCACAATGTTAAACGAATCAAATTCAAACCACTAAAAATCCAAGTACTGAAATCACAACGTTAGCTCATTCTACTACAACTACATTCTAACCTATACAACACGAAACAAAGAACAGCAAGCTTCCATAGCACAAATCATAATAATGCACAAACGCGTTCTCAAAACTGTATCCAAGAGAGAGAGAGAGAGAAAAAAGGCCCGAAATGAATAACAATGTAACCAGCAAACAAGAGATCACAAATATTTACAATCAAATTAGCAAACTAATGGGAAAAAAATATCGGCTTTATACCAACAAAATATATATAATAAATCATAGTGATACGCTTAAAATTGCTTGGAAAATTACAGCTCGAAAGCTACACAAACAGACTAAGCCCTGAGACATGAAAATGATCAGAATAAGGCTGCGGATTGGTGTAAAGATTCTATTTTCTTACAGCCTAAAACAAGTTTAATATCAAGAAAGAAAAGCAATTTACAGCCACATGAATAGATAAAGCCCAAAAGGGCTCAACGAAAGAAGAGCATGGATTTGGCGACGGTACCTTGGCTCAAATCAGTAGCAGCGGCGAGTACGAGCGGAAGCAGAGAAGCTAGGGTTGTTACAGTCTACTGGTTTATATAGGAGAAAGGTAAGGGGTAATTTAATCTTTTAAGCTTATTAGGGAAAGGGCTTCTCGTTTCCTTTGTAAATGGGCTTAGACAAAAAAAAAAAACTAGCCCAGTTCAGTTGGAAGCTAAAGGGGCAAGCTTCAAATAAGTGTTCAAACTAGTTTATTTTCTTATCCAGATTAAGTCCTCGATATATCTATTATAGACATGCATTGAAAGGACTCGCGTTCAAACTAGTTTCTTTTACTTCAGGAAGACCGATGAAAAAGCTTTTCGAGAAAATAATTATTTTTATTTTTTATTTTTTAGTTTTGAAACAAAATTCCACATCAAAGTATAACTAAAGAAAATGAAATGCAACAATAAAGATTTTTAATCACAAATCTTTCTTTTTTCTTTGTTCTTTATGAAACCGATCATATGCGTTTCTTTTTTCACGGAGGCAGGGGAAGTTTCCCCCAACTCCCTTGCAAAGAACACGCGAAATTGGAAGGGGAGCCATATTTGTCTTCAACCTCACAACAAAACCGTCCAAAAAACCCATGCAAATGTATCTCATGACACAACAGCGCGAAAGACAGCATCCAAAGTAAACAATTTAACTAAAAACTCATGTTGATCTGATCAAGTTAGAACTGTAAAAAATATTATCTAATCAGAATTCTTAATATTCTTCATCACATTATAATAATTAAATAAATCACAGTCATTGAAATTCAAATTTGCTTTTCTTTGAAGTTATGAGATACACAAGATAGTTTGTCAAAGTATATATATATATATATATATTTTTTGTTTCAGCTTGTTTTTTTAAATATTTTTCATATAAAAAAATTAAATTAATGTTTTTTAAAACATTTTTTTACATAATTTTCACATGTTAATATAAAAAAATATGCTTTACATTAAAAAATAATTTTATAAAAATATAATGGATAGCTTTACCATTAACCATTAATAAGGTGTTTGACAGTGAGAGGCCAAAATATTGTTTATTTAAAATTTAAATTTTTTTATTTAATTTTTTTAGTATTTTTAAATTATTTTGATATTGATTAAAAAATAAAACTTAAAAAATAAAAAATATTTTAAAATATAATCTCTACGCAATATTGAAAAATTATAAAATGAGACTAACGTCGGATTGGTTGCCTTTACCATTATTAAGAAAATTGCCATTAATGATTGAATGTTTCATGTGTCCATGTCCTCCCTACATGAACTTTAGTCCTCTCATCAAGTCTTCCTTCCATCAAAGTCGACTAATTTTTTTTTTAAATTTAAAATTTTATATATATATATATATTTTTTAAATTGTTTTAATATACTGAAATTAAAAATAAATATTTTTTAAAAATATTATTTTATTATCTTTCTCTTAAAAAAATACTTTAAAAATCGATCAAAATCACACTTACAAACATCCATCTCAGCAACTCCCTTTGCCCATCTTCAAATCTCCCTTTGACTTGCAGTTAGAACTTAGCAGCAGCCCTTCAAATTTTCTGATAATTAATTCCACTCTATTTAATTTCCTGCCATTTTAAAATTTTTCAATCATTACAACTCAGCCATACCACTACCACCACCCAGCCTACAGTGTCAAACCCCTTGTACATGTCTAATCTCTCTCATCAAGAAGAAGAAAGCTGTCATTTTCTTGGCAGTGAAAGAAAGCACATGCTTCAAATTATTTGAATGGAATCTCTTCTGTGGCTTCCATGATTGTTGGCCTCTAAAGTTTTGATCTTTCACCTACTCAGCTAAATTCTGCTCTCGGGTATCTCTGTATCTCTTACTTTTGTCTTGTTTTCTCTTCCTTTAATTTGGTTGGGTATCAAAAGCTTTGACAAAGAACCTTAGCAGTGGAGACCCGGATCAGTTTTTGTTTCAAAAAGTCAACTTCTGGGCTCTCCAATCGCCATTCGTTTGTAAAGTTTCAAGCTCTGGCGAGTGGTGTTTTCAATCCTGTACATATTCTTCATTGATGCTGTCAAATTTCTCTCTTTTACTTGTTTTTTGTATTGTTTTTGACAATTTCCATTGCTGTCACTCTATTCTTATTTGATGTGAGAATTGAGATCTATTCTTTTATACCATTTTGTTATTGGAAGAAAGATTCTGGTGTGTGATTCTGTTTGTACTGTTCATAATACCCTGGATGTTGTTGGCCCATTGAGTTTTTGTGGACTTGGTATTTCTGCTACTCATCCTACTCAGTTTATAGCTCAAATACAATTTAAAACACATTCTCTGGTACTGAAATTCTCACCATTTTCAAACCATTTGAAATCTCTCCTCGCATTTTGAATCAATTTCTAGTACCTAATAAGGAGTCATATTGGTGTCCAATTGAATTCTTTCATCCTACAGTGGGGCACATTTTGAATCATCCATCTATTTTGATATTATTTCCCCAGGTTCTTTTGTCATTTTCCTTCTAAATACATGCCTCTTGATCAATGTTAGAGTGGTTAGACTCTAGGTACCAATGTCAATCTTATGTGGCGTACCTCTCCTTGAGTGTGTGTATTGTCTAGCTTGTGCTCGATGGGCGTGGAAACGATGTCTCCACACTGCAGGTCATGACAGCGAGACTTGGGGTCTTGCAACTGCTGAAGAATTCGAGCCAATTCCTCGCCTTTGCCGCTATATTCTAGCTGTTTATGAAGATGATCTTCGGCAACCTCTTTGGGAACCTCCTGGAGGGTATGGAATAAAGCCAGATTGGTTAATCCTAAGAAAAACATACGAAGATACTCATGGAAGGGCGCCACCATATATATTGTATCTTGATCATGACCATGCTGATATAGTTCTAGCTGTCAGGGGCCTTAATTTGGCAAGGGAGAGTGACTATGCTGTACTTTTGGATAATAAGCTAGGGAAAAGGAAAATTGATGGTGGGTATGTCCACAATGGGCTATTGAAGGCTGCTGGTTGGGTTTTGGACGCGGAATGTGACATTTTGAAGGAATTAGTGGAAAAGTATCCGAATTACACATTGACTTTTACAGGTCATTCTCTGGGGTCAGGTGTAGCAGCAATGTTGGCACTAGTGGTAGTGCTACATCATGATAAATTGGGAAACATTGATAGAAGGAGGATCAGATGCTACGCAGTTGCACCTGCACGATGCATGTCACTTAATTTGGCTGTCAGATATGCAGATGTTATCAATTCTGTAGTGCTTCAGGCAAGTTGTTATTCCAATTCATACATATGAAAAACAATATGAAGATATGCATCTAAAGAAACCTTAACAAAATTTACACATTTTTTTTGGTTAGAAATAATATAAATCATATCTTGGGACTTCACCTAACAACTTAAGATTTTAGGTAGAAATGATTCTTTGACATGGTATTAAAGCTTTGATGGTCAAGCAATCAGGAGTTCGAATCTTATCATTCACATTAATGGATAAAAATGAAGTACAAGATAGTGTGAGTTTGTGCAAGTTTCAAGCTCAAAGGCTTTCATTTGAGGAAATGTGTTAGAAAATAATATAAATCATATCTTGAGATTTTACCTAACAACTTAAATTTTTAGGTTGAGATGGTTTTTTGGTACCTTTTGCATTGCTAATACCCTTAGTTATCAATATGTAACATTACATTTACCTTTCTTTTTATGAAAAAGGTTCTTTTACTATAGCTTCTTACTGTTTCATATCTGATGAATATCATAGAAAATGTTCCTAAATTTTTCATGCTTCAACCTTTAGAAAAATGCTATTCACAGGGAAGCAGTAAATATGGTGTTCCCTTGATTCGAAGCTCGTTTCCTTGTCTTGGGAAAGAGAATGAAATATTTAGTATGTGACAAGGTCATGAACTGTTGCTGCAAGATGAGTTTAGTTTTTTTTATTGCAAATAAAGGTTTGAAATGTTTGATTTACTTGTTCACGCACGCATTTCTTTTTAGTTTTGAAAACCCTGTAAAGAATCTGTCCATGGGTTGGTGTTAGTACATTGATGCTCATAGATATGCTTACGTCTGTTGGATTTTTTCTGAACAACTTCTGATGAAGTTTCTAAATGCCTGTGGATTATTTTACTGGATCAGGATGATTTCTTGCCGCGGACAGCCACGCCCTTGGAAGACATTTTCAAGTCACTTTTCTGGTACAGATCAAGTTCTTTAATTATTAAAGTTTGATCATTGATCGGTCAGAAGGTTATAAAGTTTTCCTTAATCTTCTTGAAGAAGCTAGACCATATCTGCATTTTCTCTGTTGTGTTCGAGGCACAACAGGAAAAAATTTACTAATGGAAGATTAACAAAAGGGAGGCTTGTAGACAAAGTGCTTGAACTTATTTTCGACTAAGAATGTAGTTAGGTGATGACATTAATTATTTGATACTCTAAACAACATGAAATTCCCTTTTTCAAAATTTTATTCTATGTGTTGTCCAGTATTATAACAACTCACCGATTCTTCTAGTTTTCCTTTTGTTTTACAGTCTGCCGTGCCTACTATGTTTAAGGTGCATGAGAGATACTTGTATTCCGGATGAGAAAATGATCAAAGATCCGAGGAGACTGTATGCACCTGGCCGCCTATATCACATTGTTGAAAGGAAGCCTTTCAGGTATTTCCTAGGGGTATTAGCTTCGTTATGTCATATGGTTAGCAAAGTGGAGCATATTGCTAGTTTTTACTAAGCATGAATCATATAACTAGTCTAGGTGGGTTGGTGGTCAAGTATTTTTATATCTATCAACAATTGAAATTGGAGTAAAAAAAATCTTAGAGTCCATTGTTCACGAGCTTTGTTGCCTTTACCAGTTTATGGTTTCAGTAGATATTCTAGTCAATTTTGGCCGGTAAAGATCTTTGAGTTTTTGACAATTGGACATTCTACGTGGTTTGCAGATTGGGAAGAATCCCTCCTGTTGTGAGGACAGCGGTACCAGTAGATGGGCGGTTTGAGCATATAGTTCTTTCCTGTAATGCTACTTCTGATCATGCAATCATTTGGATAGAGAGAGAAGCCCAGAGGGCTATGGATGTAAGCTTTCAATCTCTTAGTATTAAACTGATCTTTTTGGGACCAGGTTCTCAAACCATTAGTTGCTTTATTTTGCTGGCACGTTGGTTGTTGGGAGGGTCTATTTGCTGCTCTGAAAGTGGCAAACTGTTGTTAATCAGTAAAAGATGCTGAAATTCTGGACTTTCCAGCACCACCCTCTTCTTCCCCTGCGATTTGTTGCCAGGGTAGGGGATGAATGCTTGAAATTCCATAGCCTATCTTTAGTAGCTTGATCTTCATGTGCATATTTTGTAAGTTCACGCGTGAATTTACAGCAATCCAACTGGAAACAGTATTCTTCCACAACCTTTTGAATTCACTTGCACTCATTCCAGCGCGGACACAAATATATGGGAGTTGGTATGAGTATTTTCTTGCTGATATTTAAATCAGCTTCAGCAGCACCCACCCTATGCCCAAGGTTTCTTAAACTTTGGTTTTAAGAAAATTACTTGCAAGCTTGTATCATGACATGTGCGTCTTGTTCTCCTCGACTTAGATAATGGTAGAGAAAGATCATATCATGGAGATCCCAGCAAAGCAAAGGATGGAGCGGCAGGAGACTTTGGCCCGAGAACACAGTGAGGAGTACAGGGCTGCATTACAAAGGGCTGTTACACTATCAGTTCCCCATGCGTATTCACCTTCCAAGTATGGAACTTTCGATGAGGTGGAAGAAGGAGAGGATTCGCATAGATCTAGCGGGGAATCTTCTTTTGGTTCTTCGAAGACAAGCAAGATAAGAGAGAACTGGGATGAATTGATTGAACGTCTTTTTGACAAAGATGTATCTGGTCACATGGCTCTCAAGAAATCACAAAGGGATGGATGATTGATCATGGAGACGGAGGGGATATGTTGGCTGCAAAAGACATTAAATTGAAATTATATGTCCATTGATTCTTGAGTTAAGAAGTAAATGTAGGATTGAAAAAAAGAAAATGAAAAATTTGAGAATTGGATCTATGTTGCGAACATGATACATGGAAGAAATAGATGGCACTGATCCAATATCTCTCACCATGCAGCCGCGGGTAGGAATTCGAGTTAATTTCCCATCCAAAAAATATGTTTGTGGTTTGAATGTGTTTTTGATATCATTAGATTAGTTTTCTGTGCTATAAAAAAAATATATGAATTTATAAATAAAAGAAAATTTTTATTCTTTAAAGTAGAATATGTAATTGTATAAATATTTTACTGGCATTGTTTTTTTTTTTTTATAAATATTTTTAGAGAATAATCCTACTTGCTACGTAGAATTTATTTTTATTTTTATAAATATCTCATATAAATACAATTTATTTTATAAAATATAGATAAATTATACTAATATTTTCAATCATTATAAAAAAAAGAAGTTAAAACAACAGTTGAAAATATTAATTACTGTTTATATATAAAAATAAACCTCAGTAATATATTTAGGTAGCAATTGAAAATGTATTTTTTAAAAAAATTTAAAATTTTTAAATTTATTTTATGTTTTGAATTATTTTGATATGAAAAATAAACTTTTTAAAATAAAAAAATATTATTTTAATGTATTTTTAAGTAAAAAATATTTTTAAAAAAACTATTACTATATTTTTAAAATATTATTTTAAGAGGGTGTTACTTTTATTTTTAATTTTTTAATTTTAAATTATTATTTTTTTATGTTTTTAAATGGTTTGATATTAAAAATAAATTAAAAAATTAAAAAAATATTTTTTAATTTAAAAATTTAAATAAAAGAAACAACCCTGACAACACGACTGAGAAAGATTGTATAAGGCAGGGAGCAAGTCTTAAATCAAAATCTTGGCGTTGCATCTCTTTGGAGTTGGATCTCCAATCCATGGCTTCCTTTGTCTGCCTTCTTCTCTTCATGGTGCTTACACTTACAACTCAATCCTCCCTCTGTTTCGGAAAGAGGTAAAGAAACTCATCTCCTTTCTCATGTCTTATTTTCCAATGAAGGATCAAGTTTGTTGTTTTAGAGTACTTTCACAATTTAATTTCTCTAATGGAACATCACTTTTTACTTTTTTTTTATCTCTGATTTAATTAGACATCTGAATAATTGTGTTGTTCTTGATCTGGGTTTTTGTTACAACACTTTGTGTGTGGTGGGATTGGGAGCTTCTTGGTGCTTTTTATCTTCTGATCTATAAAGGAACGATCTTTTTCTACAGCTGAATAGATATTGTGTGCATAACCTGATAGGAGATTTGCCTCTTGTTATCTGAGTGATTTTCTTTGATGGTATACTTGTTTTATACAGCAATAACCATGTCTTTCTTTGCAATTTTCTGCTTCAGTAGCCGAAAGGAATTAAGGAACAAGGAGTCCCACCTTGAAACAATGATACAATTTGGAAGCTCAATTCAAACCAACTGGGTAGACCCATCAAGAGTTGTCACGGTCTCTTGGCAACCAAGGTCAGGTACTTTGATTTGATAAAGTTGTTGTAGAGCGTTTGTTTTTTCACAGTGGATAATGCAAGGAGTCATTTTGTTGCTATGGCCCCAATAAAATCTGATATTTGTTAATTGGGAATTGTTGTTGGTTGTGTTAAGTATTAAGGTTTTTAAATTAAGTATGTCTGGCTGAGCATTCGTCTTTGAATTATAGCGCAGAATGAATACTGTGGTGCTCAATGGCTCGGTTACTAAAAAATGTATGACTTTCTTTTCCTTGAATTAGGGTGTTCGTGTACAAAGGCTTTTTGACAGACGAGGAATGTGATCATCTTATTTCTTTGGTATGCCCTTGTCTTTTTCTCTTTTAGCCTTTGTTTTATCTATTTGGAATTTATTTGAATTGCTTTTTTTTTTTTTTTGTGCTTAGGCACAGGGTACAAAAGAAACTTCTGAGGGAAAGGATGATGATTCAGGGAGAATTGAGAGAAACAGGCTTCTTGCAAGCTCGACTTCTCTTCTAAACATGGATGTAAGCTTCTGTATGATTATATTTTTACAAACATGTGCATTTAATGCTGCATATTGTTACATTATGGATAATCACCTACCATTAGATTTTTGTTTGCAGATTGTGCTTTGATTTTGTTCTTTCATATTATATTTGGTTCATTTTGATTCGCTGTTTTTCAGAGGTTGTGTGAAGATTTATTAGATGCTTTCTATCATTGAGTTGAGTATTAATAATCAAGAGGAACTTGTTCTTCTATGTCATGAGAAACTGGTTCTTCTGTTAGCCATTTTTGTTTCCTTTTCTTATTCTGCTTGAAAATAGTGTGATAATGGTCTTTAGTTTTGTAATTGTCAAATGATGTTTCCAAGAGTACATTCTGATCGTTTGGGTTCAACATCCAACTCGGAGGCTCTGAATTGTGGGCCACTTTATTTCATTTTGATAAAGTAGGAACCAATTTCTTTCATGAGAGGAAAATTTACAATCTTTAGCTGGGAGAGAGCTCTGTGTAAACAGAGACTTACCGATCTGTCACTTTAATATTACTTAAAAAAAAAAAGGCTGAAGAGCATATGTTGAGATTTGCTCTTAGTCAGGCTAGATTTGAAATTGTTATTCTATTGCAAGACTTATATGACATTTTCACCACTTTGAATACAAACCTTCTTTTCTTTGCAGGATAACATACTTTCAAGGATTGAAGAAAGAGTTTCAGCTTGGACTCTCCTTCCAAAAGGTATGTTTGGTCACCCTGGCTCTTGTCACCAAAGAATAGTTGTTCTGTTCCGTGAACTGCGCATCTATATGATTTAGTGTTTCATGTTGTTGCATGACTTATATCGCACTTCAGAGAACAGCAAACCCCTGCAGGTCATGCATTATGGAATTGAAGATGCCAAAAACAACTTTGATTATTTTGGTAACAAATCTGCAATCATTTCAAGCGAGCCTTTAATGGCAACTCTGGTTTTTTATCTCTCTAATGTCACCCAGGGTGGTGAGATATTCTTCCCTAAGTCAGAGGTTGGTGAGAAATCTTCTTTGGGTTCATTCATAAATGGAGGATTTCATTTCAGCACCACTCATTAACACCAGTATTCAATCTGTCACAGGTTAAAAACAAGATTTGGTCTGATTGTACAAAGATTAGCGATTCCCTTCGACCGATTAAAGGGAATGCAATTCTGTTTTTCACAGTGCATCCGAATACATCTCCTGACATGGGTAGCTCCCATTCCAGATGCCCTGTCCTTGAGGGCGAAATGTGGTACGCCACCAAAAAGTTTTATTTAAGAGCCATTAAGGTCTTTTCTGACTCCGAAGGAAGTGGATGCACCGATGAAGATGAAAACTGTCCAAGCTGGGCTGCTCTCGGAGAATGCGAAAAGAACCCTGTGTATATGATTGGTTCCCCCGATTACTTTGGGACATGTAGGAAGAGTTGTAATGCTTGTTGAAAGCCAAACTCGCAACTCTCTTTTTCCCGTCATTAAACCAAAGAAAGTACTCTACAGTCTCCAGCTGATTATTATTTTTCAGCGGTTTTTAGAAGGTTTAGGTTTTTAATATAGCACATTCATTGATTTATTCCATCAAGAAACTCTTCGGAGTTAGTATCCACAGTGTTCTTCAATCTCCAAAAGTCAATGGGTCTCGAATCATTCTGTGTACCTGATCGGATTTGACTTCTCTGTCGTCAATGAATCAATGATAACTCTGCCGTCATAGAAATGACATCATTTTGTAGTATGGAACACCTGCTCTTTTAAACTACCACCTAAAGATCATGAAAAGAAACCCTAGAAAAGTTGATCTCTTTTAACAAAGAGATTCAAATGGTCACCTCAAACAGTGAGTGTTTTCAGAACAAATTAAGACTATCCTGGTATCACGAAAGGAGGATGTAGAAATGGAGCCATGGAGCAAAAGGTAACCGTAAAAGCCTCTCCCCTAAACAAAAAAAAATTGGAATAAAAAAAGAAAGAAAGAAAGAAAAAGGCTTCAAGCTCTCTTTGTTTGAGATTCCAGAGGAGTAGGAGAAGAAGGGTTGTTGAGAGAAGAAGAAGAAGAAGACTTGAAGGCCTCAATTCTGGGAGTAACACTTGACGTAACCCCCTTTATTTTCTTCCAAACAACGCCTCCACATCACAGGCGACATCACCTTCTTCACACTCTTACTACTCTCCTCCCCCATCTTCCAATTTCCCTTTCTTTCATTGAAAAGAAGAACAAGAAAACACAAGAAAAATACAGGGAAAATCTCAAAAAAAAAAGAAAGAAAGTCCCCAACCTATAAGGGTAATCTTAATTAGTCTCTGATGATCTATGGATTCTCAGACAAATCTTTTTGTTAGTTTAAGTTAATAAAATAGCTATGTGTTCATGTAAAAAATCACGTGATTTCTCTTTATTTCATTAAAAATCCATGAATTTGATAAAATCTCCCGCTTCAAGAAAATAACGAACATTAACACAGCTCAGGTTAATATATCTCCGTACCTGTGAAGAGGCAACGATCCCCATAAGACTGCGAGGCTAGGGATGAAGTTTAATGATCATGTTGCTAGATAGGGTATGGTAGACTTGATTCAGAATCTATATCTATCACTAGCACGAGTTACTTGTGGAAGAGAAAAGAAAAGAGAACTCATGATGCTAGTGTATCCTGATTGCTGAAAACTTTGCCACAAAGAGCATGATCAATAGAACAAAATTTCTCTATTCAATTAGTTTTGAGGAAATTTCTTCTCTGCTAACACACCCAAATAAAGGATATGTTTTGCTTTTCTTATGCTCAATGCTATTTAAGACACTTGCATGGAATAGTGTTTTTGTTATTCCTATTTCTAAACACGTTGAAAGAGATCATCAAAATGATTACTGTCAAGAATCAACCACTACATGATATTTTGACGAAACAGAGTACATCTTGCAAAACTTGCTCGCAACATCCTCAGATTTGTACCTCACGTGGTCCAAAAACTGAAAGTGCAAGTGCCTCCATCTCTTGTTGATCCCCAAGGAGCCCAACACTGCCGAAAAGCTCACAGAAAAACCAAATAGAAAATGTCAACCTGGACATGCTTGGGGGGGTTTCTCCAACAAGTTGATTGGCAGAAAAATCGAGAGATTCCAGTGATCCCACAGCACCGATTTTCTTGGGGATCCTTTCAGTGAAATGATTGTGTGAAAAATTCAATGATTGCAAGGCTATCAGGCGCGCCACTTCTTCTGGGATTTCCCCTGACAAATTATTGCTAGAAAGGTCTACGCTTCTTACAATATTCAGAATGCTGCAATAAGCTACCGTGTTTCCTTTCGACACAAGCAATGCATTATCATAAAAGTTATGAGCACATATTGGTATGCTTCCACGGAGCATATTGTGAGAAAGATCCAAGATTCGTAAATTAGCTAGACTGCAGAGTTCTTTGGGGATGGAAGACTCGAAATTATACCACTCTCCAACCAACAATTGGTAAGAAATCGAAAAATAAAATTGAAAACGGCTGTTGTTTGATTAGTTCAAGTGCTGCTGTTTTGGGCTGTTGTTAGCGTGTCGATCGTGAGTATCCATCCTAGACCGTCCAAGTTTGACATCATGCACGTACGGATCCCTTGATAATGATACTCGCAGTGTTGTTCATAGCACTTCAAGGTTAAGAGACAACATAGAAAGGAAAAGTTTTGCTGGGAGAAAGCCTATCCAACTTGAAGCTTAATTCTGCCATGCACACGGCATACTCGGTTGCTTCAGTCATATTGTATCAAATGTTCAAAGACATCA
>Ga0325400_1003753_pt1 | contig 13873 bp, 8 predicted proteins | sample PopdelMetagenome_2_FD_205662 | JGI IMG/M metagenome (GOLD analysis project Ga0325400, IMG submission 205662) | Populus deltoides microbial communities from Bellville, Georgia, United States - Xylem-PdKOR-R1 | ecosystem: Host-associated > Plants > Phyllosphere > Stem > Wood/Secondary xylem... | reverse complement strand
GTATAACATCAGCATTACCCTTTGCTACCCCAGATGCAACTGTGCCAATACCTGCTTCTGCCACAAGCTTTACAGATACCTTAGCCTTAGGATTGACCTGTTTGTTCAGCAGACATTGAAGTTGTTACAATTTGGGGAATGGATCTTCAAGTTAATAATGCATGCAGATCCCAGATACAGTAAATGATTACCTGATGAAGGTCATAGATCAATTGGGCAAGATCTTCAATGGAATAAATGTCATGGTGAGGGGGTGGAGATATAAGTGGAACCCCAGGTTTAGAATTTCTCAGCCTCGCAATATATGCACTAACTTTCTTCCCAGGCAATTGGCCACCTTCACCAGGCTTGGCACCCTGTGCGATTTTGATTTCTAACTGAACAGCATTGACCAAGAATGTTGGAGTGACACCAAAACGTCCTGAAGCAACCTGAACCAAAAGCAACTAGCTGTCATAAGATAATTCTCATGCCAAGATGCACTGGTGAAAAGGCCAGTTTAAGTTGACTACTTCAAAGAGAGAGCACAATTTCTCTCCTAGACAGATAATATCAATGTATTAGCCACGCACTCATGATCCCCTAAAAATACTCAATCCTCTTGCACATGAGGTTACAAACTTGTTTGAAAGCTCCTCTTTCACATGAGGTTACAAACATGTTAAATTGAATGTCATGATAATCACCTGCTTGATAGCGCTGGTAGCAGTATCACCATTTTGAAGACCTTTAAGATGCGGCAATGTAGGGGAGTACCCATCAACAACATCAGTAAGTGGGGTCCAGCGAATTGGATCCTGGATGACATAATAATATTGTAAACAGTGATGTCTCTAGGATGTTAAAAAAAACCAATTACATATATAGTTCCATGTGGAGCTGATGGTTCATTACTATTGTTTGTGTCTGAGCATGCCCGTGCGTAATATATAAAGATAGACAGAGAGGTGGACAGTGAACAGACCAAGTGATAAACAAAACAAGCAAAGAGAACCAATCGATGAAAGACTACCTCACCACCTTCCCCTGAATTAGATTTTCCACCTAATCTGTTCATAGCAATGGCAATTGCTTCATGAGTTTCTCTTGAAATGGCTCCAAGTGACATCCCCCCGGTGCAAAACCTTTGAACTATGGATATGGCAGGTTCAACCTTTCCCACAGGAATTGGAGCACGATCACTTTTAAATTCAAGAAGATCACGAAGAACCTGCAATTGAAATGCTATCAGATTCTAATTACATGATTATAACATGCCGGTTTTCAAGGGAATACATTATAGTAACAAAAAAATTGAAACAAAAACTAATTGACTTCAGCACTCACATTCACAGGCCGGTTAGCCAAATGCTGCTGATAAATAGAAAATGCATTTTCACTCTTTTGGCGAACAGCTTTATGAAGCAATTTCGACATCTCTGGATTGTTTCCATGATATTCCCCTGTAACAAAAAAATTTAAAAATTGTTATCTTAAGAACGATTTTGTGGTTGTGAAGAATATAAGCAAGCAAATTCAAAGATATGTCAACTTTGACAGGATCTGTAATTTAGTGTCATCCTAATGTTCTAGTGAAATTGTAAGTAAGTTTTACAAATCACAGCTGCAACCAAGGTATTGATTCGCTTGTTGCTAAAAACACCTACCAATGTCAACCAGGTTATTATAGTAATGATAGTGGTAACTAAGTAACTGCTCTCTGTAACTGTCTGTATAAAATGTAACTGACATGTTCAGTAGTAATAGTACCTCCAGGTCTGAATTGTATAAATCCATAATTTTCCAGTCTTTTGGCCGTAGCCTCAGAGAAAGCTTTCACCCAGAAGGACAAAGTCTCCCTCGCCAACTGGAAAGAGAAAATGACAATCCAAAATAAAGATTAAAAGATTTAAAACTTAAGCGGTTGGTAACTACAATGAGAAAGAACACCAAATTTCCTTCACTTATTAGCTTATAGTTTACCAACTTCAAATTACCTCATCAAAAGTCACTCCACCAATATTTGAAACACTGCCACAAAATGCTAGATCAACAACCTCCTTCCCCAATCCATAAATCTCAAATATCTGTGCACCACAATAACTAAATACAGGAAACAAACAAGTCAATTGACCAGCAAACTTTACAAAGCATCTATAAATTGACTTCCAAAAGAGTTAAGAAAATAATTGAGAACTGGAAACTCTGAACTTGTACCTTGAAAGCAATGAGATGCCCATCTTAGAAAGAATTTTGAGAAGACCAGATTTAACTGCCTGGAATGGTAAAGAGATACAATAAGCTATCCATACAAATGTTATAATGCACCAATTCAGTTATATTTGGACAATGAAAGTCATTTTTCTTATAAAGGTTGAACATTAAGAACTGGAGGACAAAGCAACTTTTTTTATGCACACAAACATATAACTGTATCCATTTCCTTTGCTAGAGAACCCAATAATCTGAATAAATCACCGGATTTCAATTATTACCAATTTGTTAAATGTTGAACAAAACGGTTATACTACAAGAGAAATGAAATTCTATAGTTCACATAGCCTCAAACTTTTTTAACAAATGAAAAAGGAAATGCATAGGAAGGCTACAGCTAACATAAAGAAACTAAAATGAAGCTGAAGTACTATAGTTAGGCTCTGAAACACAGCAGTTTTAAGGTATGAAGAGCACTTGGATTTTTTGTCCTTCATTTTTATGTAGTGAAAATCTTTAAGCAATTTCTTGTTTCAAGGATGTACTAACCTTGCAAAAGTTCTTTTGAGCTTGTTCGATTGTTACAGTAGGCATCTTTCCATTCATCATCAGATTCACAGTTCTTTTACTCAAGCGCCATTGCCGGCAAGTTTCCAGTGCCAAGTACGGGCATATAGCACTGAAAAAATTATTTTAGCAATATAAAATATAATTTTTAACTATTCATGTTGTCAATGCAAGTTATAGACATGTGGCAATAACACAAGCAAAAGCAAAGTTTAAGGGGATGGACAGTGAGTTCTTACAAGATCCAACAATAAAAAAGTTAAGATAAGTCAAAAGTAAAACTGATTCAAACAGGATATTTAGAATTCTGACCTACTTTGACAAATGGAAGTTAATAATAAACCTACTTTGAAGCGATTAAGATACAAAAGAGTATGATAAATATGAAATATTATCTCATTAGGTGAAAGTAACAATTTTCCTGTATCTTGTAGCTTTAATTATGAATAACTCTTCAGACAGTTGTGAATGTTACACATCAATGTGTCTCGTTCCCAATATAGACTTTATTAGTGGTCAATATGTGATAGCAAAGTATTTAGGGCTCCGAAAAAAAGTATCCCAAACATAGGAAAGTAATTTGATAATGTTGTTTTACTAATCTAAAGGGAGAAAATAACAATGCATATATCACTATGAATACTTGAAATATCTTTAATAACTGTTTTATCCACTATTTTTTTAGCATAACCAAAATCTAAGAAAAACAAGGCAAAAGCATCATCTACAATCATTTAATGTGAGGAAGGAAACTTAACCTGGCACCATATCCAATCAAACAGGCAAAATGATGAGTGCTGAAGCACTGAGCAGTGTCTGCTACAATTGAAGTTGACATTCGCAGGCCATTCTGAATAAGATGCTGATGAACAGCACCAACAGCAAGAAGAATTGGGATTGCAGGTCGAGTGGGTTCCTGAGAGAGGAAAAGGATTGGAATCATTCAGAATTAGGAAAAGGATTGCATGGCCAGGAGAACTAAGAAAAGTGAAAGTAGGGGTCAAGATATACAAGCCCCGAGAGCTTGATGGCAGTCAGCTTACAATTTACGGATAGCAAAGCTTACATATTCTCCTATGTGGAAAGACTAAGATATGAGGGCTAGAGAGACAGTCACACCCATATATTACATTAGATAATTACAATTTCATAAATGATTGAGATCATGAAACTTTACAACAGCTGATGCTGTGATACAATATAATAGATTTCAAATATCCTGGCTAAGTAGATCCACTGTTAACCAATCAAGATGGATAGGTATCAACAAAAATGCATGCACCTTTAAATAGAAATGCACACGTGATTATATCCAACTACCAAAATGATTCTTAAACAGGAAAGTCATGAATAGGAATCATCAGCGATTTGCCCCTTACAGCATAAAAAGCACTGAGAAAGAAAGCAATTAGGGATGTATGAAAACTGAGTTAAAAATAATTGCTGAAAGTTTACTCTCGTGGAAAGTGTTATCAATATTAATTACTTTTAATACAGTAAATTCCAATTCATCACAAATGGAAAAGGGAAAACCAAGGGGTGATTACCAGATCATCAGATCGGTCAGAGAGAACAAGCAATTGGGAACCATTTCTAACAGCTTCATCAGCTGCCGCACAAAGCTTAATCAGTGTTTTCTCCAAAGAACCCTCAACCCCTTTACGTATATCAAAAAAGGTTGGTAAAACTTGAGGTTTTAAGTAGGGATCCTTCAGTAATAACTCAAGCTCCCCTTCATTTAGTACAGGACTAGACAAGATAACCTGGACAAAAGTAACAAATTTTTTAGTCCACCCAATATATGAAATCACTTACATGCAATTTATTGTAACAGAAGCATTATAAACATCATCAGATTCACTGTGAGGAAGCTAGGATGAATTCAGCACCTGTGAAGCATTTTCTGGTCCATCTTCCAAGATGTTTCCTCGCTTTCCGATGTTGATTTCAAGTGACATAACTAATCCTTCTCTGAGTGGGTCTATAGCTGGATTTGTAACCTGCATTCATGGGATAAGAACGAGCCAGCAAACAGTATATGACTTCAAATAAAATTGGTGTGGTAAAAAAAAGGCACATTTAGAACTCCACAGATGTTGGTTCTGAAAATCATAAAGCACAATTAAAAAATAAATACTAAAAGGCATGTTCAAAGTTCAAACCTGTGCAAACCGTTGTTTGAAATAATCATAAAGCATGTGTGGTTTTTGAGACAATATTGCCAAAGGAATATCATCCCCCATGCAAAATGTAGGCTCCTTCCCTTGAGAAGCCATATTCTCAATAACCATTTGGACATCTTCACTGGAGTAGCCGAATGCCCTGTTCCCATGAGTACAAAATAGTGAACAATATATTCACTCATGTTCAGTTTATGCTCAGAAATAAACACACAGTACTCATTATTTGTTGTTTTGTATCATATGTGATCATTATTGATGTACTGTTTATCTTAATTGTAGCATTGAAACAGAATGATTGGTTGAGTCTCTCGTTTCTTATCTGTTGAGTTTGAGAGTCTCAATCAAACATGGCCATGGTGTTGGACACAACCCACATGGTGTTATGAGATAAGTCTATACATTATACTAGAGATTTTTTAAACTTCATATAAATCATAACACAAATCCCAAGGTCAATTAAGAAGCAGATAGCCTTGAGTTGGTGCCAGATATAACTATCAGCTATGTAAAGTAAAGCATTCAAAAAAAAAATCATCATTTATAATTCATAGCAGGCAATGATATTTAGCAAATTAAATCAATGTGCTTACTGTTGGCATCTTAAAATTGATTCATTGTCCATAACTGTTGCTGAGAGGAAGTTTGTAGACTTCAAGGATCGCATGTTTTCATGAACCCATTTTCCATACGGATTTGACAGTGCTACTCGCTTTTTAACTTCAGTATTCTCATAAACCTGCAAGCCAAAATACTGATCAATAGTCTAATCTAAATGTGGGTTCAAAGAATTGCCAATACTATCACAATGAAAAGTTGCCACTAGCCTGTTACATGTATAGTTGCACTGAATCTACCAAAATAAGAATTGGATCAGCATAGATAAAGGTAATATACAAAAGACAGCATGCATTTTCAGCAATTAAATATTACTTCATATTTCAAACAATCAAAGAGTAACATTAAATTAAATTAAAACTGTTTCTAAATCCACTAAAAATGTTGATGGTAGTATAAAACTAAAAAAAAATAAGACATTATTCTTGTAAGTTCTTATACATTCTCCATCAAATACGTTGATTTTCAAAAAAGAGAGAAGGTGACTCAACATTAAAAACACATGAGAAGATATCAGTATAAAAAAAATAATATAGTAGATTATAATGGTTGTAGAGTTACAATGAACTAACTAATTCCAGCGCAATTTACCTCATCAAGGTATCAAGTACATAAAAATAAAATGAAGCACAAACCTGGCCACCAGGCAAATCTACAGTTATCATCATTCCGGGACCTAGACGGCCTTTCATCGTTACTTTTGATTCATCCATTGGTACAACCCCAACCTGATTAATAAAAGGTGTGGTTAGCATTTTAAGAGCAGTGATTGTAACATAAAAGAACATGTTTAAGAGATGGTGATAATATGAAATTAATCAAATTATTTAATGATGCAATCCAAAATATTTTGCTTTACTGTCTACGAAGTGAACATGAAGCCAAATCGTTTACTCCTCCAAAGCAACCTGGTGTGAAAAATGATCCACCATGACCACAGCAGTTACAACGAATATATTTATGCAGTGCTCAAGTGGGTTTTTTTTTTCATGGGCACCGTGAAAAAGAAAAATAGGAATGATAAAAACAATATCAAACACCTAGAGATGCTAGTCAAAGTCAGATTTGAGTTCATTTCACATTAGATTCCATACTAATTGAATAATATTAGACAAATTATTTGATATTCAATAATATTAAAAAAACAATGCTTTAATTATCTAACCAAAGTTTCAGTTAACAGTTCAAGCAACCTTAATGTCAATTCTTTATTTAATAAAAAGAAACTCTAACAAAAGGAGGATTTTGTGATTTAGGACTACTGTGAGAAAGGACCCACAATCGGATTCCAAATACCCAAGTCATGCCTGATCCCACCATCAAAACAAGCCACCATTAAGCAATGACATATCAATCATAATTAAAAGTTTAAGCAATTTTACTACAATAATGCAAAAAAAAAAAAAAAAAAAAATCAACATTTGAGGACCCTAATTCACTGCAAATTAAGAGCACCAATATGTGCATATCGTGCTCTAACATCCGGTTTCCTTTGAGATTATCAATCATGGAGTGCTTCCGATTTATAATATATGGGGAACACACCTCAGATGCAACATAGACAAAATTGTCGACTGTCCGCCAATATCTAGCAGGGCGAAGGCCATTCCGATCAAGACAAGCCCCAACTGTCTTTCCATCACTGTGCCATTTGAAATAATACAATAGCAGTCAGTAATGAGAACTGGAAAAAAAATACATTAAATAATAAAGCTCCAAAATAAAAGATCAATATTCTAGACCACTACATATGTGTAACACATACATGTGCTTGCATGCGAGCATTTCCAAGTGTATAAGCAAGCAAATTGTTATTTTACATCATAATTGACTCCAAGGAAGTTCTATTGAAAAACCTGATGTTATTACACCCCTTAATTCTAATTATACCATCACATTTGAAATAGAATAGAACAATCTTCCCACTTCCACGGCTCTATGTTTTTAACTATGCTTAAAATGACTGAATATCGAAACCAAAATCAAGGACACTTTCATATTGTGGGTGGGCACATCAATCATCATCTGTAGCTCTTTACTATGTGTCCCTATGTGCTACCATAAACTCCTGACGCCCCAGGGTAGTACAGGATGTCTGGAAATTTACCTGAATAAGAGTAAAGCAGGTCCATCCCAAGCTTCCATCTGACCCTTGTAATAATCATAAAAATCTACAACCTACAGAGAACCAACAAATCATGCATTGCCCACATGTAATCGCAACAAAATTATGAGGGGTAAATTTTAATTACAATCACTACAACTTTTTCAGTTACATATTTACTTAGTATCAATGATGAAACACTATCAGCGCCGATTTAATTCAAGAAAGAATCAGCAAATACATAGATTAAGGTGGCAAAAAAGGCATGACTGCCAAAATTCTAGAAGGAACAAAGCCCAAAATAAACTTGGTAAATAGGAAGAGATTTATGATGCTGACCCAATAAATCATGTTCTATGGATTAGTTAAATTAGTTTAGCATTCAGAAAGAAAAATTGTCCTAGTCAACTTGCAGCTTAATTGGAACTTCAAATCACCAACAGAAAATACCTCAGGATATTTGATGGTCAAAGTTGGATGATTCTTGTATGCCTCTGGTACGAGAACCATCAAAGCGTGCTCAGGAGTGCGCCCACTTCTTATTAACAACTGAAAAGGAGAAGAGCAGGGAAAATCAAACACAGAAGGGCTACATAAGAATAGCTAAAGAAGAATAAAAAATTTACCAATTAAACTGTACTAAATTGGGTCTACAGCAAACACACTTCCCCCCTTTGTTGTGGCTTGCACCCCATCGCATGTATCGGTTTTAGTTAATAATCCTGGCGATAATGATTATTCATCAAATAAACACCCATGTACCATGGTTTTCATTTAAGTATAGAAAGAGGGTCAAGAATTATTCCTTCAAAGTGCCAAAACAAAGAGTGACAACATTACCAACTTTAAGCACCAAAAAAAGGTAATCCAAAAAAGAAGTTGCCCCAGCTAAAATGGGATGCACTAGATATGTATGGTCGAAATTTAAAGATTCCAGCCGATAAAGTTCCTCATTCAGTCCTTGCTAGTGATATCTAATGAAAAATATGCGAGTAGACGTAAAATACTCAAAGTGAGTCCCACTATGATAAAAAAGGAAAGGACGTAAAAAATTGGAGAAATCTTCTCGAGTAGCTGCAGATGAAGGTTGAGGAAATCATGTAAGCATAAAAGTAGCAGCTCTTACTTCTGCTGCACTGTCAAGATTAGCTGAGTCTGATGCCTTTGGGTTCCCATAAGGACGGATTTCATTTTCTCGACCATGCCAAACAGAAGATTTCAATGAGGTTTCTCGTGATTGCATCCAGTTCAAGTTACCCTGAATACATTTTAGAATCAAAATAAGAAAATGCCTCAAAATGCCAACTACATTTCAGTACTGTAGAGAATTTTATAACCTGTATGGTGTTGATCTCTCCATTATGACCAAGAAACCGCATGGGTTGAGCAAGAGGCCATCTGGGACTAGTATTTGTGCTATACCTTCTATGATAAATGGCAAAAGGTGATTTGTAGATATCATTCTGAAGGTCAGAATAAAACAGCCTAAGAACTTCAGAACGAAGCATTCCCTTATAAACAATTGTTCGATTAGACAAAGAACAGAAATAAAGCTCATTTCCCCAACTTTCTGAGTTTGCCGCTCTTTCAATCAGCTTCCGGCAGATATACAGTTCTCGTTCAATGTCATCAACATCCTCTTCGTTAATAACTCTAACAAATACTTGTTCTATGTTGGGCATGGTTTCTTTTGCATAAAAACCAACTACAGATGTATTTACAGGAACAGGCCTCCATCCGAGCACCTCAAGGCCCTCTTGTTTAAAAATATTTACAATCACTACAAAACAATCACAAAGTACAGTTAATCATACTGATGCTAAGGTGAACAGAAGCATCCGTCATGCACATTAGACTGGAACAGGAAAATAAAAAAGAAGAGAGAGAGAGAAGTATAACTACAGCTAAATAGAAGAACGTATATATGTTTAGGGATGAAGATGGAAAACATTAGCCAGTACAGAAAACCAAAAGAATAGTGCATTAACATAGCAGAAAGAAAAAAACCATCTTCATTTAAATCAAATACAACAAGAAAACCAAATTCAACCCAATATCAAATTAATAAAAAAGGTCAACGTCTATAATTCAATAAACTAAATGCACCATCCTACGAAGCATCAAAAATGAGATAACAAACAAGCATTCATTCGCTAAACACAAACTTAACCGGATTCAAACCACTTCAGGCAGTTACCTTCTTTTGCTTCTTTCATAAGGTTATCATCTTTAGGGAAAAAAATCATTCCGACACCAGTATGCAATTCATCAAAAGAACCAATCCCTTCACTCTCAGCCCACTTATTGAATAGCTCCCACGGAATCGAAGTCATTAGTCCTGAACCATCACCAGAGTCATTATCTGCTCCACAACCTCCACGATGTTCCATGCAGCCAAGAGCTGTAAGTGCATCCTTGACAATCGCATGGGACGGCTTGTTTTCCAAATTCGCGATAAATCCAACTCCACATGCTCCTCTTTCTGATATTATATCTTCCAAGTTTGCTACCTATGGTCCATAAATAAATGATCAAACAAAAATGCACCTTATAAAACAGTATTTATAAGAAAAATTCTATGGTGTTCAAGCTATAACTACTGGTGCGTACGGCATAACAAAGATCGATATAAGGATTTTTTTTATTATTAACATGGATATTCGACCAGCTTGCGTACATCATGATCAATTCCATAAACCTGAAATTAACGATAATGATCACACTGATCGCTCCGCTTGTCTTCTTGGTGGAAGGGTTCAGCTTCAGTGAACTGAATTTAAGAAAGAGGCGGAACATCGCTCTCCGTGGCAGCAAAGGGAATACGAACGAGATCTTGATTCAGCCTTTTTCTGGTAGGGGATATACTCTCGATGAGCAGAAGTAGATGCACAATGAGATTTACCCTGGATTGCCCCAGTTAGTAGGATTAGTGCTCTATATCTGTCTGTCTCCTATTGTTACGAGAAATCCCTTCCTCGGCCGGACCTCACGTGTGTGACTCTTTCCCCCTAAGTTTGCTAGCCCGTCCATCCGGAAGAGTTTCCCCCATCTGGAAAGGGCTTGTCTGCCTCCTGTTACTGTAAACCTCAATTGGCCTTGAAAATACTCCAACTCATAACCATTTAAGAATAAATCCTACCTGGCGAGTTAAACTATCCAATTTTGGTAGGCCTAGATGTGATTTTCTCTTCTTATCTGTCTATCTCTCTCCTATACCATAACTATTGGTAATTACAGCTTTAACACCATAGAGTATCTACGGGACTGTTTGGTTGTCTACATTTCTTACTCTTCATGCCTCATGGCAAACAAATAGCTAATTATTATCGTAGTATAGCATAATAAAAATATTTTAAAGACAAGAATATATAAAAATAATTAAATAATAAATAACTGGATTAGAAAAATTGAAAACACCAACAAAACCGAAACGAATACGTCTCTTTAAAAAAAAATATTTCAGCTTAAAAAGTAAAACGAATTAAAAGACAGAAACATACCTGCGGTTTCAAATCAGGAGGAGGATGAGGAGGAGAAGACGGCGATGAGATATTACGACGGTCAACACTGAGAGTGGCGTTGACTGGACAGGAGGACTTCTTTTTGTTAGCAAATCGAGAGAAACTCGAGGAAAAAGAAGGAGAAGGAGAAACTCCGATTTTCCTTCTAGTTCTCTTCGATTTACAGTAGAGTCCAACAAAATCAACAAATAATAAGTTCCTATTAACTGAGTTTGGTGTTGTTGCATTGACGAGTTGCGGAACCGGAGAGATTAATGGTGATTGAAGAGAAGCCATGAGAGAGAGAGAGTGAGTGAGTATCGAGAGAGGACGGAGAGTGGGTGTGTGTTGTGTGTGTATTGTGTGGAGAAGAAAAGAGGAGGGTTTTATTAAGAGGTGGATAAAAGAAGAAAAAGGACCGGTACCACCCGCGCCTCTTCTCTTCACTTCTCTCCCCTGCCTTCTACTCACCAGTAACCACACACTGCTCCTCTCTTTCCCTTTTACATGACGTTTTGTTTTTTTTTTTGGATTTTCCGCTCTTTCTTGGCTCTCGGGCTCACACTATTTTCTATGATTTTACGATCGTCATGGTTATGGATAACGTCTCAGACTCTCAAGTACAATTTAATTTTAAATTCAGATTATAATGACTCGTTAAAATATATTTAGTAATAATATATACTAAATAATTCTTTATAATATATATATTTTTATTGTATTAAAAAAATAATTTAACCTGTAAAGGTCCTGCAAACTAGCGTTTATGAATACGGATGACTTGCTAAATAGTTAATGAGGGACTTTATTTTAAAAATATTTATAAAAACCAGAAAAAAAATATTTTCTATTAATTATTTTATATTTATAAAATTGCTTAACCCAGTGAACTTGAGCCTAGTTCATTTAAAATTTAACCCTTAACTTGTTAATTTTTTTAAAAAAATAATTGAAATGATAATGTTTTGATTGTTTTTTAAATTTAAATTAACCGTGGTTGAGGCAACCCTCCCGATCTTGACACCCCTGTCAACCCCTGACTGGGTTTTACAGCTATGAAATATTCATAGTTGATAAATTCGACTCTAGACTCTAGAGGAGGGATCATACAAATCCTTGACTTTCGGTTATGCTATCGAAATTAAAACATACAATGCACGTGGCAAGGTACGTATGGCAACAGTGCATCTGCTGCTGCTGTAAACTAGCACACACTAACATCGACAATGATACGGAAATCTTTTTTAGCTTGTCGGTTTGTCACGTCAGCTTGCTTTTGGATTTACATGACTTCTGTTTTATTTTATTATTTTAGTAACAAGGGCGGCTTTGTTTTTTTAAACACTGTTTTCAATGAAATTTTATTTTTTTAATATTTTAAATTGTTTTGATATTCTTATAAAAAAAATTTAAAAATAAAAAATATTAATTTGATATTTTTTTAATCAAAAAATATTTTAAAAATAACTACTACCATACTTTCAAATAATAAAAAAAAGCATTTCCAACTTAATTCTCCTGTATTATTATTTTTTATTTAATAATAATGATATCTAAATTAGTTTATGTATCAATTTATTATTATTATATTGACAAATTTAACGTTTTTCAGTTAAATAAATGGCATTAAAATTTAAATTTAAAATATTTGTATTTTATTGAATAGCATGTGAAGATATTTTTATGAAAATATTTTTTTTTTTTTACAACTTGACCTAAAACTTAAATCTGAATAGGCAGGGAAAAACATTTTTTTTTTTAAGAATGATTCTAGTATCTTGTCATCTTTGTCGTATTCTTCCACTCTCTGACGTGGATCGCCACACTAGCACGCGCCCCTTCGGCATCTGTTTTTATTCATGTTACTATCATCACCTAACCCTTGCATTGCAAATATGCAATCAAGAGCCCTTGTTAAATTTTAATCCACGTGCCAAGGACAATTTCAACTCTCCAGCTAGATTTATGATAATCAGCATCATGTCATGCATGATTAGTAGACGAGGACTCCAGGTGGCAAGGCAAGCCAGAGTAACATAAACAATGGATTTCCCAATTTACGATCCTTGTCATGACAAGGCTGACATCCGTGTAAAAATCGCATTATCCATCGATTTTATTATTTATCTTGAAACATTAAAAACACCCTTAACAAAATTGAGCTTAAATTTAGATGGAGCTCACCGTTATTTTACTTTCTAAAATTGAATTTTGGTAATTTTCTCCCTTTTTTTTTCAAGAAAGAAATAGATTAATTTTCACTCCAGAACTAAATATTTTTGAACTCGTCTATTTTTTTAATTTAAAAATACTTATAAAAAAATTATTTTTTATTTTAAATTATATTTTTAATATTTTTAGAACTTTTAACATAATAATATTAAAAGTAAATTTAAAAAAATAGATAACACCTTAATATCATTCCACCCTAATAATAATCATAAACATGGTACTGCATTCTTGCTTTATGGTACTTTTATGGGTGAATACAATGCATCGATCATTTCAAATGCCAGGTGTCCAATTCTCACTGATTTCAAGAAAATAATTGCGCAGGCTGAGGGATGCTCCCCGTCTCCACCAAATATTCTGGGAACAACTCTAGTATCGTTGACCCCAAGAAAATAAAACAAAGAGCGAAGGGAAACGATTATGTTTCTAGTGGCACTCAAAAATGGACTTTTACAAGATCTCAAGAGCCAGCCATCCCA
>Ga0325400_1003752_pt1 | contig 13875 bp, 12 predicted proteins | sample PopdelMetagenome_2_FD_205662 | JGI IMG/M metagenome (GOLD analysis project Ga0325400, IMG submission 205662) | Populus deltoides microbial communities from Bellville, Georgia, United States - Xylem-PdKOR-R1 | ecosystem: Host-associated > Plants > Phyllosphere > Stem > Wood/Secondary xylem... | reverse complement strand
ATTATCAAATTAACGTTAAACCGATTTAGGTTTAATAACCATGGTAAAGAGTCCTTGAACTTGTGGCTGTTAATCTCACGCCGTTCACAAATAGCACATAAACAATAGTTAAAACTCGGCAAAAAAAAAAACACCAATAACTTCCCTATAAAGCATGGGCAAGAAGTATCTTGTAAGAAAATACGATAAATAATATAAAGAAAATAAAATTTAAAGAGTTTACCAATACTGTTTTTAAAGATATTTTTTCAATAAAAAATTACTTTTTAAAATCCAACAAGTTTCTTTTCTAAAACAAAAGCAGCAAAAACAACTACACAAAAAATGAAAAAAAAAATACAGCAAGTTTTGCAGATATAAAAAAATACAATAGTTTTTGGCATTCTTTAATTGTAAAAGTGCATGGTATATATAAATTGTTAGCATGTAACAATAAATAAATTAAAAAACCATTAAAAAAGGTTTTAAAATAAATGAGCTGTTAGTATTTTATACCGGTTAAAAAAATTAATTTCAAAAGATAGAGAATTAGAGATGCTAATCAAGGGGGCAATCAAAGACTTTTCTATTGTTTAGCTCAATTTCACGCGTGCGTGCTCATTATCCATTCCTGGTTAGTTATTATACCGTATTAAAATTCATTATATAAATACTAAATAAAAGTTTTATTTTTTTTAATGTATGATAAATTTTTTTTATATATTTTTTAATTTTTAAAAAATAAATTGTATTTTTTGAATGTAGAATAAAAATATCTTGAAATAGTTAGAAAGATGGGACACAATGTAAAAGCTAACGAAAACCAACATGATCATCACCTGATTTTCAATCGCTTCTTCAATGGGGATTTTGTCATCGTCCTCTTCCGGAAGTGCCTTCATTTGAGATTCTAGAACATACCCAGGAGGAAGTGCATGTCTGTAGTGGCGGTCTTTACCCTCATTCGGGCAAACCCAAAACCAACCATATTATTTCCTCTCCACTGCTTCCTGAATGGATTTTTCCAATTTTCACTGGGACAAAATTATTCCCTTACAACATCTTAATATATCTGGCTATTTCAGTCAATTCACCACCACCGTAGCTAAAAAAAAAAACAAAATTCCGATTTATGTTTTAAAATTCTACTTAAAATTTATCTTATCATTAATTTTATGATATCAGATAATTAAATAAGATACATGTAAGCTGTCTAACAACTACAGTTAAAAAGAAAAGAAAAAAGAAAAAAGAAAAGTAAAGGCTGCATCCCCCCTCACTGACCAGCATCTCCACCTCGATCTACTCACACTCGCACAGACCTCGCATGATTGACGAGGAAGGGATGGCAATTCTCAAGGGAGCAGAACAACAAATAACATGATATAGGCTTGGCATCGTCACCTATCCAAAAAACCACATTCCCATGTAAATGCCTTAAAATCAAGTGAAAAACATCCAGTAAAAATAAAATCTTATCTAATTTAACACAGTGAATATTCCAAAGCATGCAATAAAACTGAACAAGAAAAAAAATATAAATTAAAAGGAAAATAATGATAAAGCGGGGCGGCGATTTTAGTTTTTCGTCGACGATTCGTGGCGCTTGTGGTTTACACAAAACCACGACGCATTACAGCCACAAGGCTCCTTGCCTCCTCCCTTAACGAGAATTAACCTCTGTACCAGAAGCGAGACAGAGACATAGAGGGAGATGAGATTCCAAAAAACGGTAGCGTTTGGGTTTCCCCAGATAAAAAACAAAGCAGCGCCATTTCTGTTTCAATATCAAGCCTCGCGTTCCTTCTCCTCACAGCTTCAGTCAGGGCAGAAACGACGGTTCATCTAACCAATCCTTGAAACTTTTGTTTGTACAATAACAACAATGGAAATTAAGAGGAAATTAATTTGGAAATTTCGGTGATTACAATTCACAGGTCCTCTTTTGGAATCGCCTTTGATATCGATGGCGTTATTCTTCGTGGTAAAGATCCCATCGGCGGCTCTCCTCAAGCTCTGCGTAGATTATACGGAGATTCTGGTACTCTATACGGATCTGCATTTGTATGAACACATGTATTTATACGCATCGTGCATACATGCTAGCTGCATCTAATTGTGATTACTGCCTCTTACTCTGCAGGAAACTTGAACGTTCCCTTTTTGTTCCTGACAAATGGTGAGCTATTTCAATAATTATTTTCTAAAATGTTGTCATCCACTAGCTTAAAAATAGTTTATTTTAGCTATTTGTAAAAGAAGATGACTGCTATGGTCCTCATGTAATGAATCTATGAAACAGTGTAGGCATCGATGGCCCGCTGCCTGCATTTATATGAATTTTAGCAATGTTTAGATCCTAATCTCAAAGCAGAAATATGATTGTTAGAGCGAACAGTAGAGCAGTTAAATGACTAATTGCATATTCTCCTGATATTATATTTTATCAGGAGGTGGCATTCCGGAATCGAGGAGAGCTAGTGAGTTAAGCGAACTGCTTGGAGTAAAGATTTTACCTTCTCAGGTATTGCTTTGGGATTTTATTTTATTTTTATATGATTTACTCGTTGTCATTTGTTTTTTAGTCTATCCGTGACCACCATTGTTTGACTGTGGAACCGTTTGCATAGCTGTCTCTTTTTCCTGGTACAGGTTTTACAGGGTCATTCACCTTTTAAAAGTTTCATGGAAAGGTATATGTATATTTATTGATTTTGAGGTTTTTTTTATTTTATTATTTTATGCACATGTCTTCAATTTCAAAAAATGACATGTTCCCCGCAACTTACCTAGTTTTTTTTTTTTTTCGTTGCTGTTGTTGCCGTCGACCTCCCATTCTCCTTTATCTTCAACCTGGTTACCACAATACCATGTTAATATATTAAGCACATTGCTGTCATTGACAAATTATAAATGAGATGTGTCGTTCCAGAGCGGGAGATGTGGAATAGGATCTCCTCAAGGACATGTTGGAGTGGAAGGACTGGCTGCAACTTTAGAAATCAATATAATTGCCTGCCCACTTTAATTTATGACTAAACCAAAGTATGAACTAGGGAAATGCAGCTAGAGCAGATAAGTTAAAAGGAGCCATCCCAAAGGAAAAAGGTTTCATTGACCTAGTAGATTTATTTGACTTCCAGATTTGTTATCTGTATCGCGACAATTCTCATCTCTGAAGTGTCAATGAAATCCAAAATCTTTCTGATTTTTTAAGGTGGTGTCGTCAATTGTGCCTCCCCCCCCCCCCCTGTTTTTTTGCTTCCCCTCAGATACGAGAATCAACTCATTGTTGCCACTGGAAAAGGAGAACCTGCTGTAGTAATGTCTGAGTATGGTTTCAAGTAAGGTCCCTGTAATGTCCCGTTCATTTTGTTATTCCTAGATTTCGAGACTTCTTCACATTCCATATGGCCTGATTTATTCTTCATGGCAGAAAAGTTGTATCCTTGGACGAGTATGCTTCCTGTTTTGAAAACATTGATCCTCTGGCTCAATACAAAAAGTGGACAACTAAGCAGGGGTTGGATAGGAGCAGTCTGCCCCTGAATACAGTGCCGAGATATGATGTTTCTTCTGAAACAGTTAAGGCGGTATTTGTTGTTAGCGATCCTGTAGATTGGGGCAGGGACATTCAGGTATTTCTCCTTTTCATTTGGTCATGTAATATAAGCCAGTCACTGTATCTTTTGAGCTCCATATATTAACTCTCCCTTTAAATTTGATTGTTCCAAATTCTATCAAGTGCTGTCCATGTTATAATTCACTTCCTTTTTACCATCAGTTATCCAAGTGTTGTGTATGGATATAATTTCAAATCGCAGTTTTAACCATATTTTGTTTTGCAAAGTCTGCAGTTCATCAATTAGATATTGAATTGTACTATTTTTGAGTCAGGAAACAAAAAACTTTGTGGCTGACCTGAGAAGCAACTCTTTTGTATTGCAATATATTTGTTACATGTTCAGAAATGAGAACTAGTGTACCTGATGAATCAGAAGAAATCATCAATCAAAATGCTGCTGACATCTAAAAATATCATGAAATTGTAATGTGGTACTGTTAATAGTAACAGGCTTGGTTTTTTATTAACCCTTGCATGAAAAGTTCTCAACACTGCTGTAAATTTTGAAAAAGAATGGAAGTTTATTATATTTATTTAATTGGTGCTATGTGATAAATTTTACTCAATGGAGTTTTTTTTTCTTTTTGTCTCGCTGCATTTCATTTAATTGGATTTAGCATAACTTAGCCATATGTACCTAACAAAGCTCTGCCCTGACTAACGAATGACATTAGGTTCTCTGTGATGTTTTAAGATGTGGAGGTCTTCCTGGACAGGAGAATGGGCATCAGCCCCAGCCTCCTCTATATTTTGCCGCTGATGATCTCGAATACCAGGTTGGTAGTCCTGCTTATTAGATATTAACAGTTGGTTGTAACTTGTAGGTTCCTTCAAATGGCTTTAAGTTGGATTCTCCAATGCACAACTCTTTCTTTAGAATTGAATGGAAGTGAATGAAAACTTATAAGCAAGAAGTTTTACTACCTTTATTCTGAAGGATCATCTGACCAGTATGTTTGATTTTGAAATCCACATTGCACGTGATTGTGCCATCTTCTTAAATGCTCTCCTTCTGTTTCTTGACTGTTTCTTATAAAGTAGTCTCGTACAAGTTATAATTGCTTGTGGAAATTGGCTTTAATGATTTTTCTGCTCAGTTATGGAAACATGGGATTCTATATCACCTAATCAGCTTATTTGATATACAGGCTGCGTTTCCTTCCAGTCGACTTGGAATGGGTGCTTTCAGAATTGCTCTGGAGAGTGTCTTCAACAGGTAAGTTCAGTGTCTTCGGCCATTTAAAATGAAATTTCATCATATTTCACTTTGTAATAAATAGGATTGCATCAATCTTAGTGGTTTTGCCAATGGATCTCTGGGGTTTCCATGTCTAAATTGATCTCAGAATAGGGCTACTATGAGCTTTGTGTCGTCCTAAGTCATGATTTCAGAATTTTCTGCTGTTGGTGGCTCGTTTTGTATTTCTTAGTTGAACAACTATTTTAGCCAGAGAAATTTGGTAGTTTTCACAGAAAAATCAGAACTATATAATTCTAGGAAGAACTATGAATACCAGGATAAGACATTTGAAGGAGTTGATTTGATAAAATTGAGAAGGAATAAACCACCACTAGCATTGACCAGCTAAACATGTCTCTCTTATGGTGCTCGCGATAGATGAAAGAAAGACCCTAGTACTATTTTCGGGTTTTCCACTATATATATATATAATGTCTGTTAATTGGTATTTGCTTGCAGAATTCACTATAATCCACTGGAATATGTTTGTTTTGGGAAGCCTGATCCATTTGTATTTAAGAATGCCGAAGCTATGTTGAAGCAACTTCAGCCATCTTATCATAGTGATAATTTCAAGGAACCTGGAGATTCTGGGTTACAGTCATTCAAAACTCTCTATATGATTGGTGACAATCCTTCAGTTGACGTTAAAGGTGCACAACAGGTTTGTCCTGCCTATTCCTTGTAGCTTTTATTGGTGGAGCACATAAGATTTCTATACCAATTTCTTAGGCATTCCCCATGCACATGTTGAGAATAAAAGAAAATTGTTTCGTTTCTCTTTCAGGCAGGACATCCTTGGTTTTCTATCCTAACAAGGACAGGTGTTTTCCGCGGGAAACATAACCATGCAGAGTTTCCTGCAGATCTGGCAAGTCAAACGATGAAACTTTCTGCATGCTGTAAATTAATATTCATAAACATGATGGGATCACACGTTTCCCCACTGACAAATTACCCAGGTTATTGATACTGTATTTCAAGAACTAGTGTACATTTGTCTTGCCTGATCTGTATTTCAACTGTGCAGGTTATTGATACTGTTGAAGAGGCAGTGGACTATATTCTTGGAAGGGAGCGTATTTCATAGACGTTCTGTAACGCAACATGCTCCATTTTCCCTTCAGAATCAATCCATTCAAAACCTTTATTTTAGAAATCAATAAAAGAAAATTTTGAAGCTCTTTTCTACATATTAAAAAAAGTTTTAGGCCTGAGATTTGCCGAAATCAGCCATCTGATTCCTTATGCCATGGCTCTCTGCTTGGCGTGCTGTCGCAACCATGTGAATGATCTGGAAAATACCATGACCATTTCTAAGAGAAACGATATATTTGTCGCATGATTTTTTTTTAACTTGTAATGTTCTTGGTTAGCTTATGATAGACTTTTTCAGCTTACAAAAATGGTTCGGATATTCTAATGTGAAGCTAAGTTTGAACAATCCTCCAAAAAAAACTTGAACAGCCCTCAAATGACAGGGATGATAAGTGAACTGTTAACGAGTTGTAGCTCATCTAACATTAATATAATTTCTTTTCAATAAATCTCGACTTTTAAATTAGAATTTCTATTTTATGAAAAAAATGGTACTTGGATTTATTTTTCGTATTACTTATTTAATGTTTTAATAAAATTAGTTTGGATATAATTAGTCTCTCTGATGCCCAATAAGAGTGAGATTTGGTCTCAAGGAGTTTGAAAAAGAAAATGGAGCTAGAGCTTAGAGGTAAATGAAAAATTAAGTGACTTTTTAAATGAAAACATAAATACAGTCACCCCTCTCAAAATTACCCTTATTTTAAATAATTTCACCCTCCGTTTATTCTCCATCATCCACTCTGTGCACACCAAAACACAAAACACGCACTGACGATGATAAGATAAGCCACAAAAGCACGCGCTAAAACTCTCTTCCTCCTCTAGTCTTCTAGCACCACCATGGAAACCACCGGTCTCCTCTCCTTCTCCTCCTCGAAACCCCCTCCTTCCCGAACCCATTTTCGCCCCGCAAACCCATTTTCCCTTTCCTTCCCCACAACCCACAAAACCTCCGTTTCACACAGACCCATTACCATCAAATCCGCAATTTCCCGCGCCAAAAAGGAAGAAACAGTAGAAATAGTCAAAACCCAGCTCGAAAATTGCTACCTCTTAGCAGCTATAAAATACACAGGCTTCACAGTCAAACAATTTCAAGACTTTAGAAGATCATTGCCTGAATCATCAAAACTCATTGTAGCTAAAAACACCTTGGTTTATAAGGCCATTGAAGGCACTCCATGGGAAGCTTTAAAACCTTGTATGACAGGAATGAATGCTTGGCTTTTTGTGCATACCGAAGAGATACCTGAAGCTTTAAAGCCTTATAGGGATTTTCAAAAGGAAAAGAAGTTAGAGAATGATTTCACCGGGGCTGTCTTTGAAGGAAAGTTTTACGGGCCCGATGATTTTAAGCAACTTGAAACTATGCCGTCTAGAGCTGAGATTTATGCTAAGATTCTGGGGGTTTTACAGGGTCCTGCTATTGGATTGGTGGGTACTTTACAGGCGCCAGCGAGGGATGTTGTCATGGTTTTGAAGGCTTATGTGCAGAAATTGGAGGAGGAGAGTGGTGGGCAATAGTGGAGATGCAATGTAATGTGATGTAAGTGTATTGTTTGAAAGGTCCCCATTTTGATGTTTTTGATTTGTTGTAGTAAAGTTAATGATTAAACGTTCTATTTTTGGATACGAAAGTGTGAATGAAGTTGTAGGATCTGTAAAATTAGAACCTTAATAATTGTCTTGAAGTTTAGTACAAGGCTGTCATTTTCTTATGGTTTTATTTTAACGAATTTGTTTGAGGGGATGTTTTGGAAATGTTTTTCTTGTTGTGAGTTTGATTTTCATACCCCCTTTGTGTGTTTGGGATGCTGCTTCCCTGTTGTGTTTTTTGGTTGGTTATTGGAGCCAAATCTATGGTTGTGCCAATATACTTGGTATATTGGGAAAATGTGTGTGCAGTATACTTTGTGTATTCTACCTGGTTTGATCGTGGCTGCCGAATTGGGGGATTCTTTCTACATACCCATGCGTGTTTCTCTAGGTCCTACAGTAACTAGTTTGTTAAGGAATCTATGTAGCTGTGTGTTGCATACCATTTATGATTTATTTAGATGTCATTCAAGTAAATTCAAGTGCATATGTGCTTGAGACAAATGCGTTAACCTTGATAAGGTATTCTTTCAATTCTGCTTTGTGCTGTTTAAGGAATCTGATTCTTTGGGATTATAGGAGCATATGCCATTAGATTTGACATCTGAATGTTGATTGTTTTCATACGAGGCACTTCTGGAGTAGTAGTTAGGAGGGTTCTTCTAGTACAAGAGTCACAAAGGCAAGGCAACAATTCTTTTCTATTAATGATGCGAGTCCTTTGAATTTAGAAAGGAGATAAGTGGTTACAGCTGGCAGACATGATCCTGTCTTGCATTGATTGCCACTTTTCATGCATAGAGGTGTGGTGTTGAAGGGTTGGAATTGCATTGAAGAGCACAGTATAGTTAATTTTCCTGATAAGGATCCACACAGTAAATGCCTGTGTTTGATGAGTCGAGTCAGGGCATCTTTTCTCTATCACATGTCCATTGCGTTGTAAATTTAATTCTTGGGACAGTTGTTTCTGGAAAGAAGGGTTATATATTGTTTCTTGAGTATTCGCAACAAGGAATTATAGCTGTGTCTGTAAATTGCGATGCCATGAGTGTATATTTCATGGATCAAAAGAGGCTTTGTCTGCTAAACGATACAAGGAAACCATGCAGTAATTGTCTTGCGAAAACCATTAGTTTGAGACTTCTGTAAGAACCCGGCATGGCATCATAACTGTCAAATAACTTTTGCGATGCAAGTCTCTAATCTGTTCTGCGTTCCTTGGGTTTTCTCCATGGTAGTAACTGGGAAATGTCAATGGTTACTCCTCCATGCCAATCCTAGTGTGCATGTTCAATTCCCTTTTGAATCGAAACAAGTAATGTGTAACAGTTTGATTAGATTGAATTGGCTTGTGGACATGGAAATATTCACAGGCAACCTTGCAAATTTACAACTTTGTTTCTCAAGTCTGAGAGTTGTTCAAGAAATCGTTCAGTGCAGCCTTCATCTGGTCTTCTACTTGGAAACAAACATTACTAGTTGTTTTCAGACTTGGTAGAATTCTACCTTCGTTTATGTGCTTTGCTTTCATCGATTGCACTGTCCTTTTCTCCTCCTTTTTTTTTAATGACTGTAATCAGTCTTCGCTTCTCTATTTGCTTCTCCTAGTTCAACTTATCCGAAAAATGTCAGTCTAGAAATGGAAGTAACCCTTTTGGTGATGCTTTCGATACAATATTTATATTATTGCCATTTCATTCATCATCTTTGATATGGAAGTAACCCTTTTCTTTCCTCGGGGAAAAGGAAATTATCTTCCAGATGATTGTTAGCCAGATTCAGATGTCAATCGATAGGAAGAGCATCTCTCGACCCAATACCAATTTTCTCGAGTAAACCTGCGGACACTGAATTCATGTTAAGCACACAGGAGGGACCATTTCTAGGTTGATTGTTGACAGTAGAATAAGCATGCTGCATCTCGGCACCCCTTCCATATGCCTCTAGGGTCACGGAGTGCGTTACTGATCTTGAATCCATGCCCGAATTGTCCAATCGATATGAAGCACCGCCCTGTATTGACCATCTAGAGAGTCTCGTTCATTTTCTTACACCAGAAGGAACCCCAGGGCGGAGGCGTCCCTTTTGCTTGTCGTTGAGAGGGAGGTCTACTTGTGTGTTTATTTTATTTTTTGTGGTTGAGTTTGAGGTTGATTACAGTTTATTTATGCATAAAACTCAACCAAAAAAATTATTTTTTATTGTTTTTCTTAGTTTTTTTTTATGGATTCCACATGCAAAAACTACTTTTTATTACTCTTCTTAACTTTTTTTTGATAGATTTCACATGCAAAACTCCACCTCCGCCACAAAAACAAACACCAAATCATCCCTTCTTTCCCTTCTATTGTTCCCCAAATCGTCCTTTTCCCATTCCCAAAATCAGATTCCTCAAAAAGAATCAAAATAAAACCTCCTAATCCTCCTTCTCACAGCCCAAAAAAACCCCCGCAATGGTCGATCCTCACTCATTCACTGATTCAGCTCACCCCCTAACCACCCACGTATCCCTCACTCTCTACTTCCACTTCCCTTCCTCCACCATCCACGCCACCGCTCACCTCACCCTCCAAACCCCACACACTGGCCCGCTCTCTCTCGACACTCGCTCTCTCACCATCCACAAAATCCTCGACCCTGCAACTCTAGCTCCCCTCCCTTTCACTCTCTCCTCTTCTGAACACCCCATCAAAGGGCGACTCCTTACCGTTTATCTCGACAACAACTCCTCAGTTCTCATCCTGTACTCCACCTCCCCTTCCTCTTCGGCCCTCCAATGGCTCTCTCCGCCCCAAACTTTCAACAAAACTCACCCTTTTGTCTACACCCAATGCCATTCTGTTCACGCGCGCTCCGTTTTTCCTTGCCAGGATACGCCTGCCGCGCGTGTTTGTTACTCTGCAAAGTTGAATCTTCCGCGGGAGCTTTCTGCTGTTATGTCTGCTAGGCATTGTGACCGTCATGACCCTGTCGGTAGTGATTTGGATGGGGTGTTGACGAATGAGGAGTCTGGATTTGGATTTGATTTGAAGTCGTTGTGGTGCGAGGAAGGGAGGATTGTGGAGGAGTTTGTAATGGAACAGCCAATTCCGCCGTACTTGTTTGCGTTTGCTGTTGGGGAATTGGGGTTTAGAGAGGTGGGGCCGAGGACTAGGGTTTATTCGGAGGCAGTTAATGGGGTTTTGGATGCAGCTGCGAGGGAGTTTGCAGGAACTGAAGAGATGATTAGGCAAGCGGAGAGGTTGTTTGGTGAGTATGATTGGGAGAGGTTTGATTTATTGGTTTTGCCACCGAGTTTTCCATATGGTGGAATGGAGAATCCAAGGATGGTGTTTTTGACTCCTACAGTGATTAAAGGGGATGCGAGTGGCGCGCGGATGGTGGCGCATGAGTTGGCTCATAGTTGGACTGGGAATTTGATCACTAACAAGAATAATGAGCATTTTTGGCTGAATGAGGTACAGTGAGTGTTTGCTTTTAACATTTGATTTGGTTATTTGACTTCTTCTTCTTCGTGGTATCAGTTTAATGGCCGCCTCAAATAGTTTCTCTTTGTATGCTTAATGGAGTTTTATTTTATTTCATTTTCCTTTGTATGTGTTCTTATCTGATGTGCCAAATGTGTTGCCTCTCAGTGTCTGTTTGTGGTCGACTGTATTTACGAAAATTTTTTGATTTTGCTTACTGGTTCAATAAATCTTCTTTTATAAAATATGGCATTGAGGGATTCATGCTAGTTTAATTGCTTTGTACCTTTGTAATGCTGATTGTTTGGTATGATTGTCGACGTGTTCAAGAGGGACATGTTTTAACTCTCTGTGTTGGTTGAGGGAAACTATTAGCAGATGTTTGTGATATATTTATTTTGGGATAAATGTCCATGTGTTATGTGCTCTTAAACTTCCAATAGCCCATGGTTATTCTTGTGCTGTGCTCAGCAATTTTTGCTCCTTGTGAGTTATAAGTTTCTGATTATGAAACTAGGGTTTCACAACATATGCGGACAGGAGAATTGTTGAGGTCGTGCAAGGCGAAGATATAGCTGCTCTGAATATTGGAAATGGTTGGATAGGTTTGAATGAGGAAATGGAGAGGTTCAAGGACAACATGGAGTTCACTAAGCTAAAAAACAATCAGGAAGGAGTGGACCCAGATGACGTGTACTCTCGAGTGCCATATGAGAAGGGTTTCCAGTTTCTGTGGCGCATTGAACATCAGGTATATTGATTTATTTCTTGTTTGAACTTGGAGATATTTCAAACAGTAATATTCTTACTGGCTCTGTTTTTACCCTTGAGATTCTTAGATTGGAAGACCTGCTTTTGACGAGTTCCTCAAGAAATATATCGCCACGTTCAAATTCAAGTCAATTGACACACAGACATTTCTTGATTTCCTGAAAGCCAATGTTCACGGAATAGAGAAAGATATTGACCTTCAGCTATGGACTGAGGGCACTGGCATCCCTCCAGATGCTCATGAACCGGTTTCAAACTTGTATATAAAGATTACATCACTTGCAAAGGATTTTAAGCTTGGGAGGATGCCGAGAGAGGATGAAGTTGCTAACTGGAAAGGGCAGGAATGGGAGCTGTACCTAAAGAACCTGCCCAGAGCTGTTGAAGCCTCACAGGTAAATGACTTGATTCTCTTATCAATTTCCCCATGCTAACCCCCTCCCTTCTTATTGCAAAAAGTTTCTCGCCTGCAGTAATTTTAATTTCTTGAAACTTTATTTCCTAGTTACTTTGTCTTTCCACGTCTGCATGTGCTCCCTCATTGGAGGTAACCCATGCTAAAGACCATTTAGATCCCTGTAAAATTCTTGTACATCTTTGCCTGGTTTGGGAGCTGGTGTACGTGTCAATTGTCAAGGTTTTTACCTTGGCGTGCTAAGCTTCAAACAAGCGCTCATGGGCTGTGAAAGCGGAACAAACTTGTCTTACTGATTGTTATAGTTTTTTTATATTATTATTCATGTGATTGTCTAGGCTCACCTGTACCTTAACTAATATTATCCTAAAATTAATAATTATATAAATCAATATTTTTAGTGGCTTTAAAAAAACTCGAACTCGTGACCATTAAGAAGCAAACTTAAAAGCTGATTAGTTCAACTGCTCTTCGTGTTTTACTGATTGTTGTAATTCATCATGCAGGTGTTAGCCCTGGATGCTCGCTGTAGGCTGTCGGAATCCAAGGACTACGATGTGAAAGTGGCATTTCTCCTACTGGCCATCTCCTCCAGGTGTAGAGATTACTATGGTGAGGTGGAGAAAACATTGAAGGAAGTTGGGAGGATGAAGTACCTCCGCCCACTCTACAGTGGTCTTGTTCAAGGCCCCGGAAACGAAGAAGAGAAAATTTTGGCCAAAAGAGTGTTTGCCGAAGCTCGTGAATGTTACCATCCTATAGCTCTAGGTGTTGTTGAGGCAATCTTTGCCAAGCACGTGTAGGATGGCTATATACCACAATACAGTATCTGGACCTAAACCTTTAATGTCTTGGAAGCCAATAAATGATAAATATCTTCTTGTATTTTGACACTGCACTCCTCGGTAATTCTTCTGATTTTGCATGACTATTCTACCTGCTCTGTCGAGATGGCAGGTGGAACCTGATTTTTTTTTTTTGTTAAAATTTGATTTTTTAAAAAATTATTATTTTAATATAATTTTAAATAAAAATATTTTAAAAATCAATCTCAACTTAAACACCTCTTACGGTATCATAATTATTACTTGACTTTTAAATACCTGCCCATGAAGTATGCTCGAGATGACCCCTCATTCTATCTACATGCTTGTGCCTTGGAGATACTTCAGGTGATCAGAATTTTCTGTTTGATTTTCATATCAATCCATAAGGGTTTGTTGTTGCTGTAACCATCGCTAGAAACATGGGCCGCTGGTTGCCAAAAATGAATCCATTCTATTAGTGCCCCGTCAAATTGCTCTCGTTAATAGCATTTCTCTGCTTAGTATAACTTTCCATATTTAGTGTTAGTATTTAAATTTTTTATTAAATTTGCATTTTTAAGATCGGTTAGAAAAAGGTTTTAGTCGACGTGATTTTATGCTTAAAATAAAAAAATAGCTTTTTTTTCTTTTTATTATTATTATTATTAAATAGATTTTATCCTTAATAGGCCTGGTTTTATCCTTGCTTGTTATTATTATTATTATTATTGTCTATATGTAAATCAACGGCTGGAAACTGAAAAGATGATAACTATTAAAGGCGCACGTGGATAAACTTTTATTATAATTATTATTATAGCCCGGAAATTCGATCTCGCGGAATAAAGAGGTGGGATCCACGAGCCCATTACGTC
>Ga0325400_1003750_pt1 | contig 13875 bp, 8 predicted proteins | sample PopdelMetagenome_2_FD_205662 | JGI IMG/M metagenome (GOLD analysis project Ga0325400, IMG submission 205662) | Populus deltoides microbial communities from Bellville, Georgia, United States - Xylem-PdKOR-R1 | ecosystem: Host-associated > Plants > Phyllosphere > Stem > Wood/Secondary xylem... | reverse complement strand
AGCTCGATTGGGTACAGCTTGCTCTGTTTTCCTTGTAAGCAAGAACGTAGCCAATAAATAGTTAAATTTCATAATGGTCTTGCTAGAACTGGCACTAAACTTAATTACTCATGTTCAAAAGCAGAAGATAATGATTCAAGGATGTGCAAATCATTAAAACACATAAACACACAATCTAGAGTGCAAGCAATGACATTAAATTGTCAGAAACAGCCGTCGACAGGGGTAAAGGGCACTCCTCCTCCTATATATACACTGCTAAATGTAGATGGAGAGGCATGCGGTGTTCAGTTACATCCCTCGCATGCTTAAATTAGAGGTTGAGGAGAAAAATAAACAAATGGGGTTGATGAGTTCAATGTGCAGGTTGATTCTCGTTACAACAATAATACTGGCGGCTCACCAGTTTTCTATTTCCAGTAAGATCTCTCTCCTTCAACTAGTACTGTAAACACGCTCGACTTTGTTTTAACCAGATAATCACAAGTTTTCAATCTCTTGTTTTCACATAATTAATTAGTTTATCTACCAGCATTAGTACAGAAAGAGTTTATATCACAGATTATCAACAGAAAGATACTTGGTTGGAAGTTCTTCTCTTAACGTTTGATATATGATATGTTGCAGGTTCTCTCCCCATTGGTGTTTGCTATGGACTAAACGGGAATGACCTTCCACCTCCAAGTGAGGTGGTAGGTCTCTATAAGAGATCTGGAATCGAATTCATTAGACTTTACGAGCCGAGATCTGATGTGCTTGAAGCGTTGAGAGGATCAGGACTTGCTGTTGCTTTATGTCCTGCAAATGAAGACTTGGCAAACATTGCTCAAAGGCCTGATGCAGCCGACGCGTGGGTCAACACAAATATCGCCCCTTACATGAGTGATGTGCTATTTCGTTGGATTATATTAGGCAATGAAGTGATCCCAGGCCCGCTTGCCAATTACGTCCCCGCAGCAATAGCCAACACCCGCAATTCACTTGCAGCAATCGGGCTGGCTAATGTCACAGTGACGACTGCAATACCAGGAAATGCACTTGAAGCCTCCTACCCTCCATCGGCTGGCGCTTTCAGTAGCGATGTAACTGATGTTATGATCGCTGTTGCTGGCATCTTAGCCAGTTCTGGTGCACCACTCATGATCAATGTGTATCCTTATTTTTCCTATGCCTCAAATCCATCACAAGTATCCGTGGACTATGCCTTGTTTGCTGCAACCACTCCTGTGGTGACCGACGGGAGCTTCCTCTATTATGATCTCTTCGATGCCATGGTTGATGCGTTTCATGCTGCGTTGGAAAAAATTGGCTATCCTGGTTTAAGAATTGCTATAGGGGAGAGTGGATGGCCAAGTGCTGGGAATGATCCTTTCACAAGCATTGATAACGCAATGATTTACAATCGGAACCTAGTGAATCATGTGCTGACAAACGGGACGCCAAGGAGGCCGGGAGAAATCATGGAAACGTTCCTGTTCGCAATGTTCAATGAGAATTTGAAACAAGGCGCAGTTGAGCAAAACTTCGGCTTCTTTTATCCGAACATGAATCCAGTCTATCCGTTTTGGTGAAATGGTTGCAGTATTTGTTGGGAAACGACCACCTCCTTCTAGGACTTTGTAATCAGACCATTTTAGAGCAAATAAACAAACAAAATAACAACAGTTTCTCATGTACTCGTGGTTGAGTCAAAGCACTTCCATTCTTGTGTGAAGATATTTGAGCTGGCATTGGGAAGTAATGGTTTAGTTGAAATCTTTCTAAAAAAAACTTGAATTTTTCTAGTTAAAATTAATTATTTTTATATTTTTAAATTATTTTAATATATTGATATTAAAAAAAATTAAAAATATTATTGTAATATATTTTTAAACAAAAATAAGCATCACGTGATTGCTTGCTAACGGGCTTTGGAGGCTGAAGTAGATTCTTTAGATCAAAAAGCCCATAACGCAACCTCCCAACTACCATAGGTTTTTAGAGACTGACGAAGCTTTTTTTTCCCAAGCAAATTCATGGTTAAAATGTTAACATTTTTTTCATGGTTGATTATATTCTTCAAGAAAATGGTATTAACAATCCCTTGTTAAAATTAAACTAACATGGGAAATTTATATAAAAAAATGCTCCTGAACATTTATTAAAAATAAAATATTTATTTTGTTATTACTTTTTTAGATTAATTGTTCTTTTATCACCATCGTTTCTTGATTTTTTTTTAATTTTTTATTTATTGAATCTTGTCTTTCAAATTACGAGACCCGTTTCGTATTATTACTATTATGAGCACGAGGCGACCATACCTAAACATGACCTGAACAAAGGAGGGCGGGCGCATCAATCTCTGCAAGCCGATTGAGATTTATTTATTTATTTATTTATTTTTTTTGGGGGGGGGGGGGGGGTGGGGAATGTCTAAGAACAATAGGGAAAAAGATAACGGAAAATAAATTAAATTTAGGAGTAAGATTTCTTCTTATTCATGTGCAATTTGTGCCTAAAAAATATTGACATGATTTGCTCAAACTGAAACAACAGCACCAAAAATACTTGGTATAAAACATGAACTAAACTAAAAATGGAGCCCATTTGATTTCCTTTTTCTTTTTTTTTTTCCGTAAAATTGACAAAAACACCATAAGCTTTTCTTTGTAAAATCAAACCCTCTAGAGATGTAAAGTAAAAAGACCAAATACCCCCCCAAATGACGCAGCAATCTCTCCCAGACAAAACAGCCTCTAACCTACCCTCTCCCGAACCAACCGTAACACCTTGAAAAATTACCCTCTATTGGGAAGGCAGGATGGGGGCATCTGTAACTTATTGCGCTATTTGCAAAATGCAAGGGTTCCAACCAAAAATCCACCCCCTTCTTCTATTCGCAACTTACCAGCCTTCTTAAAAAGAAAGCAAAGGGAAAAAGAAACTAGCCACCTGTCATCAAAAAATGGAGTTTCTGGGTCTACTATTTCAGAGAACAGCATTAAGCATCTGATCCAGAGTCAGAAGAGTTGGATGCAAGGGAAGATCCATCCAAAGTCACAGCATGACATTCGTTCAGCTTTAGTTGCATGCCTCGACAAACTTTCAGGGATGGCTTCTTTGTAACATACTGCAAGGTGAAATCATGACAATGAGTACAGCAGCACTTAAAGATTCGTAACAAGAGACTTCTCAATACAAGCCCCTGACCAGGATGATTTTAAAAAAAAATCACGATCACTGTTCCAACTTGACAACCTGAAGCAGTTGCAACCAAAAGTTTGACAAATTTATGCCCAAAGTAAAAGCGGGAAAGAACACAAACACTCCACATAAAATATCAAATGGGCATTTTTAAACTTCTTAAAACCTAAGCAGAACGAGGACACCTAAGCAGAGTGATATCTAGATGGAAAAACAAGAAATAAGCTTATGGTATTTACCTCCTGAATGAAGGCATTGATTTCTTCCTCTGTGAGTCCTTCATCCTCCCCTGAATTTTCCTCCCAGCCAAGAGAACGAAGGAACTTAGCCTCTTCTTCCTCGGAAAATCTTTGAGCCTCTTCTAAACTCCCACCATTGCTAGTCAATTCAGCACCATTCTGCATAGCATGAGGACTTGTCGGGGCACTGACAGCTTCCTTGTTTACTTCACAAGAGTTCTCACTGGTGGGAGACAAAACAACAGACGCTGAATATGCAACCGAAGAAGTGTTCATAGCAGTTTTCTTCTTCAGGTCATTAAAGAAATCATTCCTGCTCTGGGCTCTCTTTTCCCCACCAAATCCTGAATTTAAATTCAAGCTAGTTGGCTTGCGCTCCCCTAGAGAAAGCTTTGGGTTGTTTGGACTCCTCACAGGTGCAGATGGAACTGAAGGGGCAGCAAGTTGGCTATTTGCGGTTCTGCTGGAAGTATTTGTCGGACTAGCAACATCCTTTGGAGAAGGGGAGACACCATTTTCCCATACTGGTTTGAGAACAAAAAGCTTCCCATGAGATGTCTTTGGAGCATCAGATTTGACATTTACCCCTACAGAAGATTGATTAGCCAGGTGCAATGAAGAAGACTGCTGGTGTAAGCTCTTGGCAGCCGTATTCATCTCAGCAGGTCTGATTCCTGTTTTAGGCTTTGATTTATCAGAAGAACTGGGAACCTGAGGAAAGAAAATTAGCAAACGGTTACCCACAATTTTTGTGGTTCACAAGGTAAGGAAGAAGAATCAAGGGCTGCAGTAATCACAAATGTCAAATAATCAGTGTCTGCACGTGTCATCATTCAAACTTGGTTATTGACATCTTGGACAACTAGCTAACTCCATAAAAAACGATGCATTGACACTCAAACATGGTAAGTTCAGTGTTGTCAAAAGCGACAGACGTTAAAAGGCGCCAAGCATGTAAAATGCACGAGGCACTCACCTGAATGAACCAAGGCGATATGCTATAGATTAAAAAAAATATTTGTATTATATTATATTATATTATATAAATCTAAAATATATATCTTCCCAATTAAGATTAGATCATTAAAAAATCAAAAGAGAATATAAAATACCATAACATTGTCGTATAAAGTTATATTTTTCACCCTTAAAACAAAATAGGTCAAAACATATATCAATTAAAAGAAAAATTCAACATGGAAAAAGAAGTATTTCAATCAGTTGCTTGCTTTAACACCTAGCGCCCACTCACGAGGCGCTCGCATAGGCAGCACTTCATTGAAATTCATTGCCTGAGGCTAATAAAGGCGTTGTGGCCTCGCCTGGAGCGCCTCGTCTGGAGGGCATCAAAGCCTCTTGATAACACTGGGTAAGTTATAAACCTGAATCATAAAGGTCAAATACAAAGCAAAAAAGGAACCTACACAATTCACGACTCAGAACAATCAAGCAGGAGGAAAAGGCTAACTGTAGTAGACAAGGAACTATTGTCAACTATAGATAATAGTTCCTCAACATTAACAAAGTTTTCAAACTTGCACAAACAATACACAAGATCTGTTCGTGAAAACCAAAAACTTTATACTATCCTCCAAACATCATTCTGTACTCCATATACATGGATATCTAAACCCATACCGAAACTTGAGAATTAACATAAGCTAAGCATCAATGCAGAAAGGCAACAGAAACTCAAAGGTTTGCAAAAGACACAAAAGTGAGAACATGCTTCAAGCTTTACCAGTCAAAAACACACACAAAAAAAGATGTATTAGAAATAAATGACATTAATTAAGGTTTCATGTCCCATGCTTGAATATCCTTTACTTTCAGTGGTATAATAATGAGTCCATGCTAAAAAAACCTTCAAAATAAGTAGATGGGGATACAAAAAGAGTTGACCATAAGAAATGCGAACTAATGAAACTTATCCCGATCATTTCTCTCCTTTTCAATTAAAAAAAAGAAACTCAAATGAACACTAGAAAGAAGGTTTCCACAAAAGCCAAAGCAAATCACACCCAAAGAACTAAGAGACTGAAGTGCACTAGAAGCCTAAACTTCCAGCATTCTCAGAAAAACATAATTTGAAATCCCCCACGGCAGTGTGATCATACAACAGAAACACAAGCATTCAGGTCTATAACAGAGCATCAAGCTAGCAAAATGCATTTAATCATAAAATACCCGCAGGGTGTTTGAAGATGGAAATGTACAGTGCAGAGTGCAGCATGCATGCACGTACACATTGCCTGTATAGATGAGTGCAAACTACATGAAGAAGAGTGCAACAGAACATAGTCTCATACTCAAAAGGATAATCGGGTAACCTAGATAACATTCCATTAAAAATAATCATAACGAGGAACTACAGCAATCATTCAACTAATCCAACTAAAAGGTATGCTGTCAAAAGCAATTGTATTTGTGGTTTTGATCAAAAGTAGTTTTATTATCAGGCAAAATTCAAGATCAATTATAGATCAGAATTGGCCTAAATTCCTCGCAAAAGGAACTACGGCAATCAATCAACTAATCCAACTAAAAGGTCTGCTGTCAAAAGCAGTTGTATTTGTGGTTTTGATTAAAAGTAGTTTTATTAGCAGGCAAAATTCAAAATCAATTATAGATCAGAATTGGCCTAATCACAAAGGACTGATATCCAAAGTTCCAGATGAAGACTGGAATCTCTATTAGTGAATGCTGATCAGCATGTAACATACAAGATGTTGAAAAAAGGTAAATTAGCAGATAAAATGTAGAGCACATGGTATGATGATTTATCAGTGACCCACAAGGTTAAACTACCAAATGGGACAATTATGAAACAAGCTCTCTTAAATATCAGATGCTGTTCTCTTACCAAATTCTTAGGCATCGAGGGAGTCTTAGGCATTGAGGGAGTCACAGGTATTAACTGCCTTGATTGCTTAATAGCCAATTCCTCAAGCCTTTGTGTCTGGACAGACAGCTGTGGATTTGAAATATATCTCATTAGACAAACTATGGTCTATAGTTATGAATGACATGATAGAAGGAAAGGCATAGGAACCCTGCTCAGTTACCTGTGGTGCAGTGCGAGTTCTTGATGGAGCCTGAGTCAATGTTTCAGCCATATTGAGACCAGCCATTCCACTTGAAGTCCCGGATGAAGAAGCAACAACAGTCTGTGCAGCAGATGAAGAACTTGTACTGCTGTTTGCAATAATAGCCGGCACCTCTGCCAAAGCTGATGTCCATCCCTCCCCACCGATCAAAGCAGAATTGCCAACAGGCAAGCTCTGAACACTCGAGCTTAAACCAGGAGATGAAACTCTTGCTATATCAGGCACTCCTTGCCTATCTTCACTTCCAAGTGAAGGAAAATCCTTTTCAAACACTGCCTTCTGACTGCTACTACCAAAACTACCCCCAGAAATCAAACCATTGCCGTTGGTGTGAGTGTTGCCACTCCCATTTTTTAAGTCCGATGCAGCTCTGCGAGGCATCAGCTCAACATGTTTCCTCGATACCATTGAACTGGAACGTCGCAAGGTATCCTTCTGAATCCTGTTGGTTAATAAGCCTCCCAAGGGATCAGAAGAGTCCCTGTCCCAATTATCCATAAAGCTAGACCTCTCTTTGTCCCTTTCTCGATCTTTATCACGGTGACTTCTACTAAAACTACTGTAAGGATGCTTTGCAGATCCATTGCTAGAACTTCGTGAATTAGATGAAGATGTCCGGTCCAGAAAACCAGGGCGAGGGGAATCAAAATCATTTATGCTCTTAGAGCTCCTATTTCTCGTGTGATTTGCCAATGAAGGGACATCTATACAACAAATTAACCAATTAGCACCCATAACAAAAGCTATCAATTAATGCAAGCCACTTAACATGACCACACACAAAAAACGAAACAATACCATATGAAATTTATCTAACACAAAATTACAAAATACCTGAGTGAGAAGAAGATGATGCGAAGTGGTGGGCTAAACTGCCAGCCCCAGAGACAGTGCCTGTACTTTTCAGCCATTCTGGTACTAAAGAGGGTTCACTTTTTTCCATAAGGACGAGCACTGACCATCATCAGATTCAAAAAGAAAAAAAGAAGACACTTCTTCACCCCCTCCAAAGAGAACTATTATCCTTCCAAAGAGAACTATTATCCTATACAAAACCACTACTTGTAGCCCCTAACCCTACTTTTCTCCCCTAAAAAAACCACCAATCTGATTGAACAATCACCAACTAACCAACGCACAAATTATGTAGCATGTGGCAGTTTCCACCACAAATTAATCAAAAGCAAACAGAATTCAAAACCGGCACCACGCCACTCTCTCTCTACACCTCTATCTTTTATCAAAAGATGTATTTGCAGATGTATATAATAACACCACACACTCAACAGGCCCTCGTCTTTAACACGAGTCCCAGTTCAGCAAAAAGCCTAAGGCACCAACCAAGGAAAACCAACAATTATAGACCAATAATAGTTCACTTGAAATTCAATGAAAACCCCCAAAAAGACAAAAAAGAGAGTAGAAACCCTAGCTAATACACTTGAATGTCTCTATTCGCGTAACTGCAATGTTCTAGGGTCTGTTACATGAACAAATTCAACAAGAATTAGAGAGAGCGAGATGAAGGCACAAGGTCAGAGAGATAACAGAGAGAAGTGCAAACCCTAACAAAAGGAAGGCTAAATCCCAAAAACGCAACCGTTTAAATAACCGCTCCACAAAAAGTAAAGTGTGGGTATCTTGTATTTTAAATATTCTCCCTCAGAAATCTTTAACCAATAGGTTTCGGAAGAGAGTTTCAGTGTTATAGAGAGAAATAACACAGACAAGGAAGAAGCAGATTTCAGTGCTAATGCGAGAGACGATGGGTTTTCTTTTTGCTGTTGCTGTTGCTGAGAGGAAATTAGGGTTTTGTTTTGTTTGTGTGCTTATATGAGGAGGGGGATGGAGAGAGGCGTAATTTCTGTTAGTTTTGGATGCTCAGAATGAAACGTATGAAGAACAGCCTCCCCTCTCTCTTCTTCTAAAATATCATTAATTCAAAGGAAAAAAAAAATAAACCATATTTTTTTATGGTTTTCTTTTTATTTGTTTCTTTTATGGGCCTAGTCCGAATTTGTACATTAAACTTGACCTGGACTTTCTGGATTGTACTGATAGATTATTATTTGTTAGATGAAGTTTGTTTTTATTTTTTAAAAAATAATTTTTTTATATTTTCAAATTATTTTAAGGTGTTAGTATTAAAAATTATTTTTTAAAAATAAAAATTATTATTTTAATATATTTTCAAGTAAAAAAATATTTAAAAAAATAATTACTATAACTCTAAAACAATTTAGTACAAGAGATAAGTTGAGATTATTATTTGCTCTGAAATTTTCTGTGGAATATATTGTTATTTTTTCTTATTTATTTTATTTTATTATACAGGAAATAAAATCCAATTATAATTTGGGCAGTTTTTTTTATAACTAAAAACGGTGGCTTGCATGGCGTTAGGTCTAAATAGGTGCCTGGCTTAAAAACAAATAATGGATGGTTATCTGCTGGTTAATGTCGTACATGAACTTGCACATGCATTGCACGTGTCATGATGCTGTGTTGGTGTGATTTCGTTCTGTGGTGTTAGAGAGGGCGGCGTCTGGTTTTCGGATCCGAAGATTAACCCGTGTTTATTAACCAAGAAGGTAGTGAACGGTTGTAATTAATTTGAGCGTCTTTTATTTGTTTCTTCAGGTGGCAGAGTTCATCTATGGATGGGTGAAATAAAGTTAACAGTATAATAAATTAAAAAAATAAAAAATAAATTACTTTAATATATTTCGAAACAAAAATCATTTTAAAAAATAATATTTATCACATTATCAAGTGCTGCCTAAATTTTACCATGGCGTTGTGTTTCTATGTCAACGGAAGATGGTGGTGTAATAAGATACTAGAAATGTAACAATGATTTTATTTATTTATAATATAGCTGGCTAGCGCTCCACTGCGAATCAAACCAAAAATAAATTTAATATAAGAAAATATGTTCAAGTATTACTAATGAATTTTAAAGTTGCAGAAAACATCCTCGACTTAGATCATAGACCCCATTTAGTTCAATAAGATAATTTCATTTAATTATATAATAAAAAAATGATAATAAATGGAATGAATTTAAAAAGAAAAATAATTATGATGACTTGCACAAAAAAATTTGCTAAAAGAAAAAATTATAAAACTCAATTCCAAAACATCTCAATACTAAAGGATGAAATTGAAAAAAATAAGATAACAAAAAAAATAACCTAAGTTGGCATGGTAGACTCGCGACCTAGGTCGTTAGGCCAGAATAACCTTATAGAAATGAAATAAAAATAATAATGATGTTCAATTTTCAAAAATCCAAATATAAAAGGATAAAATCGAAAAAAAATCAATCAATAAAAAAATAAAACACCAGCAAATCATAGTAAGACCGTCAAGTTTTTTTGAGTCGGATCATGCGAACATGATAATCAAATAAAAGGCAAAACAAAAAAAATATTATGAAATTCAATTTTCAAACAAAATAAAGTGTTTAAGGATGAAGCCGGAAAATTTTTCAATCTTGAAAATATTGCCTAAAAAAATATTAGAATCAACTTAGATTAGTCCACCAAAATAACGACCTAGGTCATAAGACTGACATAACCTGTAGAAAGAAAAGTAAAAAAAATTATGAAGCTCAATTTTTAATAAACCCAAAGTTGAAAAAGAAAATTGGTGTCAAAATAAGTTCTAAATAAAGGCTAATGTCAATCTAAATTTACATTTCAGACCCATGACCAATGTTATGAGACCAAGATTATTGCACTGAAAAAAATCATGAACTAAATTTCTAACCAATATAATATTAGAGGATGGAATTGAAAAAAAAAGTAATTTTAAAAAGCTTCTAAAGCAAAAAATAGCAATTAAAAAAATGATGATTAAATTTCAAACAAAAACAAAACGGCAAGACATCTTTTATTTTTTGTAGAGCTGTGGAAATCCTAATGAGAGGAGAATGAAAAAAAGAAGAAGAAGAAAAAGGGGTCGCAATGCGCTTCCAACATAAACACTCGCATCTCATCAAGAAGATCTTGCCTCAATCATCCAACACCACCATAACATAGTCGTGTTTTGCCATTATAATTTGCCTCATGCGCCACTAAAGCACATGTCATCTTTTATATGTTGACGCATGCACCACATGTGCAAGCCAAGTTACTCTGCCTGCTTCCCGAGTCCATTATATATGTTTTAGTTTTAATTTTGATCTCTTTAACATTTAATTGTTTTTTTATAAACATAATTTTATTTTATTTTTCTAAACTGAACATCAACTGTACACCAAACTTTTTCATCAACATTGTGAAAACTCCATATCTAGGCAATTACAACACACTATAATGTCAAATCTCAATTAAAGTCATTGTAAAATAATTAAATTAAAAAAAAAAAAGTTGAGTGACAATAAAAACTTCATAATATTCCCCTAACATTGAGAGATTCCTATACGCAGTCATCAAAACAAATCACTATGATCAACCCTAAACCAATGCAATGTTTAAGAACTAAATTAAAAAAATAAATTAAAAGATCAAAGTAAAAAAATAAAAAAAGTCTCAGGAAATCTTAAAATACTATAGATACCACTATTCATTTTATAATACTTTTATTTCATCCAACACTTAATGTTCGCATAGGTTTATGTATTATAATTTATTTATATTTACATTATATCACATATGTGAAGTCTCAGGAAGTGTTTCATCCATGAATTAAACATCAATTTTATATTAAAAAAATTAGTCTATTGCTGAAATTTTGTTTTTTGAAATAATAGGGGCCAATTTTATATCATATTTTATTTTTACTATTCAAGAGGAGTAGGAAAATACAGTTTGATTCCTATAGTTTCAAATTTGTACATATATGATCCTTATTATTTGAGAATTTTATGATTAGATTCTAACTTGAATCGATTTATGATGTTTTGATGTTAAAAAAAAATTAATTGGGTTTCTATGATGTTTTTCCATATATTTTTGGGCAAAAACAAGTTGAAAATAGATTTATTTTTCATCCAAAAACATAAAACCCAAGTTTTTGCTCATAGGTAATCAAAATTTAAATCAAGTTACAACGTGCTGTTTATTTTTTTAGAAAAAAACTATTAGGTGGATGACATGTCATGCATCCATTTAAATAAAAAGAAAAAGAAAGAATGAGTCAAATAAAAGAGCCTGGTATTACAGGATAAAGGATACCCAAGCTTTTTTTTAGACTACGTGAGCAGGCCAATCCTCTTGGGTCTATTTTTTGGCCTCTTTTTATATTATGGTCGATTAATTTTAATTTTTTTCATAATCAAATTCACTATGAATAAAATAATTAAAATGATATTTAAAATATTATCCAATTTTGCCATAGTTTTCAAATAAGATTATATTTTTTTATAATAATATTAACCATTACTCTTTGGATTATTATATATGAACCTAATATGAAAATTTTTAATAAAAAAAATACTCATGAAGATTAACTAAGAATATCATTTTTATTTTTTAGTGTAAATTTCTTACATGATTTTTTCAAATTAGTTATTCTTTTGTTTTTTTTTCTTTTATCGTATACAAATTATCAAGACATGATTTTTTTTATTGAACTTGCTTTTCTAGTTATGATAAGTTTTTCTTTATTTTTTTTCAATTTAACCGCTCAATAATTTTTTTTTTAATTTTATCCTTCAATGTTAAGTTGTTTTGTGAATTGTGCTTCATAATTTTTCTTAATTTTTTTGTGCTAGGTTATATATCAGTCTCATATATTAAGTTTTTTTTCCTTCAATTTCAACATTCAATATTAGATCGGGCAGCGAATGACAATATATAAGTAAGGGTTGGCTAAGCACTAGCTACCTAGCTAGAAGAAGAGAGCTAGGAGCTAATAGAATTAGAAATGAGACTTCATAATTTTTATTGAATTTATTTTTATGAATTTATCTCGATCTCATGATCCAGGTCGCAAGTTTAACAGGTTAACCCAAGTTAACTCAGGTCATTTTTTGTTGTAGTCTTTTCTCATTGATTTTTTTATCTCATCATTCAAAATTAGGTTGGTTGGAAATTGAGCTTGTAATTGTTTTTTATTTGCTTTCTATAGAATTATTCTGATCTCATGACTCGAGTCGCGAGTTTGGTAGGTTGACTTTATTTATATTTTTTGTCATTTTTAACTTGAATATTTTTTAATTGGGCTTCATAATTTCTTTTATTTACTTTCCATTAGGTCATCTCGATCTCATAACCAAAGTCGTGAGTTTAGCTGGTTGACTTGATTATTTTTGTTCCTTTTTAATTGAATACATTTTCTTTCCTCCAATTTCACCCTCCAACAATTTAGTCTTTTTTTATTTAGTTTATGTTTTTTTTTTAATTTCATCTTTCAATATTAGGTTGTTTTGGAGCATATCTTCATAATTTTTTTTTATGAAGTTATCTTGATCTCATTTAATTGGGCTTCATAATTTCTTTTATTTACTTTCCATTAGGTCATCTCGATTTCATAACCAGAGTGGCGAGTTTAGCTGGTTGACTTGATTATTTTTGTTCTTTTTTAATTGAATACATTTTCTTTCCTTCAATTTCACCCTCCAACAATTTAGTCTTTTTTTATTTAGTTTATGTTTTTTTTTTAATTTCATTTTTCAATATTAGGTTGTTTTGGAGCATATCTTCATAATTTTTTTAAAATTTTTTATGAAGTTATCTTGATCTCATGGGTTTTGCTCCTCAACTTCAACTTTCAACATTGGATTTCTTGGAAATGGAGTTTTGTAAATTTTTTATTTGCTTTTTATGAAGTTATTACAGTCTCATGACCTAGATCACAGGTCTAACAAGTTAGTTCAAATTGACATGGGTTATTTTTTCCCTTTTTTAATTGATTTTTTTTCCAATTTCACCCTTCAATATTGAGTTTGTTGAAAATTAGGCTTCATATTGTTTTTTATTTTCTATGGGGTTATCTCGATCTAATGACTTGGGTTGTAAGTTTGACAGGTTTACTAGGTTGACTCGGGTTTTTTTTTAATTTCTCTGTTTTTGTATTTCTTTTTTAATGAAAAAACTTATATATTTTTTATTCATAGCATGATTTTTATCATGATTTAAAAAGCAAGTTTTAATAAAAATATAATATGGATATTTTATTCTCATTGAATATTTATACGAAATTAAAAAAAGTATACATATTAGATTCATATATAATTATTTATAAAATGGTTTCTAACATTATCATTATAAATCTCTATTATTATCTTAAAAGTATGGTATCATTGAATGCTTTTTAAAATATATTTGTAATTTTTTCATTTGAAGACAATTTAATTTTAGCATATTAGCATGGTCAAGCCCATGTATGTCTAGGCT
>Ga0325400_1003748_pt1 | contig 13878 bp, 5 predicted proteins | sample PopdelMetagenome_2_FD_205662 | JGI IMG/M metagenome (GOLD analysis project Ga0325400, IMG submission 205662) | Populus deltoides microbial communities from Bellville, Georgia, United States - Xylem-PdKOR-R1 | ecosystem: Host-associated > Plants > Phyllosphere > Stem > Wood/Secondary xylem... | reverse complement strand
AAAAAAAAATGAAACGGCAAACTAATAGTAACTTTAACCCTAAACTAATCTCAAATACAAACCCTACATAATATCCTTACTTTAAACCATAATTCTGAATCAAAAAAACAAACTTTGAACATTAATCGCTAATCTAAAAAAGAAACACTAATCAATAACTTTAAAAACAAATATTAACTAAATATAATAAAATCTTTTGGTTTTTTGGGTTTTCTTTTATCTTTTTATTTTATTTTATTATTTAGTCTGGGGTTTTGATTGAATTTTATCTTGAAGGATTGAAATGATAATAAACCTCACACAAATTAAAAAGGGACAAAAAAACAAGATTTTATTACATTTAGTTAGGGCTTGTTTTTATGGTTATTCATTAGCATTTGATTTTAGGGTTAGTGATTAACGTTTGTTTTTTGAATTATAATTAATATATTATTTAGAATTTGTATTTGATACTAGTTTGGACTAAGAGTTAAGATTAATTTATGATTTAATTATTTTAATGAAAATTTTTATTTTTGTTAAAATTATTATTCTCAATTATATCTTTGTTAAAATTATTATTTCAATTACATCTATGTTAAAAAAGTAATATTTTTAAAATATTTTTTTATGGCTGGTGCTTTTTGTCATTAAAGCATCTCCAACGCATCAGTTAAAAGCATAGTTATTAAACCTGGCATAGTTATTAAACTTGGTTCGGGGGTTGACCCGGTCAAGATGTCGGGTCCCGGGTTTCATGAGTTAACTTGGGTCAACCTGAATCAACCCGGAAAAAATAAAAATAAAATTAAAGTTTAAATATTTTATAAGAAAAAATTCATGTAAATATAGGCTATACATAATGTAAATAATGAAGTTTAAAAGAATATTTTAAAAAGTTTTTTATCGCACATTAAAAAGATATTATGTTAAGTTTTTAAGTTAAGGTATTTAAACCAAAAAAGTTTTTCATCCCACATTAAAAAAACATAACTTTTTTCTTGGGAACATAAAGTATATATACTAATGGGTTTCAAAATTCACATTGAAAAAAGATAACTTTTTTCTTGGAAACATAAAATATATATACTAATGATGGGTTTCAAATCTCACAGTAAAGGATATTATGTTATCCTTTTAAATTGAAGTATTTAAACCAAAAGATTTTCTATCTCACATTGAAAAAAACATAACTTTTTTTCTTGGGAACATAGAGTATATATACTGATGGGTTTCATATTTCACATTTGAAAGAGAAAAAAAAACATCAGGTCTCGCTTGTGTCTCACCCGGGTCACGGGTTGACCTGTTAGGTCGACTGGGTTTGGCCGGGTCATTGCACCGACTAGTCTTTTGACAAATCCGGACCGGTCCAGATTTAATAACTATGGTTAAAAGGATAGCCAAAATGAAAAAACTGAACTTTTACCTTTTATTTTAGTTTTAACAATTCCAACACATAAGCTATATGAATAACTAAAATATGTATTCTTGTTTTGAAATGATATTTATACACTTCTATATAGAAAAGCTAAAAATAAATTAAAGGACATGTTTCCGTTGAAAGGATATGATTATATTATATAAAAAATAACTAAATTAGTTATATAATTATATTAAAATTTGTTTAATATAAAATATATTAAAATATAATTAACTATTTTAAATGACTTTTTAATTGTAATATACTGTCATAATCCAATTTTTGAATAAATAATAAAAATAAATTGATAAAAATATATTTGAGAATGGAGTTAAAACAACATAAATTCAAATTTTAGATATGAAATTATCAGATTTGAGAGTAAATTGATCAGAAATTGAAGAATTAATAAATGTGCGGACTTGATTAAATTTTAATTTAATTAATTAAATAAATTCAGGGATTTAATTGAAATTAATTCAAGAGGCAAAATTAAATTTATTGATTAAGGGGCCCAATTGATACATTTCAAAACATCAGAGACCAAACTACAATTTGTCATTTTCCATGCCAAATGACGCCGTTTTGGATCCTACTGTTCATCATCTGTCTGCTAAAGACCGGTTCAACAGGGGAAAATCCAGCAGATCATGGCCACTATACCCACGATGCGGCCATGATCTCTCGCCTCCACGATGCCCACCATTTCTGGAGGCAGGGACACCAGACCTTCTCTGGCTTTATAAAAGCCAGAGAAAGGCCTTAGAAAAGGGGACGAGCGGGAGAAGTAGGGGGGAGATCACGAACCGAAACAAAAAAAAAACAGAGGACGAGTTGAAGACGAATAACACAGGGGAAGGAAAAAAGAAAAAAAACAAAGAAACAGGGGGCAGGGGACGAAACAGGGGACACACAAACGAAGAAAAAAAAAACAGGGATTATACAGAGAAGGAGAGAAAGGCAGAGGAGCAACACAGAGACGAGTATTGGCTCTGCCATTGCCTTCGTCCTTACAGAAAAAGAAAGACCCATAATCATTCAAAACAAATTCACAGCAGGCTGGCCTCTTCATCTTCTTCTTAGTTCCAAAAGCTGCTGAGAAAGCAAAAGAAAACGCAGACAAGTTAACGCAGAAGGAAGACAAAGGGAAGCAGTAGGCAGCATTGCAACCATCTTCGCCGTCTCCAGAAGCAGGTATGCCCGTTCTTCATCCCCCTTTTACATTCTTTGAAATTCAAGTGGTGCAAGAACACTGTGCGAAGGTAATTTAATTGTCTTTTGCACTGTTCATGCACGCGTGAAGATGTTTTACGCGTGCATCCGGTTTTTGCCTAGCCGGGTCACTGACTTGGGCCAGTGACCGGGCCGGGCTGGCTGGGTCTAGCCTAACCCATATGGGCTTAGCTGGCCCAGCCCAAAAAAATAAAATAAAATATAAATATAAATATAAAACAAATGTGCATCCATAAAAAAAAAATATTTTATTGATTTATTTACTGACATCAAAATCAGTAATAAAAATATCAATTTAAATTTATTTTATTTTATTTTAGTTATGTAAAAAAATAAAAGAATATGCACATGCAAATAAATAAATAAATTTATTTTATTGGATTATTCACTGTCACCAGAGTCAGGAATAACAATACTAATTTAAATTTATTTTATTTTATTTTTAGCTACGTGGTGAAAGTATCCATAATTAAATATTCACTAACGCCAGAGTCAGGAATATTACAAGCAAACCATCGTAGGATAAATCAATAAACTTTTAGTAATTTAAGACAGAACCAGCAATGCAACCTGTCTTAGGCAGGACGTTTAAGGAATGATAATATCTTTCATTTTACGTAACCAGTCCCGTATAATATCAATTTAAGATAAAATCTCTACTGACCAATTAGAGTTTCTAATAACCATAATATTAGGTGACGACTCTTTAAATAAGATTATTCTCTATCAAAGAACAAGATGCTAAAAATTTATTCTTTTGAAAAATTTATTTTTAAAACAGTTGCGATATCCGAATGTGATAATATACATAAATAAAAAAAATTATATTTATATTATTCAAAAGGTTATTTTTATCAATTTACCTTACAGAGGAAAAGTAGCCGTGGAAGGATCCATTGATTGGTGATGGACATTATATCTGTACTATATGGTCTATCCTTTCTCACTAGTTAGTTTCTGAGAAGAGAAACAAAAAAGCAAAATATTTTTATTAAAATTATTATTCTTAATTACATCTATGTTAAAAAAAGTAATATTTTTAAAATATTTTTTTATGGCTGGTGCTTTTTGTCATTAGAGCATCTCCAACGCATCAGTTAAAAGCATAGTTATTAAACCTGGCATAGTTATTAAACTTGGTTCAAGAGGTCGGGTCTCGGGTTTCATGAGTTAACTTGGGTCAACCTGAATCAACCCGGAAAAAATAAAAATAAAATTAAAGTTTAAATATTTTATAAGAAAAAATCCATGTAAATATAGGCTATACATAATGTAAATAATGAAGTTTAAAAGAATATTTTAAAAAGTTTTTTATCCCACATTAAAAAGATATTATGTTAAGCTTTTAAGTTGAGGTATTTAAACCAAAAAAGTTTTTCATCCCACATTAAAAAAACATAACTTTTTTTTTTGGAACATAGAGTATATATACTAATGGGTTTCAAAACTCACATTGAAAAAAAATAACTTTTTTCTTGGAAACATAATTTATATATACTAATGATGGGTTTCAAATCTCACATTAAAGGATATTATATTATCCTTTTAAATTGAAGTATTTAAACCAAAAGATTTTCTATCTCACATTGAAAAAACATAACTTTTTTTCTTGGGAACATAGAGTATATATACTTATGGGTTTCATATTTCACATTTGAAAGATAAAAAAAAACATCTGGTCTTGCTTGTGTCTCACCCGGGTCACGGGTTGACCCGCTAGGTCGACTGGGTTTGGCCGGGTCATTGCACCGACTAGTCTTTTGACAAATCCAGACTCGTCCAACCCTCGGGACAACTGGGTTCCAGGTCGACCCGCCGGGCCGGTCCGGATTTAATAACTATGGTTAAAAGGATAGCCAAAATGAAAAAACTGAACTTTTACCTTTTATTTTAGTTTTAACAATTCCAACACATAAGCTATATGAATAACTAAAATATGTATTCTTGTTTTGAAATGATATTTATACACTTCTATATAGAAAAGCTAAAAATAAATTAAAGGACATGTTTCCGTCGAAAGGATATGATTATATTATATAAAAAATAACTAAATTAGTTATATAATTATATTAAAATTTGTTTAATATAAAATATATTAAAATATAATTAACTATTTTAAATGACTTTTTAATTGAAATATACTGTCATAATCCAATTTTTGAATAAATAATAAAAATAAATGGATAAAAATATATTTGAGAATGGGGTTAAAACAACATAAATTCGAATTTTAGATATGAAATTATCAGATTTGAGAGTAAATTGGTCAAAAATTGAAGAATTAATAAATGTGGAATTTTAATTAAAATTTGGATTAGTTTAATTAATGAAATAAGGAGAATTAATAAGTTTGCGGACTTGATTAAATTTTAATTTAATTAATTAAATAAATTCAAGGATTTAATTGAAATTAATTCAAGGGGCAAAATTAAATTTATTGATTAAGGGACCCAATTGATACATTTCAAAACATCAGAGACCAAACTACAATTTGTCATTTTCCATGCCAAATGACGCCGTTTTGGATCCTACTGTTCATCATCTGTCTGCTAAAGACCGGTTCAACAGGGGAAAATCCAGCAGATCATGGCCACTATACCCACGATGCGGCCATGATCTCTCGCCTCCACGATGCCCACCATTTCTGGAGGCAGGGACACCAGACCTTCTCTGGCTTTATAAAAGCCAGAGAAAGGCCTTAGAAAAGGGGACGAGCGGGAGAAGTAGGGGGGAGATCACGAACCGAAACAAAAAAAAAACAGAGGACGAGTTGAAGACGAATAACACAGGGGAAGGAAAAAAGAAAAAAAACAAAGAAACAGGGGGCAGGGGACGAAACAGGGGACACACAAACGAAGAAAAAAAAAACAGGGATTATACAGAGAAGGAGAGAAAGGCAGAGGAGCAACACAGAGACGAGTATTGGCTCTGCCATTGCCTTCGTCCTTACAGAAAAAGAAAGACCCATAATCATTCAAAACAAATTCACAGCAGGCTGGCCTCTTCATCTTCTTCTTAGTTCCAAAAGCTGCTGAGAAAGCAAAAGAAAACGCAGACAAGTTAACGCAGAAGGAAGACAAAGGGAAGCAGTAGGTAGCGTTGCAACCATCTTTGTCATCTCCAGAAGCAGGTACGCCCGTTCTTCATCCCCCTTTTACATTCTTTGAAATTCAAGTGGTGCAAGAACACTGTGCGAAGGTAATTTAATTGCCTTTGCACTGTTCATGCACGCGTGAAGATGTTTTAAGCGTGCATCCGGCTTTTGCCCAGCCGGGTCACCGGCTTGGGCTAGTGACCGGGCAGGGCTGGCTGGGTCTAGCCTAACCCACATGGGCTTAGCTGGCCCAGCCCAATAAAATAAAATATAAATATAAAACAAATGTGCATCCATAAAAAAAAATATATATTTTATTGATTTATTTACTGACACCAAAATCAGCAATAAAAATATCAATTTAAATTTATTTTATTTTATTTTAGTTATGTAAAAAAATAAAAGAATACGCACATGCAAATAAATAAATAAATTTATTTTATTGGATTATTCACTAGCACCAGAGTTAGGAATAACAATACTAATTTAAATTTATTTTATTTTATTTTTAGCTACGTGGTGAAAATATCCATAATTAAATATTCACTAACGTCAGAGTCAGGAATATTACAAGCAAACCATCGTAGGATAAATCAATAAACTTTTAGTAATTTAAGACAGAACCAGCAATGCAACCTGCCTCAGGCAGAACGTTTAAGGAATGATAATATCTTTCATTTTATATAACCAGTCTCGTATAATATCAATTTAAGATAAAATCTCTATTGACCAGTTAGGGTTTCTAATAACCATAATATTAGGTGACGGCTCCTTAAATAAGATCATTCTTTATCAAAGAACAGGATGCTAAAAATTTATTCTTTTGAAAAATTTATTTTTAAAACAGTTGCGATATCGAATGTGATAATATACATAAATAAAAAAAATTATATTTATATTATTCAAAAGGTTATTTTTATCAATTTACCTCTAATCTTACGGAGGAAAAGTAGCCGTGGAAGGATCCATTGATTGGTGATGGACATTATAACTGTACTATATGGTCTATCCTTTCTCACTAGTTAGTTTCTGAGAAGAGAAACAAAAAAGCAAAATATTTTTATTAAAATTATTATTCTTAATTACATCTATGTTAAAAAAAGTAATATTTTTAAAATATTTTTTTTATAGCTAGTGTTTTTTGCCATTAAAGTATTTCCAACACAGCAGCTAAAAGGGTAATTAAAATAAAAAAATTATATTTTTACCTTTTATTTGTAGTTTTAACAATTTTAACGGTTAAATTATATGAATAACTAAAATATATATTTTTGTTTTGAAATGCTATTTCTACACTTCTATATAGAAAAATTAAAGGTAAATAAAATGATATGTATCCGTGATATGATTATATTATATAAAAATAATTAAAATAATTATATAATTATATTAAAATTAATTTAACGTAAAATTTATTAAAAAAAACTCTTCTAAATAGTTTTTCATTGCAACGTATATAAACAAAAAAAAAATTATATTTATACTATTCAAATTTATTTATTTTTTTGTTAATTTACCTCTTTAATCTTACAGAGGAAAAGTAGCCGTGGAAGGATCCATTGATTGGTGATGGTCAGTATAACTGTACTACATGATCTTATCCTTTTTCACTAGTTAGTTTCTGAGAAGAGAAACAAAAAAATCTCATAAAAATCCCTTTAGTCGATGAGATGTAATCCTTGCGAAGAAGAAGGTGAGTTTACAGTTCCAGGGTAGGAAACACAAGATTGACAGCAAGGGAGAGAGTTGCTGCAACTCTTTATTGTGCACAGCGAGACCTCTTCATCTATCATCTAAAGTTTGCATGATCAATGCCTCAAAGATGGAAATTAATGACACTGTAATTTGTTAGATCTTTTTGGAGCCTGTCCCGTCCACCTCCTCCGCCTCAAAGATGGAAATGACACTGTAATTTGTTTGATCTTTCTGGAGCCTGTCCCGTCCACGTCCTCCCAGTCAAGGACACACTCGCCGGCATCTCTGCACTGTTTCTCTGTCGAAAGTACTCTGTTCCATAACCTCCCGCCCTCTCTTCCATAATTCAGAACTCTTTAACAACCACTGCAATGGCTTAAAAACACCCTCCCCAAGAAACCAACCTCTCTGTCTCTTTGCTACCATAAAACCCACCACCCAAAACTAAAAATCCAAGCCACCTCAACTCTTTTCCTGTAGTTTCCTCCGCCAATGAATGCACATAAACTAATCTTAGTCCCACCACTCCTAACCCACCTTTTCTTCCTCTACCTCCCACCACAACAAGCACCACCACCACTTCCTCCCCTGCAACATTCTAACCTGCCCCACCAAAAATCCCCTCAAGCTGAATCCTCTTCTTCCTCTTCCTCCTCCACTACAACCTCTCAAAGCTTCACCCAAGGTAGATTCCCTCTCTCAAACTCCCCACCCCATACCAACCGAAACGTCCTAAACCTGACCTGAATCAACGCTCCACCTTCTAACAACAATTGTCACCACTAGTGCAGTCCACCAACCTCCACGAACTCCTCCACATGGCTGAGCTGCAACTTACCAAAGGCTTGGAATCCGAGCAACTTTCTGCTCTATATTTTCTCGAACATTCACTCGTATCCGACGCGCCATCACACCAGGTTTGCTCAGTACCCGAATTAATACGCGGGTGGTGGCAAATTTGAAAAACAAAGGAGGGGCAAACCCGGCAACCAAAATCTTATTAGCCCTTTGCTTGTCGGAGGAGGCAGTGATAGAGGTGGCGATGGAGCTCAACGGATTTCCAGCGGAGCGGGCATTAGCGGCGTTGGAGCTGACATTACCGTAGAGAAAAAATGAGCTCCTGAAACTCCTGCACGGAAATAATATTTCAAATTTATTATTACTTAGGAGCACATAAACATGTAACTATGTAAGGGCAACCTCTTTACGCAGCAGATAGAGTTTTTAAATATTATTATGGATGCGTTTTTTAATTGAGAAATTAAAAGTTATTGCACAGGTTTATTATTAGTTTTTTCCCTATGTGACGCGGCATGATAGTTTTTCAAAATAAACTTTTATTTAGTTTTGTTCTAATTAACATAGATATTTGCAAGAAAAATAACAATTTAAATTCTCAAAAGAAAATATATTTTATTAGATGAATTTTCATTTTCTTATTAATGTATTTTAATTTTAATAAAAATATATATGTTCTTTTATTAGTAGCATATTTTTTAATAAAAAACTAAAAATCATTTAAAAAATATTTATAAAAATCTCAATTATATGAATTCAAGAGGGCCGGGAAAAAAATCTTTTCAATTAAAACTCCCCTTCCTTTTTCATTTATTTTTTTATATATAAAAACATGTTTATAAGAATAATTACTTCTTAAATATAAGCTTATCACAATATGAAAAGCAAGGTTTAATAAAAAAAATAGAAAAAAATCATAACTCAATAATTTATACATAATAAAAGAAAAAAACTAAAAATAAAAAAATATTATGTAAAATATTTACAATAAAAATAATAAAATAAATATTTTATTCTCATTTAATATTCGCATGCAAATATTTGTTTTATAAATCTTTCATGTTAGATTCATATATAACAATTCACAAAGTAATTATTAATACTATGATAAAACGAAAACACTAATCTTATTTGAAAACAATGAAAATTTGAATAATATTTAATTTTAATTATTTTTATTTATAACGAATTTGATTCAAAATAAAAAAAATTGTTAACAAAATTGAAGGCTAATATAACAAGAAACCAGGTGCTGGGCTTTAGAGGATTGGCCCACATGCTTGATTAAAAAAATATAAATTTAAGGTCGTGCTAATTTTTAAAAAGCTATTTTTAAAATTTTTATATGTTTGTTTGCCATTAAAAAAGTTGGTTAACGAAAAACACTTTTTAGTCAAAGAAAAATTTAGCTTGGTTTCCAGTAAAGTGTTTTCCTTTTATTTTGGGTGAAAAACAATTTTCGGAAGTTGTGAAAAATTTAAAAATATCATATTATTTGCTGATTATATTAAATTTGGTCCTCAAACTTTTGATTGCCATATATATTTTGTTTTGAATATTTGTTTTTCAATTTCATCCCTTAGAATTTAATTTTTATATTAATTTTGATCCTTAATTTTATAATTGTCATTTGCTTTTTCCTTAACATTTTTTAATTGAAATTTTTTATCTATCAAATTTGATCCTTATTCTTTTGATTGTTACTTATTTTATTTAAAATAATTTACGAAATTATTATTATTTTAATTTCTTCATCTTTTAATTTTTTTATTTTTTAGATTTGATCTCTATTATTTTGATTATTATTTATTTTATTTGAGATAATTTATGAAATTATATTTTTTTTTCAATTTCATTCTCATTCAACCTTTTAATTTGTAAGATTTGTTCCTCGTTATTTTAATAAACTTGAAAAAAAATAAAACATTAATAAGTTATTTTCTAACTCATTTTTCATGACATAAGCAAACATTGAAAAGTGTTTTTCAATTTATTTTTCATTACACTACCAAACATCGGAAAATAATTCATTTTTCCAGAATTTATTTAAAAAAAAACTATTTTTCAGCAAACAAACGGGGCCTGAGGGTGTTCAGAAGTGTGATAGTAGTTACTTTCTAAAGTGTTTTTTCATTCCAAAACATGTTAAAATAATATATTTTTATTTTTTAAAAATTATTTTTAACATCAACATATCAAAATGATATGAAAACATCAAAAACATATTATTTTAAAATAAAAATAAAAAATAAAAATTTTTCAAAATTTTTTTGAAAAACTTTCTAGTTGCAGTGACAAACACTAGCTAATGTGCATCTGCATATGCAATTTCAAGCTTGCATGTTTGGCTCTTCTTTTAAAGTAATAAATGTTAAATTCTAAACTTGTTTTTTTATTAATATGTGTTATATTAATATAATTCTTGAATAAATTTATATTTATGATAATAATAAACTTATAATTAAAAGAATTAATATAACATAAATCAATATTTTTTTTTTTGTTAAACCTCTCTTTTATGTTTTATTTACGCTCAACCTTTAGCTTACCATGAAAACACCATTAATAATATCATCGATCATTGCAATTAGTGTCGTTGTTTATTCCATAATTAACATCATAATCATCATTAAAATAAATATTATAAAATATCAATCTATTTCTATCTCATCATCATAAATAAGATTATAAAAAACAATGTCCTTTTCTACCTTAATATCTAGCTAGTCCGCTTGAGTCTTTCGAAGGTTTAATGGCAAGAGGCCTCTAGTTGGTGCGAAAACCTGTAAATCATCTTTGATCCTTAAAAACCATGATGAGTGCACAATGATAACTTTTCTCGGATCGAATTGTGAAAATATTTTTTCTTTGAAGAATTTAAAGTTCGAATATACCCAAAAGAAAGGAAGTGATCCTTCATCTTCCTATCATCTTCTCTTATTCATAGATCTTGGTTTTCCCTGTCTTTCACGAACTTGTTTCAACTACTCCCACTGTGTATAGCTAACCAACCCAGATGGAATTCTTTCTTGGACAATATTAATGACGTATTTCTCGTATTGATTTACTTTTTTTTTTTATGAAATCAAGAATAAATATATAATAATAAGAGAAAACCTGATCAGCCTAATTACAAGAAGAAAATGCAAGAAAATATAAAACCCTATTAATAAAGCAAGCAATACAAAATCATACAAAATCAAAACTTAAACAGACTAAATTAAAATGTATTCGTAATTTCTATATAAATCAATACCGGTATATCAAATTCTATACAAAATACGAAATGCATTCATAATTTATATTGATTTACCATATTCAAAAATTTTAATAATTTGGTTCAATGTTTAAACTCAAAAATGAAAAAATAAAAAGTACATCTCCTCAACTATCAAATAATTTATTTGATATTGATCAATTGGGGAAAAAGAATGAAAGTCAACAAAGAAAAAAGAAAAGGAACAGCTAATTATGGACGCTGGACTAATTAATTAATTATCATTAAACTGATGATGATATGATATGGATCCAAATATCAAGCAACGTGCAAAGATATGGAAATCATAAAAATTCGTTGGATTAATATTTAGCATATAAAAAACGAAAGCGTATCCCAATGAATGATACCTACATTAGTTTAATGATTACAAGCGGTTTAGTGAAGTATTAGTTTGGATAATTACGGGGGACTAAATTTGTTTATATATATATATATATATATATATATATATATATATATATATATATATATATATATATATATATATAAAATGTTTAAGTTGCAGATAATTTTTTAATTAGCATTGCTATTAAATTAATTTAAAATTACAATCAGTTTTAAACTTTTTGTTTAATCGAGAAAAAAGGTTCTTTACAAAATAAAAAGTTGATATGTATGTTCATTAAAATTAATCAAGAATTATATATGTCAATAACCAACTTGTTGATTTAAATCAAAGATTAAATCATAAATCTAAGATAAAGATAAATATTAAGATATCTCTGAGGATATATTGTGTGTAGCTATTCAAATTTTTTTATTTAATTATAGAAAAATAGTTTTTTTGGTTAAAAATATAAACAATTTCAAATAAGTATAAAACATATATTTCACAAGTCTGAAATCATTTTTCTTATTAACATATCTCTTATTTATATTAATGAAAACATGTTTTAAACTTGAATCATTATTTTATTAAAAAAAAAGACTTCATGATTGTTAAAGCAAGTTAAAAAGAATATAAAAATAGTATGTGATTGAAATCTAATAAAATCGTAAATGTAATAAATTTATTTTTATTTAAATAAAATAAATGAATTTAATCAAATTTTCATGAGCAATTATTATTATTCTATTTTTTTATTTATTATTATCATCACACACATAATAATTGAGAAATAGTTAAAATTAAAATTTATTATAATATTATTTAAGAACCATGTCAGAATTTAAATTTAAGAGTAAGTGAATTAACATGTTAATTTCTTCTTTATTGCAAAAAAAAAAGGCTAAGCCCAATGCGTGCCCCTAAAAAAAAGCTAGGCACACATATTAACAATTTAAGGGTAAAATGGTAATTTTATTATAATAATCCACAGTAAAATGTGAATATGTGCACAGTAAAACACTGAGTCATTTTAACTTTTGTTATAATAACATGGAGTGTGTTTGATCTGTTAAATCATATTTATTTTTAATATTATAGTCATTGATTATTTGAGTAGGATTTGAAACTCTTTTCAAATCTCATTCCACCGTGAGTAAGGATTTCACAATCAATACTATCTAAGAACATGCGAAATATTTTTCTAATTCACCTAGGGTAAAGAATCATCTCTTAATCATTCAAATATTTTCATATAGTTCATGTTATACCCAATATTTGATCATTTGTTACTTTTATTAGGACAACGTGTAGTCAGGATGAAAGCATAACATTCACTACATAAAATAATTTAGTGATTTCAAGTTTAAGGATCACTTACATAACTATCATATGAGTCTTTTTATAGACACAAGTGATCTCTTCACAAAATACTCATGTTGATTAGTTCGGTGTACATGTCTTCAAACAAGCATCAACATATATATTTCATGATATGAGAAAATATGCTTCATTTTATAAAGGAATGCACATAATATATATATATATATCTTAACAACTCTAATTAATATATGGTTTAATAGAACATCGATCAGGAATATTTATGAACAATACTTTAATACAATAGGATTCTTATACTTATAACGACTTTATAATTTCTTTAGAAAATATTTTTATTCTAAAAACTTTATTTTTACTATAAATTTATTAATCAGATATTAGATTCATTAATCAGATATAAATAAATATTAAAAATAAAAAAAAACATTTATTAATAATAAATATATTTTGCATGAATAAAGACAGTGCCACGTATAATCATTCGATTGACTACATGACATATTCACTAACAAAAACTTTTCTTATCGAGTGAAATATTTTAACACTAAATTTAACTATTTTAGTTGTCAAAATTATAATAATCTACTTTCTCTTTTTATTGTTATTTTTTTTTATGGCAAGGCTCATACTCTCATCCAAAAAAATTGCCAAGAATTTAAGACCAGACTTGATTTTTTGCTGTGCTGAACATCTCAATACTTTGTCTTTTG
>Ga0325400_1003747_pt1 | contig 13879 bp, 5 predicted proteins | sample PopdelMetagenome_2_FD_205662 | JGI IMG/M metagenome (GOLD analysis project Ga0325400, IMG submission 205662) | Populus deltoides microbial communities from Bellville, Georgia, United States - Xylem-PdKOR-R1 | ecosystem: Host-associated > Plants > Phyllosphere > Stem > Wood/Secondary xylem... | reverse complement strand
TGGTCTTCAACCCAAGTAAATACAGTTGGGAAGACTGACTGGCCCAGTTGGACACATATTAAGAAGTCCAACCAAAAAAGGGACTGAGATTGCAGAACCTATCGCTTGAATAGCAGAATTGAACTATTTTGATACAAAGTTGAAAATACTAAAAACAATGTAAATATATTAAAAATATTTTTTTTGAGGTTTTTGTTGCTTTTTGTTATTTTTGATTTTTTCTGAAAATTTATTAAAAATATGTGTCAAAATTAGGTAGCAACAATAAATATTATTATTTTCATTATAATTAAAATTATTAATATTAAAAATACTATTATTTGTGTTACAAATATTATTATTTGTCTTATAAATATTATTATTTTTATTGTAATTAATAATATTGAAAAATAATTAAAATTTTTGAAAAAATTTATTATCAATATTGAAAAACTACCATAGATTTGATTTGAAGGGTAAACTTAAAAATTATTATTATTATTATTATTATTATTATTATTATTATTGTTATTAGTTTTATTATTATCATTAATAAATTTTTAAAAAATATTATTATTACTATTTAAGAAAAACCATAATTTGTTTTTAAAAGATTAAAAATATAAGAATTTGGACAGAAAAATTAAATATTATTATTTATATTATAAGTATTATTATTGGGTCTAGGGTTACAGCCAGACTCAGCGCTCTTGAATCTTAGATTTTTTTGATATTTTTATGAAAATAAAAAGTTGGTCCGCGGCGGGCACGGGCCACCTAACTAGTTTAGTCTATAACTAGATATGTTGCTCGCGTGTTGACGCAGGTTTAACAATTTTTTTTAATGTAAAAAAAGCGATAGGTTAAAAAAAATCCAAGTCCCAAGTCATTGGTTAAATTGACAATTTAAAAATTTACAAAAAAACAACAACAACAAATAAACTAACCAAAACCAGAAGAAGAAGAAGAACCACACCTGAGCCTATTTGAATTATCAAACAACCCAATGCTAACCTTAAAAAAAAACCAAGAAAAAAAAGAGTCAAACTTAAAAAAAAAATACATTGACTTAAAAACAGGGAGAAAAATCAAGCAAACTTATGCGAACCTCCTATAACTAATCTAATCTAAAAAATTGCAATTTGTTAAATCATGGACTCGAGTTTAATAAAAAAAGTTTAAATGTCATTCAATTTAATTTTGAAGGATAAAATTGTTGAAAAAACTTTTAATAAAAAATCATTCCAGAAAAAAGAGCAACAATAAAAAAAGAATAAAGCTAAAATCTAACAGAAAAAACCTAGTGAGAATGAAATCTAAAAAACAATTATCTCAAAAAAAAAATTCAATTAAAAAATTTAGGAGCAAACTTAAAAGATTAAAAAATCATAGGGGGTGAAATTGAAAATCATTTGTAATATGATGGAATATTTATAGATTTAAAAATGATGGGGGTGAAATATAAAAAACTTATCGAGGGCTAACCCAATAGAATCAAAACGAAAAACAAAAATAGAGAATTAAACCAAAACAAATATAAAAAATTAAAAAAAAGGATAAAAAATAGGACAAATCTCTTAAAGCTGATTTAATCTTTAAAAGTCGCATTCCTTGAAATTTTTTACCTAGATTCAATTAAGAAGCATAATTTTCAACCAATTTAATTTTGAAGGATGAGATCAGTAAAAAAGTATTAATAAAAAAACCTGCAAAAGAAACACAAAGAATAAGAATAGAATTTGATAGAAAAAACCCAAAAAGAATGCAATTTAATGAAAAAAATAAAAAATAATCCCAAATAAAATATATATCAATTAAAAAAATAATGACCAAATTCTAAAGATTAAGAAAATCACAGGTAGTGAAATTATAAACATATGTAAAAACCAAGTAAACTTGGATAATATCCTCAACAAGGTCAAATCTTGAAAAGCTTGCAACTTATGAAACCCTGGATCCGGGTTCTATCAATAAGCTTATTACAAGCCAATTTAAAAATATAAATTTAAAAAACTTATGAAAGCAAAACAAAGATAACAAAAAAAGCCTCGAGTGAACCCGACAACTAGCTCGAGTCAACAAATCAAACACATGGTCTAGGACATGAAATTAGGATGACCCTATAAATAGAAAAACTAAAACAAAACACTAACAACAAATATATTAAAAAAATGCTTTTATGAAAGACAAGATTGGAATCGGGTTGATCCTTCAGATCTATTAAGAAAGCATACTTGAAAATACAAAGAAGCAAGATTCTTAATCAAACAAACATTGAAGGATGAAATTGAGATAAAAAATCAATCAAAAAAACAAATCAAATCAAATCCATTAAGAAAATAGTTAAAAAAATAGTAATTAAAAAAATTAAGATCAAATTTGACATAAAAATTAAAAAATAAATGCCTAGGGGGATTGGAAAAGAGTAAATCAATCATGAAAATGATTAAAACAAAACAAATAGAAATTAAAATAATGAGGATCAAATTTGAAAAAAAAAATCAAAAAATCAAATGATCATGGATAAAATCAAGAATAAAATCTAATTAGAAATAATCAATGTAAATAAAATAATAAAAAATAAGAGAAGAGAGACTGAATCAAAAGAAAAAATAAAATGAAGGGCTAGTATGGATTTTTTCATGACCAGCACGCAATCCGAGAAAGAAAGAAAAGGAAAAGAAAAATGAAAGTAATTTCAAGCCAAATCACGTTGAACTACCATACATGCACCATTTAGAGAGGAAGAGGATGTCGAGATGAATCAAATGATGCGGCGAAATCACAGTTACAATTATTGTAGCTAGCTGCACGCATCGCCAGAAGGGGGTTGAGCAGCTGACTCATGCGAGGCACTTGTCAACTGTTGTTTTGTTTTATATTTTTTTTTTGTAAAAAAACTGAAAATGTCTTCTGGACTATACAATATTAACAAACAAACCATGTTGAAATTACAACCTAGCTCCTGAAGCCAAGGTTTAAAAACTCAAATTGTAAGGGCAATATAGTAATTCAATTGTTCTATAAAATATGAAAAATATAAAAATGCCCTTGTGCAAAAAGCATTGAATTGTTTTATTCAAGAGTTACATGAGTAATTTTTCTATGAATTAAAAAACACAATTACCAAAATAACCATGTACAATCCTTAAAAGACATTTATGTCATGGTGAAAAGACCACCTTGCCCTCAAAGCAAAGATAAAAGATAAAAGATAAAATGACCAAGAAAAATAATAATAATTACACTATCATAATGAATAGTAATTTTAATTTATGTCTGGGGACATAATAATGCCATCAAGGGGATTAATGTTTAGGATAATTGTATAAATATTCAAGTATGCATATTATGCTTATAAAAAAAATAGAGATAGCGGAGCCAAATAAGATATGTCTCTATATATCTTTTTATTTTAAAAATACATAAATTCATTCTAGAATTATTTTTGAGATTAATTTATTTTATATATATTTTTTGTCCCTCTAACTAAACACGTTTTCATCCCTTCTAAAAACCTATAAAAAAATACTAACAAAAAATTACCTTGCTTACTTGTGTAAATGTTAATAAACAAATGTTAAATGAATGATAAATGAGTCCAATATTTGTTTTTTTTCCCTAAGATCAAGTTTTTCAAAGAAAATAGAAAAGTGTGGGTTGATTCCCAGTACCTCTTGGAAAGTCAGTTGTAAATTTTATTTTTTATTTTATTTATAATCTAATTTCTATAGAATCCTAGAAAATTTTCTATACTGTAAATAATATACATTTAATTGAATTTAGAAAATATAGCCTCGTTTATTTAAATTAAATCTGACCTTATATTATTTTTTTTATAAAAATATTATTATTATTATCATTATTATTATTTCATCACAGGGCTTTTAAGGAAACTTCATTAAACCTATAAGTAAAAAGAGGGCCTAGCTTTAATAACGCTTCACCCTAAAATCTAGCCTGCACTTTCCCAGCCCAACCCTAACCACCCATTACAGCCCAAACCATAACCACCACCACCAGGTCCACCAGCACATAAATTTGCAAAACCCCAACACGCCACCCAAAAAGAGCACCAAGCAAGGGATATTATTGTACTTTAAACACAAATACAAAATCAATGGGGGGTTCGTCAGAGACCAAGTTTTTGCAAAATCCAGTGCAGCTTTAAGTTGTTTGGTATTGCTTGCTGGGCTCCATAAACCTGACCCGAATCATGAAGCATCAAAGAAAGCCCTTGAACATAAGAAGGAAATCGATAAGCGTTTGGGTTGTGCCCTTATCCAAACAAACCCTTACAAGGGGTGTGTGTGTGTCAAAGTTTCTGTTTTTGTTGAAAAGTTTGGATTTGTTTTTGCATTTTTTGATTTGGGTTTTTTTTAGGGGTTTTGGAGGATTTTGTGAATCTTGGTTATAAGGGTAATTAATGGAATATAGGGTTTGTTTTGGTTTATTGTTTTCTGGAGGATTCTGTGAATTTTGGTTATATGGTGAGATAATGGAACGAAGAATTTTATGAATTTGGATTATAGGGTTAGTTAATGGCATATAGGCTTTGTTTTTCTTATGTGCTATTGGTTTTATTATATGCTTAAAATGTCATTTATCTGCAAAAATTTGAGTTTTGTGTGTGATAGTGGGGTTGAGGTTGATATTGCAATGAGGGATGTGGGTGGTTTATTTTATGGAATATGGATTGGGGGGTTTTGAGTGCTTTGGTGTAGATAGGTGCTTTAAGCGGTGTTTGGGATATGGGGGAGTGATTGCTGGTGCTGAATGGGATGGGATTAAGTTTCCAGTTTTGCTGGGATGAATGGAGTTGCTTTGTGGTCGTCGAAACTAAGTTCATTTCAGATTGAGTTGTTTGTTGAACTTTTGAACTGGTGGGTTGGCCTCTGGGTTGTTGAAAAACTCGAATTCTTGTGTGACAATGGAGATGGGGAGATTGTGATGAGGGATCCTGGTGGTCTAGTGGGTTATTGTAGGGAATATGGATTAGGGGATTTGGGTGTTTTAGTGAAGGTAGGTAATTTAATCAGTTTTTGGAACGTGGGGGAATGACTCCTTGTGCTGAATAGGGAGTGTTTAAGTTTCCAGTTCTGTTGGGATGAATGAAGTTGTTTTGTGTTGGTAAAAACTAAGTTCATTTTTGATTGAGTTGTATATTGAGCTTTTGCACTGGAGCGCTGGAGTTTAGGCCTCTAGGCCAATGTTAAAGCATGCTTGAATTGTCATTTATTTGCAAGAAGTTTGAATTTTGTGTGATAATAGGACGAGGACCATGAGGTTAAGACTGCAATGAGGGATGTGTGTGGTTTGGTGGGTTATTGTAGGGAACAGTGATTGGGGAATCGGGGTGTTTTGGTGAAGATAGGTGCTTTGATCAGTTTTTAGGGATGTTGGGGAGTGATTGCTCATGCTGAATGAGATATGATTAAATTTCAAGTTTTATTGGATGGATGGAGTTATTTTGGGTTGGTTGAAACTGGAGACCAAGTTTGTTTCGGATATATTGGAACTTTTGTACCGCTGTGTTGACCTCTGGGCTGGTGCTATAGTACTGTTGTCATTGTCTTCAAACGTGCCATTTGTTTTCTAGGCTGTCTATACTTTGTTTTCTGCTACCATGCAGCAAATACTCAGAGTTTCTAATGTCAACTGAATACATGAAAATATCCATCATATGGAGTGGATTTGAGTCTCTGCTATATCATAAACTAATGGCACATGATTATTAGTTAGATTTATGTGAGTCCATGTTTTTTGAAAATGATACTATGTGAACGCTGATGGCTGCTATGTTCAGTAATAGCCTCTTGCGTGACTGACTGAGACAAGTTCATAGCTGGAAGAAATTAAATTTGAAGAGTTGGCCTTGAACAAATATTAGTTCTTTCTATGCCTGATGAAATTAGGACTCGAAAACCAACTTTTCAATTATGAAACCTTCTGATTGCAATTGCTCTGTGGAAGATTTAAACTGCTTCGTAACAATCAAGCCTATCCTCTAAACACTATCCAATATAGCAATGTTCTCGTGTTGAAAATGTAATTGATTGGAATAGAGGCTTTAGAATTTATGGCCGGTTTAATGGTTTATCAATATGCTGCAATTGTGTATTTTTATTTTTGAATCAATTGGAGGATTGGAATCTATCAAGCAAGCTTTGTATGAACCGGTGATTCTTCCTGTGTGGAAAATCTGAGCTCTTCTCACACGGGAAACCCTTGGTCCACGAAAGGGGGTATTGTTATATGGACCTCCAGGCACCGGGAAGACCATGCTTGCAAAAACTATATTGTCGGAGAATCTGGAGCTATTTTTATAAATATGAGGATCTCTAATCTGATGATCAAGTGGTTTGGCGATGCACAAAAGCTCGGTGAGTATAGATCACATTTGTATTGCCTCTCTTGTGCTTGAGCTTTGTCTTGCATTAGCAAAACAATGATGGTTTAAAATTATTGCATTGTTATTCTAAAACTTGCTGTCACCCACCGATTATGTTGAGTGAAATTTAGTTTCACTCTGATAATGAAAGCAAGGTAGTACTTCGTGAACATTCTTAACTAAGATTGAACATTCTTAACTTGTCTTTATTGAAGATCTTTATTAGTAGCACGATTTTGTTGGATGCTCTATTAACTTTAAAAAAACGGGGCACTGTAGCTTGCTTATCTAATGGATCTTATGTAGCAAATTGTCGACATTTGCAAATTGTCAACATTTTTCTCAACAACCATCAACCACCCTCCTTCTTTTCAACCACCCTCTCCTTTTCAGCCACTATATTTATGCTTTCCTTTCTCATGTAAGAAGACAGAAGTGAGGAACGAGAGTAGAGAAAGTGCTGTGTGTGCAAGAAGCAAGTGTGCAGAGAAGAGTGGTGAGTGCAACTGTGAGAGTGAGTGCAAGTGAAGATTTGAGAGAAAAGAGTGTAAGAGTGAAACACTGGTTTTCATGGGTTGTATTGGGTTGAGTTGAGTGTTTGTATCATTCCTCCATTAATATACAATCTGCTGCCTCCGTGGATGTACCCGGTTTTGGGGAACCACGTAAATCTGCTTGTGTTTGTGTTTTATTTGTGTTTGCTTTCGGTCCAGTATGCACAACATCTTACTCCAATGAATGAGATTGCAAAATGATCAAAATATTGGTATTTTTGTTGCTGTGTGGTATTTCTATATATCCTGCGTCAGGGATATAACAAAAGTAACTGAATGACATATATTCTTGCAATTGTGAAAGTGGTCATTACTGTATTTTGCAAGTACATCTTTGTGTTGTAACCATCCCTCATTAGTCATTACATTCTTTTCTACATCTGAATCCATGCAAGTCTTGTTGGTTTTGTGCTGACTAGAAACAGACTTAGAAGTAATTAAATAAGTTTACGTAGTTGCTTTTTTGCTCCTATCGAAGTTTTCATAATCTGATTGTTGTTGATTCTCTTCTATGCTGTCGCAGTTGCTGCTGTTTTTAGCCCGACTTATAAACTCCAGCCTGCTTTTATATTTATTGACGAGGTTGACAGTTTTCTGGGGCAGCGTCGTACTACAGATCGTGAGTTTTTACTCTTGAAACAAGTGCTGCATTTGTGCGGTCTTCTTATGCCGTGACTTGCTAGAATGTGTTTTATGTAAGATTTGTGAAAGTGGGCATGGCCTGGCCGGACTCAGTGATAATATCTTATAAATATTTTTTTTTATTGTTTTCCCTATAAACATTGTTTGAATAAACCTATGTCGCTTTTCTTTTGCTTTAGATACAAACAATGCTTTAGAACAATATTGTTTGTACCGGTTGAGATGGTTTTATTACACTTTTTAATAGCCATTCATGTCTTACAAGTTACCAGAATTATTTTATTTTACTTGCAAATATTGCTGCTGTTGTGATAACAGAATCTGTCAGTCAAGTGTTCTTTTAAATTTACAAGAATTGCTTCAATCTTCATAAACTCTATAACTTTCAAAATACGCCCAGAAACAAAGATTGATTTAAGTGATAAAGAATAAGGAAATGGACACATGAAAATAGGACCCAGAACATAAATGATTTTATAGTTAACACAAACCTGTGTTACATACATGGATTCTTTTTCATAGAAGTAACGCCCAATTAACCTTGAACTATGTAAACTACCAAAAAAAAAAAAAACAGGAATCCAATGCTATGAATCTGCCACTCTAGTGTTGTTTCAATGTCAAATCCACTTGATATCTTGTTTGTACTGCAAAATTAGAAAGGTAAGACTGGTTAAATAAAACAGTAGAGAAAAGATAGCCTAATATAAACTATAAACATAAAATATGAAAACTCTAATGCTTGCAAAGCTTACTTGAAAATATCAATTGAATTATTTAGTTTCTTCTGGCACCATATCTGCCAACATTCTTTGTTTTTTTGCTCTTGAGATTCCATTTATCTTCAACCATCCTAAGAAACCATGAAGGCTTTTTTGTTCTAAACACAACATATCCCGTTGCAACTCCAAACACAAACCCAAATCCATACCCCATTGTTACAGCTTTCCATCCAAATCCATCTCCAAACAATGTTGAATCATCTCCCTTATCAAAACTTGATGGCTGCAATGATGGTGCCTCATTACGGTAGCATTCTTTTAGTACTTGAAATCCACATAAACCCAAGTTTCCTTCAAATGAGCTTGCATTAAAGGTGTTGAACTGCTCTCCACTTGGTATGGGTCCCTTGAGTTGGTTATGTGAAAGGTTTAGGATTGCAAGAAATGTTAGACTCTCCAGCTGCATTGGAATCCTTCCGGTAAGCAAATTTGAAGATAGATCTAATGATTCCAAATTAGTCAAAATTCCCAATGATGATTGGATACTACCTGTAAGGGAATTATGAGAGAGGTTGAGTTGTTGGAGTGCTTTCAGCTTTCCAATAGCCATTGGAATCCCTCCAGTGAAATTGTTTTTTGACAAATCAAGTACTCTGATGGTACTTTGTATCTTTGAAAACTCAATTTCTACACCTTTCCATGTCATATCTATGGAATAGACATAACTTATGGTGTCTTCCTCTCTTTTGTATATTGATCCTCTAATTGTTGATGCTCTCATGTAATTCATGTTTTGATCCGAGACCATCATTGCTTCAAGCGTATTGAAATACCCAGTTGGCAATGGCCCACTAAAATCGTTGCCAGAGATGTCAAGAATCCGTAATTTAGAGAAGGAATTATGTGCGGTCGGACCCTTCACAAAACCTTGGAGTTTATTCAATTTTAGGACAAGAATTTGCAGCTTTGGAAGCGTTTCTAGAAAATAGGGAAATGTATCCTCAATCTTATTGTTGCCAAGATCAAGAACTTCCAACATAGTGCAGTTGATGATAGATGATGATATTTTCCCTTCTAATTCATTTCCGTTGAGATTGAGATACTCCAAGCTATTATATTTTGAAAATGTTGAAGGGATAGAGCCTTGAAGATTGTTCATGTCGAGATGCAATACTCTGAGCATTTTGCTGAAGTTCCCCAAACATAATGGCATAGAACCACTCAAGCTGTTGTTGGACAAGTCCAGGACCTGAAGGAATCTCAGCTTGCAAATAGAAGAAGGAATCTCACCTGTCAATTTACTATTGGACGCAAGAATAAGGCCTTTCAAGTTCTCATGTTTGAAAATCGAACTTGGGATAGGACCGTGCAAGTGGTTATTGCTCAAATCAAGGATTCTCAATGAATCGTTTTGCAGTTCACTGATATTACCTATGAGATTGTTGTTATAGAGGTCAAGAAAATGTAAAGAAGGAAGAAGAAACAAAAAGGATGGTATTGTGCCTACTAATTGATTATTGGATAAATCTAAAGATAAAAGATTGACTAGGCTACTCAAAAAATCTGGAACTTGACCCCTAAATTTATTGGAATAGAGATTTGAGAGGTTTAAATAGGTGAGCTGTGTGAGATTACCAAGTGATGATGAGATCTGACCGTTCAAATTGTTACTTGAGAGGTCTAAAAATGCGAGATCTGTGAGATTACCAAGTGATGATGGGATCTGACCGTTCAAATTGTTACTTGAGAGGTCTAAAAATGCGAGATCTGTGAGATTACCAAGTGATGATGGGATCTGACTCAAATTGTTACCTGATAGGTTTAAAAAGATGAGATGTATGAGGTTTCCAAGTGATGATGGGATCTGACCGCTCAAATTGTTACCTGAGAGGTATAACAAGATGAGATGTGTGAGGTTTCCAAGTGATGATGGGATCTGACCGCTTAAATTGTTACTTGAGAGGTATAAATAGGTGAGCTGTATAAGGTTTCCAAGTGATGATGGGATCTCACAGTTCAAACTGTTACTTGAGAGGTGTAAAGAGGTGAGCTGTGTGAGATTACCAAGTGATGATGGGATCTGACCGCTCAAACTGTTACTTGAGAGGTATAAATAGGTGAGCTGTACAAGGTTTCCAAGTGATGATGGGATCTCACAGTTCAAACTATTACCTGAGAGGTGTAAAGAGGTGAGCTGTGTGAGATTACCAAGTGATGATGGAATCTGACCGCTCAAACTGTTACTTGAGAGGTTTAAATCGGTGAGCTGTACAAGGTTTCCAAGTGATGATGGGATCTCACAGTTCAAATTGTTATATGAGAGGTCTAAAGAGGTGAGATGTGTGAGATTACCAAGTGATGATGGGATCTGACCGCTCAAATTGTTACTTGAGAGGTCTAAATCGGTGAGCTGTATAAGATTTCCAAGTGATGATGGGATCTCACAGTTCAAATTGTTATATGAGAGGTCTAAAGAGGTGAGATGTGTGAGATTACCAAGTGATGATGGGATCTGACTGCTCAAATTGTTACTTGAGAGGTCTAAATAGGTGAGCTTGGTTAGGTTTTGAACAAGCTTGTCGAAACAAATTGGTTCTAGACTTAGATCGTTGTTTCTAGAGAGATCAAGTGAAACCAATTTGGAGAGATGAGAGATTTCCGACGGAACTTGACCTGCAAAGACTGAGTAATTTAGGTTAAGATGTGTTAGACTAGAGAACTGGCCAAATCGAGAAGAAATATGGGAGAAGTTGAAATCATTGTCAGAGAGGTCGAGCTGTTGAAGATGATGCAGGGAGAAGAGGGTACTATTGGAATGGAGGGTGCCATAAAGCATGCTGCAAGCAAGGTCCAGTCCAGTGACATGCCCTGTTTTCATGTCACAAGCGACCCCATCCCACAAACAGCAGTCTGTACCCTCTTTCCACGACTCTGTCTTGGGATGCTGGCAATTCCATGAAGCAGAGCTATTAATGGAAAAGGATTCTTTGAATTGGAGCAAAGAAAGACTTTGGTCAAGAGCACAGAAATGAGATGAAGAAATAGTTGAATGGAAATGGAAGAGAAACAGAATGAAAGAGAGAGATTGGGAGAGGGACGGTGGTGAAAACCCCATGTTTGGCTGGCCTTACAGTATATTTGGGAGAGATGAGGAATGAAGAAAGACATTGTTAGCAGTATTTATAGACAAAGAAAGTAATCTTAGATTGTATACAGACTGACATAGGATGTGTAAAACATGTAAAGACGAAATCAAATCTCAAGAAACAACCAGTGAGTGAGTGAGTGAGTGTTGGAAACGCGGCAAAGTATATTAAACAAGATATATATTCCTTGTTGACTTCAAATTGTGCAAACTGAATTGTTGTTTCTTGGCAAAGTAATAATTACGCAAAGCAATGGGGGCGCTAATGACTTTGCACTTATATCTCGTTTCTCCTGGCTCAAAAGTACTCCTTGTGTGTAACGATTAAGGTGTTTTTTAATTAAAAATATATTTAGTATTAATTTTTTTTAACATTAGTATACTAAAAATATAAAAAAATAAATATTTAGGAAATATGAAATATTTAATTAATTATGAAATATTTATAACAAGATCGGAACTTGGATGAAATGCGGGATTGGTCGTCAACACTTCATTTTGTGATCTGTCCGTTACCTCCAAGTCGTCGATCGGAACTTGGATATATGTATGGATATTGTCTGATCTTCATGTGGTGCTGAATATGGAACTGAGGGTTGAATTATTCAATTGCGAATATTTCCTCGCAAGGCAATATCTGCTCCCTTAATTGGTTGATGACTAAACAGGAGTGTTGGAAACACGGCAATATTAATTAATTTCCGAAATTAACATTTTTGTTGAGATCAAGTCTATGCGAGTGATGTGCAGCAAGTCAATGAAAAAAAACAAAACCTACCACAATATCAAATATATATTTTATTAATGATAATAAAAATAGAAACATGAAAATATTAATTTTCTAAATGGATTAAATATCTTTTTAGGGGTTGTTAATTTTTTTAAAATTAATTAATCCTTTTACTATTAAAAATTAATCATGTGGGGGATAGAAAGTTGTTGGAAGAAAAAGGATAATTATTTTCAGCTGAAATCAGTTGTGCCCTTCTGTCCTTTTTCTTCCCTCTTTCCCTTCCTTTTAGGCTCCCCTTTGCATGTCATGCAGTTGGTGTGGGAATAATCCCCTTTGCATGGGACGACAGGCTGACTCATCACTCCTCATGCATGTATATGGTGAATTTTGCCTAGAATTGTTTTTCATGCGATTGTTCATTCTAAAATGCAAAACTAAGAGTCTTTCGCTGAAGTTTCCTGAATATGCATGGTGGTGTAGAACCGCTCAAACTATTATTTTACAAGTTAGACCTGAAGGAATTTCAGAGCAGCGTACCGGAATATTTAGTGAATGTTTAGGAATAACATTATACTGAACCATTACAGGAAAACAGAGCACAACGATGAACCAAGGAATGGAGTTCCAAGGTTCTTGCCCACAAGATGCTGTGGGATTGGTCGTCCTAAAAGGTCTTTCTCTTTCAGCATCAACAAGGGAGAACCAATCTTCATTTGGTCTGTCCTTGACCTCCAAGTCTTCGGAACTTGGATGAATAGATATTGTCCACTCTTCTTGTGGTGCTGAATATATATGGAACTGAAGCTTCACTTGCAAATATTTCCACACAAGAGTGAGCGTTGGAAACACGGCAGTATTAATTTCCAAATTTGACATTTCTGCAGCAAGTCTTTGAGCTAACAGATACAGTTCATGCTCTAATTAGAACTTCCTTTGTAGCTCGTCTGATGGAAACCGTACGTTGCTGGGGACTTTACCACTCGTCCTCGTCATCTATAAAACTCCATGCCAACAAAAGACAACAATGCAACCCTTGGTACAGATTTTTGCTGGATAAATCTGTGGTCACGTGCAACATCCACCTTCGTTTTGTTTTTTGTGTTAGTACGAAGAAAAATCTGAAGGAGTGCAGTGCTTAGCTGTTGTAGTGTACTAACCGATCTTGCAGTAAAATTGGGACTCTTCAGTTCAAGGTAGAAGAGTGATGAAGTGTCAATTTTATATCAAGGTCAGAAAGCAATAGGTAATGGCCCAGAAAGTCTTCGGAACTTGGATATATAGATATTGTCTGATCTTCATGTGGTGCTGGATATGGAACCGAGGGTTGAATTATTCAATTGCGAATCTTTCCTCGCAAGGAATATTGGTGACTAAACAGGAGCACTGAGTGTTGGAAACACGGCAATATTAATTAATTTCCAAAATTAACATTTTTGTTGGGATCAAGTCTATGTGAGTGATGTGCAGCAAGTCTCTGTGCTAATTAGAAATTCCTTTGTAGCTCGTCTAGCGTTAACTATGTTACCTGTAGGGAATTCCGACCGGTGATGTTCTGATATTTGCTCATAGGAGGTAAATCACACTGACACAATATTTAATGTGGTTCGGCAAACTGCCTACATCCACGGGAGAAGCCATTGCATTATATAGGGAGAGAACATGATTTACAACAATAGAGGAGGAGGAATCATCCCCTCTTTGGCAACTCTCAAC
>Ga0325400_1003744_pt1 | contig 13881 bp, 12 predicted proteins | sample PopdelMetagenome_2_FD_205662 | JGI IMG/M metagenome (GOLD analysis project Ga0325400, IMG submission 205662) | Populus deltoides microbial communities from Bellville, Georgia, United States - Xylem-PdKOR-R1 | ecosystem: Host-associated > Plants > Phyllosphere > Stem > Wood/Secondary xylem... | reverse complement strand
CCGGATGGAGGCCAAGGGCGAGGTCGCCGGCGTGCGCGTCTACGACTCCTACGCCCACCACCCGCAGGAGATCACGGGTGACCTGCAGGCCGCCCGAGCCGTCGCCGGCGACGGTCGGCTGCTGGTGGCCTTCCAACCGCACATGGTCTCGCGCACCCGCATCTTCGGCGCCGAGATGGGTCGGGCGCTCGGCGCCGCCGACGTCGTCGTGGTGATGGACGTCTACCTCGCCCGCGAGGACCCCGAGCCCGGCGTGACGGGTGCGCTCGTCGCCGACGCGGTGCCGCTGCCGCCCGCCGACGTCGTGCTGGAGCCGTCGTGGTCGGCCGTCGCGGGCCACCTCGTCGACCGGGCGCGCCCCGGCGACCTGGTGCTCACGCTGGGCGCCGGCGACGTGACGCTGCTCGGGCCGCAGGTGCTCGAGCTGCTGGCCGAGCGGCACGAGGGGGGCGGGCGTGCGTAGCCCGCTGGCGCGGGTGCGCCGCCGGGCCGGCCACGACTCCCGGCTGCCCGCGCAGCGGCGCGGTGCCGGCGCGGGTCGGGTGCCGACGAGCACCGGGCCCGACGAGCAGACGGTGCGGCTGGCGCGCGACGACTTCCTGCGCCGGCGCCACGCCGGGCGTCGCCGCCGCTGGCGCTTGGTGGCGCTCGCCCTCGTCGTCGCCCTCGTGGTGGGGGCGGGCGCCTGGCTGGTGCTGGCCTCGCCGTACCTGCTCGCCGAGCAGGCGCGGGTCGAGGGTGCCGACGAGGTGGGGGTCGCGCGCGTGACGCGCGCCGCCGACGTGCCGGTCGGCACGCCCCTGGCCCGGGTCGACCTCGACGCCGTGCGCCAGCGGGTCGAGGCGATCGCGGCCGTCGAGAGCGCCGACGTCTCGCGCAGCTGGCCCCACACCGTGCGGGTCCGGGTGACGCCCCGCACGCCCGTCGCCACCGTGGCCGGCGGCCAGGCCCCCGACGGGGAGGTCGCCGTGCTCGACGCCGACGGCACCACCTTCGCCACCGCCCCCGCCCGGGCGAGCGGGCTGCCGCAGGTGCGGCTCGCCGACGGTGTCGACGCCGAGGGCGTCACCGAGGCGGCCCGGGTGGTCTCGGCGCTGCCCGCCGACCTCGGCGACCGCGTCGCGACCGTCGACGTCGCGAGCGTCGACGAGGTCGTGCTGGGCCTGCGCGGCGGCCGCACGGTGCAGTGGGGGAGCGCGGAGCAGTCGGCCACCAAGGCCGAGGTGCTCGGCGTGCTGCTCGCCCAGGTGCCGCGCGGCGTCTCCGAGGTCGACGTGTCCGTCCCCGGGCGCCCCACCACCCGCTGACCCGCTGACCCGCTGACGGGCCTGCGCCCGCGGGAGACGTGTCGACAAATTTCCGACGCGCCGCGCGTGTCTGTCGGGTTCCGGAGGCGGTGGCACCTAACTTCGTCTCACCGCCCCAGGTTGACATAACGTTAAGCCTCCACTGGAGGGTTAAGGTTCCGGTCCCGAACCGGGCCACCAGGGCGGTACTTCCCCGGACCAGCCAGCAGACCAACCAGTGAGAGGCAACCGCCGTGGCAGCACCGCAGAACTACCTGGCCGTGATCAAGGTCGTGGGTATCGGTGGAGGTGGAGTCAACGCCGTCAACCGGATGATCGAGGTCGGTCTGAAGGGTGTCGAGTTCATCGCCATCAACACCGACGCCCAGGCCCTGCTCATGTCCGACGCCGACGTCAAGCTCGACATCGGCCGCGAGCTCACCCGCGGCCTCGGCGCCGGCGCCAACCCCGGTGTCGGCGCGCAGGCCGCCGAGGACCACGCCGAGGAGATCGAGGAGGTGCTCAAGGGCGCCGACATGGTCTTCGTGACCGCCGGCGAGGGCGGCGGCACCGGCACCGGCGGCGCGCCGGTCGTCGCCAAGATCGCCCGCTCGCTCGGCGCGCTGACGATCGGTGTGGTGACCCGCCCGTTCATGTTCGAGGGCCGACGTCGTGCCACCTCCGCGGAGGAGGGCATCGCCACCCTGCGCGAGGAGGTCGACACCCTCATCGTCATCCCCAACGACAAGCTGCTCTCGATCAGCGACCGCAACGTCTCGATGCTCGACGCCTTCAAGCAGGCCGACCAGGTGCTGCTGCAGGGTGTCTCCGGCATCACCGACCTCATCACCACCCCGGGCCTGATCAACCTCGACTTCGCCGACGTCAAGTCGGTCATGTCCAACGCCGGGTCGGCGCTCATGGGCATCGGCTCCGCCCGCGGCGACAACCGCGCCGTCGAGGCGGCCGAGCTCGCCGTGTCGAGCCCCCTGCTCGAGGAGTCGATCGACGGCGCGCAGGGCGTGCTGCTCTCGATCGCCGGTGGTTCCGACCTCGGCCTGTTCGAGATCAACGAGGCCGCGGCGATGGTCGCCGACGCGGTGCACGACGACGCCAACATCATCTTCGGCGCGACCATCGACGACGCCCTCGGCGACGAGGTGCGCGTCACCGTCATCGCGGCGGGCTTCGAGGGCGGCCGACCCAAGCGTCGCGACGAGGGCCAGAGCCTGCGCCCGCGTCCCGCCGCGCAGCCGCAGAGCCAGGAGGAGACGCGAGCCGCCGCCCGCGCCCTGGCCGAGCAGCGCCGGGCCGAGCAGACCGGCAGCGCCCCGCGGCGCGAGCCGGTGACCGTCGGTGCCCCGGTCGGCCAGTCGGGCCAGTCCTACGCCCAGCAGGCCGAGCAGTCCCGGCCCGAGCCGACCCCGGCGCCCGAGCGCCCGGTGGCGCCGCGCGCCACCTCCGGGTGGGGCGCGCGCGACGACGACGAGCTCGACGTCCCCGACTTCCTGAAGTAGGGGGACCGCGCTGTACGCCGCACGCGAGCGCACCGGCCCCGTCGAGCTGGCCTTCACCGACCGGCTCGGCGGGGTCAGCGCCCCGCCGTACGACGAGCTCGACCTCGCCCTGGTGGGCGGCGACGACCCGCAGGCCCGCGCGACCAACCTCGCCCGGCTGCTCGACGACTTCGCGCCCGGGGCCGAGCTGGCCGACATGAGCCAGGTGCACGGTGACCGGGTCGTCGAGGCCGGTGGCCCGCGCGAGTCCTGCGACGGCATCGTCACCGACCGTGCCGACGTGGTGCTGCTGGTGCGCGTGGCCGACTGCGTGCCGGTGCTGCTCGCCGACGCCGGGGCGGGGGTGATCGGGGCGGCCCACGCCGGACGACCCGGCCTCGCGACCGGCGTCGTGCCCGCCACCCTCGCCCGGATGCGCGGGCTGGGCGCCCGGGCCGTGCAGGCGTGGCTCGGGCCGTCGGTGTGCGGCGGCTGCTACGAGGTGCCCGAGGAGATGCGCGACGAGGTCGCCGCCGTCGAGCCGGCCTCGGCCGCGACCACCCGCTGGGGCACCCCGGCGCTCGACGTGGCGGCCGGGGTGCGCGCCCAGCTCGAGCGCGAGGGGGTCGAGGTCCACGACCTCGGTCGCTGCACCCTCGAGTCGCCCGACCTCTACTCCTACCGGCGCGACGGCGACCGGGCGGGCCGCCTGGCCGGCGTCATCAGGCGGCACGCGTGAGCCGGCAGCAGGAGCTCGCCGACGGTCTCGACCGGGTCCGCGCCCGCATCGACGCCGCGTGCGAGGAGGTCGGTCGCTCGCCGGAGGAGGTGACCCTCGTCGTGGTCACCAAGTTCTTCCCGGCCTCCGACGTGCGCCTGCTGGCCGGGCTCGGGGTCCGTCACGTCGGTGAGAACCGTCACCAGGAGGCCGAGGCCAAGGCCGCCGAGCTGGCCGACCTCGCCGCGACCGGTCCCGGCCTGCGCTGGCACTACATCGGTGGCCTGCAGAGCAACAAGGCCGCTGCGGTCGCCCGCTACGCCGACGTCGTGCACTCCCTCGACCGCGCCAAGCTCGTCAGCGGGCTGGCGCGCGGCGCCCGCGAGCGGGGCCGCGACCTCGACGTGCTCGTGCAGGTCAGCCTCGACCCGCCCGACGCGGAGGGGCGGGCCGGGGCCGACCCCGCCGACGTGCCGGCCCTCGTCGAGCGGGTGCAGCAGGCCGAGGGGCTGCGGCTGCGCGGGGTGATGGCGGTCGCCCCGCTCGGCGACGACCCCGACCCGGCGTTCGCCCGGCTGGCCGAGGTGGCCGCCGACGTACGCCGCCTCGAGCCCACCGCCGACTGGCTCTCCGCCGGCATGAGCGGCGACACACCTTCGTGTCGGCTCCGCGGTGCTCGGTCCCAGACCTTCCACCCAGTAGCCTCCGTGACGTCCCTGCCCGGCTCCGCCGGACCCGGGACGGCTGACCGGCGGCATGACGAGAGCAGAGGAAACACACCATGAGTGCCATGCGGAAGATGGGCGTCTACCTCGGTCTGCTCGAGGACGCCGAGGGCGCCTACGACGAGCCCGGCCGCGACGACGAGCGCCGCGACCCGAGGGTCGCGGCGACCGCTCCCGCCGCCCACCCCGGCCCCGACGCCGAGCCGGCCGCCCCGGTGGCGCGCCTCGACGAGCGTCGTCGTCAGGTGCCCAGCCAGGCCGGCCCGGGCGCCCGGCCCACCCCGTCGGTGGCGCCGCTGTCGCGCATCACGACGCTGCACCCGCGCACCTACAACGAGGCCCGCGTGATCGGCGAGAACTTCCGCGACGGCGTGCCGGTGATCATGAACCTCTCCGAGATGGACGACAACGACGCCAAGCGGCTCGTCGACTTCGCGGCCGGCCTGGTCTTCTCGGTGCGCGGCACGATCGAGCGCGTGACCAACAAGGTCTTCCTGCTCTCGCCGCCCAACGTCTCGGTCGCCGCCGAGGACAAGCAGCGCATCGCCGAGGGCGGCTTCTTCAACCAGTCGTGAGCCCCGACCGGTCCCGGGTTGGCGCGTTCTCCTAGGCTGCGCTCGTGTTCCTCATCGGCTCGATCATCGACCTGGTGCTCACGACCTTCATCGTGCTGCTCTTCGTGCGACTGATCATCGACTGGGTCCAGGTCTTCGCCCGGTCGTGGGTGCCGAAGGGGCCCGTGCTCGTCGTGCTCGAGATCGTCTACAGCATCACCGACCCGCCGGTGATGGCGCTGCGCCGGGTCATCCCGCCGCTGCGCCTGGGCGGCATGGCGCTCGACCTGAGCTTCATCGTGCTGCTCGTGCTGTGCTACGTCCTGCTGGGCGTCAACAGCGCGATCTTCCTGCGCTGACGCGCCCCGGTCCGGGGCGTGGAGGCCGGCCGCGTCCCGCTAGGGTGCGGACCATGCCGCTGACACCCGAGGACGTCCGCAACAAGCGATTCCAGCCCGTGCGGCTGCGACGCGAGGGCTACGACATGGGGGAGGTCGACGCCTTCCTCGACGAGGTCGAGTCCGAGCTCGAGCGGCTGCTCGCGGAGAACGCCGAGCTGCGCCGCCAGGCGGGCATCGAGGCCGACGCCACGGTGGCGACCGCCGAGCCGGCCGCCGCCGAGCCCGCCGCCGAGCCTGCCGCCCCGGCCGCCGACCAGCCCGCCGACCAGCCCGCCGCCGAGGCGACCAGCCCGGCCCCGGCCGCCGCCCCGGTCGAGCAGGTCAAGGTCACCACCGCCGCCGAGGCCTCCGTCGCGGCGACGCGGCTGCTCGAGCTGGCCACCCGCAACGCCGACGAGGTCGTCGCCGAAGCCCGCGAGGAGGCGCAGCAGATCGTCACCAGCGCCCAGGAGCGGGCCGACACGCTCGACCGCGAGGCGCGCACCCGGGCCGACCACCTCGACCAGGAGACCGAGACCCGTCGTACCGAGGCGACCGCGGCCATCGCCGCCGAGCGGGCTCGCCTCGACGAGGAGGTCGAGGGTCTGCGCTCCTTCGAGCGGGAGTACCGCAGCCGGCTGCGCAGCTACTTCACCCAGCAGCTCGACGCCCTCGACGGCAAGGGCGAGGGCGGCGAGCTCCCGGCGGCCCACGGCCACCCGCAGGACAGCACCGAGCAGCAGCCCGAGCACCAGGGCTGAGGCTCCGCACCGCCGCACCGACGCGACGGGCCCACCGGGAGACCTCCCGGTGGGCCCGTCGTGCGTCGGGCTCGGCTCAGACGCGCGTCACCGCGAAGCGCACGCCGAGCTCGTCGTCGCCGTGGGGGAGCGCAGCGTCGCCGGCGACCCGCTCGACCGTGGTCGCCAGGACCTCGTCGGCGATCAGCGCCTGGTGCTCCTCGACGGCCTCGGCGGCGTCGCCCTGGGCGGCCCAGGTCAGCACGACCCGGTCGGAGACCTCGAAGCCCGAGCCCTTCCGCGCCTCCTGGACCATCCGGACGACCTCGCGCGCCAGGCCCGCGCGGCGCAGCGCCGGCGTGAGCTCGAGGTCGAGGGCCACGGTCTCGCCCTGCTCGTTGACCACCGACCAGCCCTCGCGCGGGCGCTCGGAGAGGATGACCTCCTCGGCGAGCACCTCGACGGGGCTGCCGCCGACCTCGACCTCGGCCCGCCCGTCGCGACCGAGCGCCTCGGCGAGCGCCCCGGCATCGGCCGCGGCGACGGCGGCGGCGACGTGGGGGGTCTGCTGGGCGAAGCGCTTGCCCAGGGCGCGGAAGTTGCCCTTGGCGCTGTGGTCGACGAGGCCCTCGCCGGCCGACGACAGCGGCTCGACGGCGTGCACGTTGAGCTCCTCGGCGACCTCGCGGCGCAGCTCCTCGCCGAGCCGCGCGTGGGCCGAGGTGCCGACCAGTGCCCGGCGCAGCGGCTGCCGCGTGCGCACCTTGGCCTCGGCCCGGGCCGCGCGGCCCAGCTCGACCACGCGGCGGGCCAGCTGCATGCCGCCGGCGAGCTCGGGGTCGACGAGGTCGGTGCGCGGCACCGGCCACTGCGACAGGTGCACCGACTCCGGCGCCTGCGGGTCGGTGGCGGCGACCAGGTCGCCCCAGACCCGCTCGCTGACGAACGGCGCCATCGGCGCCATCAGCTGGGTCACCAGCCGCAGGCACTCGTGCAGCGTGGCGTACGCCGCGTGGTCGCCGTCCCAGAAGCGGCGGCGCGAGCGGCGGACGTACCAGTTCGACAGGTCGTCGACGTACGCCGCCACGAGCTGCCCGGCGCGCTGGGTGTCGAAGGCCTCCATGGCCGCGGTGACGTCGGTGACCAGCCGGTGGGCCTCGGAGAGCGCCCAGCGGTCCAGCACGGGCCGCGCGGCCGGCTCGGGCGCCTCGGAGGTGCCGGGGGTCCAGCCCGCGAGGTTGGCGTAGAGGACCTGGAAGGCCACGGAGTTCCAGTAGGTCAGCAGGACCTTGCGGACCGTCTCCTGGATGGTGGTGTGACCCACGCGGCGCGCCGCCCAGGGCGAGCCGCCGGCCGCCATGAACCACCGCACCGCGTCGGCACCGTGCTCGTCCATCAGCGGGATCGGCTCGAGGATGTTGCCGAGGTGCTTGGACATCTTGCGGCCGTCCTCGGCCAGGATGTGGCCCAGGCACAGCACGTCGACGTAGCTCGAGCGCTCGAAGACGAGCGTGCCGACCGCCATCAGGGTGTAGAACCAGCCGCGGGTCTGGTCGATGGCCTCGCAGATGAAGTCGGCGGGGTAGGCCTGCTCGAGCCGCTCGGCCGAGCCCTCGACGTGGGGGTAGCCCCACTGCGCGAACGGCATGGAGCCGGAGTCGAACCACGCGTCGATGACCTCGGGCACGCGTCGCGCCTGCAGCACGCAGCCCTCGGCGGGGCAGGCGAAGTCGACCTCGTCGACGAAGGGCCGGTGCGGGTCGAGGTCGCCCTGGTCGGTGCCGGTGAGCTCGGACAGCTCGGCGCGGGAGCCGACGCAGGTCTGGTGGCCCTCGGAGCAGCGCCAGATCGGCAGCGGCGTCCCCCAGTAGCGGCTGCGCGACAGCGCCCAGTCGATGTTGTTCTCCAGCCAGTCGCCGTAGCGGCCGTGCTTGATGGTGCCGGGGTGCCAGGTGGTGCGCTCGTTCTCGCGGAGCAGGTCGTCCTTGACCGCGGTGGTGCGCACGTACCACGACGGCTGGGCGTAGTAGAGCAGCGCGGTGTGGCAGCGCCAGCAGTGCGGGTAGCTGTGCTCGTAGGGCAGGTGCCGGAACAGCCGCCCCCGCGCGATCAGGTCGGCGACGAGGTCGGTGTTGGCGTGGCGGAAGAACTGCCCGCCCACCAGGGCCAGCCCCTCCTCGAACTCGCCGCGGGGCGTGATCGGGTTGACCATCGCGACGCCGTTGCGGCGGCACGACGCGAAGTCGTCCTCGCCGAAGGCGGGGGACTGGTGCACCAGGCCGGTGCCGTCGTCGGCGGTGACGTAGTCCTCGGCGACGACGTAGTGGGCGTCGGGCAGGTCCTCGCCGTCGGTGCGGGCGGGCCACTCCAGCAGGCCGAAGGGACGCTCGTAGGTCCAGCCGACCATGTCGCGACCCGCGAAGCGGTCCTCGACCTCCCAGCCCTCGCCCAGCGCGGCGCCGACGAGCGACTCGGCGACCACGACGGTCTCGTCGCCGTCGGTGGCCGTGACGTAGGTCAGGTCGGGGTGCACGGCCACGAGGGCGTTCGAGACCAGCGTCCAGGGCGTCGTGGTCCAGACGACCAGGGAGACCGCGCCGGCGTACGGCCCGGACGTCAGCGGCATGCGCACGTAGACCGAGGGGTCGGTGACGGTCTCGTAGCCCTGGGCGAGCTCGTGGTCGGACAGCCCGGTGCCGCAGCGCGGGCAGTAGGGCGCGACGCGGTAGTCCTCGACCAGCAGGCCCTTGCCGTGGATCTGCTTCAGCGCCCACCACACCGAGTCGACGTACTCGGGGTCCATGGTGCGGTAGGGCTCGCGCATGTCGAGCCAGCAGCCCATGCGGTCGGTCATCTCCTCCCAGAGCCCGACGTAGCGCGAGACCGACTCGCGGCAGCGCTCGTTGAACTCCGCGATGCCGAAGGCCTCGATGTCGGCCTTGCCGGAGAAGCCGAGCTCCTTCTCGACGGCCAGCTCGACGGGCAGGCCGTGGCAGTCCCAGCCGCCCTTGCGGTTGACCTGGTAGCCCTGCATCGTCTTGAACCGCGGGAAGACGTCCTTGAAGGTCCGCGACTCGATGTGGTGGGTGCCGGGCCGGCCGTTGGCGGTGGGCGGACCCTCGAAGAAGGTCCAGGTGCCCTTCTCGCCGTCGGTGTTGCGGGCCACCGAGCGTGCGAAGACGTCGCGCTCGGCCCAGAAGGCCATCACCTCGCGCTCCATCGCCGGCAGGTCGACCTGCGGCGGCACGGCGCGGTAGCGGGGCGGGGTGCCGGAGGTGGGGCTCGTCGCGGTGGGTGACTCGGTCACGTGCGGTCCTCGGGTGGTCGGCCGACCGGTGGGTCGGGGCTGGTCGATCCCGAAGGGACGAGACGCCTCGACCGGCGACCCGCGGTACCACCCTCCTTGCCCGGTCGCCGCCGTGGTGGGGCTGCGTCCGGTTCTACTCCCACCTCTCGCGAGGTGGTTTCCTCCGGCGGCTCCGGGTGATCTTCGTCGCCTGCCGTGCCACCGGGCTCCCACCGTCCCCGGCTCGCTCCTGGCCTGAGCAGGGGACTACTCGTCCCATCTCCGCCGTGCGGTACGACGATGGTAGCCCTGCTCGTGGCGTGCACCCGCCACGAGGCCGTGCTCGTCGGTGGTTGATGCCGCCCGGGACGCCACATATCCTCCGGCCACCCGCGCACGCGCCGCGTGCGCAGCCCGACGCGAAGGGTGCCGCCCCATGGCCACAGCCCGCTCGAAGTCCCTGGTCGGCCGCGCGGGAGCCGCGGCCCGCAAGGTCGTCTCCGGTGCCACCGGAGCCGCTGCCGGTGCGGCCACCGGCGCCGCCCGCGCCGCCGGGCTCGGTGGCGCCCCTGCCGAGGAGGCGCCCGCGAAGAAGACGACCGCGAAGAAGACGCCCGCGAAGAAGGCGACCCCGAAGAAGGCGCCCGCGAAGAAGACGCCCGCGAAGAAGACGGCGGCGAAGAAGACGACGGCGAAGAAGACGACGGCGAAGAAGACGGGCTCGAGGAAGACCGCAGGGGTGGACCGGGTGCCGCGGGGAACGAGGAGTGCGCCCGCGTCGGCCGACCGGCCGGCCCAGACCCCCGAGAAGGCGACGGCGACGATGACCGTGACCGAGAAGACCGCCACCTCGTCCGCCCCCGCGGCCCAGGTGGCGCCCCAGCTCGTCGTGCTGGAGCAGGAGAGCCCCTGGACGCCCGAGGAGCTGGGCGAGGTCCGCGAGCAGCTGCTCGCCGACGTGGAGCGGCTGCGTGGCGAGCTGGCCGAGGTCGAGGGCGACCTGGCCGGCATGATCGAGAACCCGGGCGAGGGGTCGGGCCACGACCAGGCCGACGTCGGGTCCGCGTCGTTCGAGCGCGACCAGGAGCGTCAGATCGTCAACAACGCCCGTGACATGCTGGAGCAGAGCCAGCACGCGCTGGAGCGCATCGACGTCGGCACCTACGGTCAGTGCGAGACCTGTGGTCAGCCGATCGGCAAGAACCGCTTGATGGCGTTCCCGCGGGCGACGCTCTGCCTCAGGTGCAAGCAGCGCGAGGAGCGCCGCTGAGCCTCACTGCGACCCCCAGGGAGAACCCGTGCCCGCACGTCCGCGCCGTACGACGCTGACGCTCCTGGTGGGTGCCGTGGGCCTCGCCGTCGACCAGGTCACCAAGATCCTCGCCGTGCGCGAGCTCACCGGCCGCGAGCCGGTCGAGGTGGTCGGCACGTGGCTGCGGCTGACCCTGGTCTACAACCCGGGAGCCGCCTTCGGGGCGGGCTCGGGCATCACCCCCGTGATCACCGTGGTCGCGATCGCCGCGACGCTGGCCGTGCTCTGGTACTCGCTGCAGGTGCGCCACCTCGGCTGGTCGGTCGCGCTCGGGCTGCTGCTGGCCGGGGTCGCCGGCAACCTGCTCGACCGGCTGCTGCGCGACCCGGGCCCGTTCCGCGGGCACGTGGTCGACTTCCTGGCCCTGCCGAGGTGGCCGGTCTTCAACGTCGCCGATATGTGCATCAACGTCGCCGGGGTGCTGCTGGTCGTCCTGCTGCTGCGTGGCACCGGCCTCGACGGCGAGCGGGTCGACGGCGACCGCGCCGAGCCGGTGGCCGACCCGGGACCGGGTCAGCGCGCCGAGGAGGGGGGCCGGTGAGCGACGCCGACGAGCGCAGCCTCGAGGTCCCCGAGGGCCTGGCGGGCGAGCGGGTCGACGCGGGCCTGGCCCGGATGTTCGGCATCTCGCGCAGCAAGGCCGCCGAGCTGGTGCAGGGCGGGCGGGTGCAGCTCGACGGTGCCGGGGCGGCGAAGTCCGACCGGTTGCTCCCGGGCGCCCGGCTCGACGTCAGCTTCCCCGTCGAGAGCGACCCGCTCGAGGTCGTGGCGGAGCAGGTCGAGGGCGTCGGGATCATCCACGACGACGACGACCTCGTCGTGGTCGACAAGCCGGTGGGCGTCGCGGTGCACCCCTCGATGGGCTGGACCGGCCCGACGCTCGTGGGCCACCTGCGGGGGGCGGGCTACCGCATCGCCACCAGCGGCGCACCCGAGCGGCAGGGCATCGTCCAGCGGCTCGACGTCGGCACCTCCGGGGTGATGGTCGTGGCCAAGAGCGAGCGTGCCTACGCGCTGCTCAAGCAGGCCTTCCGCGACCGCGAGGTCGACAAGACCTACCACGCCCTGGTCCAGGGTCACCCCGATCCGCTGTCGGGCACGGTCGACGCCCCGATCGGGCGCAGCGGCAGCGCCGACTGGAGGTTCGCGGTCCGCGACGACGGCAAGCACGCCGTCACCCACTACCAGACGCTCGAGGCCCACCGCTACGCGAGCCTGCTCGAGATCAACCTCGAGACCGGGCGCACCCACCAGATCCGGGTGCACATGGCGGCGCTGCGCCACCCGTGCGTGGGCGACCTGACCTACGGCGCCGACCCGATGCTGGCCCGGCGCGTGGGCCTCGAGCGGCAGTGGCTGCACGCGGTGCGGCTGGGCTTCACGCACCCGGGCTCGGGCGAGCACGTCGAGTACGAGTCCCACCCGCCGGCCGACCTGGCCCACGCCCTCGAGGTGGTCCGCGACGGTGGCTGACGCGCACGACGACCCGGTCGGCGAGACGCCCGGCGTGGCCGACGTGCAGCTGCGACCGGGCCACGCGGGCGACCTCCCGGCCCTGGCGCAGGTGCACCGGCGGGCCCGCGAGGCAGCGGCGATGCCGGCCCCGGCCGACGACGTCGAGGGCTGGACCCGCACCTGGGACCTCGACGACGACCTGTGGGTCGCGGAGGTCGACGGCGAGCCGGCGGCGTACGCCCGGATGCGGGGCGCCTGGCTCGACGACCTCTACGTGCTCCCCGAGCACCAGGGGCGCGGGATCGGCACGCTGCTGCTCGAGCTCGTCCGCTCGCTGCGGCCGCAGGGCTTCGGACTGTGGGTCTTCGCCTCCAACGCCGCGGCGCGCCGCTTCTACGCCGCCCGCGGGCTGGTCGAGCTCGAGCAGACCGACGGCTCGGGCAACGCCGAGCACGCGCCCGACGTGCGCCTGGTCTGGCCCGGCGAGCGGCCGCTGCAGTTCCTGCGCGAGGCCATCGACGACGTCGACGACGAGCTCGCGCTGCTGCTGGCGCGCCGCGTGGCCCTCGCCGGGGCCGTGCAGGACCTCAAGGCGGCCGACGGGGGACCGGCCGGCCGGCAGGGTCGCGACCGTGACCGGGAGGGCCAGATCGTGCGACGGATGGCTGCCCAGGCCCCCGGCCTCGACCCCGCCCGTCTCGGGCGCATCGTCCACGTCGTGCTGGAGGAGGGCCTCGCGGCCTGGCACGAGCGCACCGGTGCGGGGTAGGGGCAGGGCGCCGGTGGACGCCCCCGTCCCCACCGCCCCCACCGACGGCCCGCAGGGGAGCGACCGGCTGCACCGCCCGGGCACGGCGGCGTACCGCCGGCTCAACGTCGCGATGGTCCTCGCCGGCCTCGCGGCCTTCGGGCTGCTCTACGCCCCGCAGCCCGTGCTGCCGCAGCTGGCCGCCGAGTACGGCGTGCGACCCGCCGTCGCGAGCCTGGCCGTCAGCGCCAGCACCGGGGCGCTGGCCGTGACCGTCGTGCCCGTCGTGCTCCTCGCGCGGCGCTTCGGCCGCGCCCGGGTGATGCTCGTCGGGCTGGTGCTCGCCGTCGCGCTCACCCTCGCCGCGGCCCTGGCCCCCGGCTTCGTCCTCCTGGTGGTGCTGCGCGTGCTCACCGGTGTCGCGCTGGCCGCGGTCGTCGGGGTCGCCATGGGGCACGTGGGTGCCGAGGTCCACCCCGCGGGCCTGGCCTCGGCGATGGGCCTCTACGTCGCCGGCAACTCCCTCGGCGGGGTCTCGGGCAGGCTCGTCACCTCGGGCGTCTCCGACCTGGCGGGCTGGCGCTGGGGCGTGCTCGCGCTGGCCGCCACCGCGGCGGTGGTGACGCTGCTGTTCTGGCGCGCGCTCCCCGCGACGGTCGCCGAGGAGGGCGCCCAAGAGGGTGCCGAGGAGGGCGCCCAAGAGGGTGCCGAGGGGGACGCCGTCGCCGAGACCGGCGGCGCTGCGACCCGCCGCTGGCCACGGGTCGAGGTCTGGCTCGTCGCGGTCGTGCCGTTCACGCTGATGGGCGGGTTCGTGGGGGTCTACAACTACCTCGGGTTCCGGCTGTCGGCGCCGCCGTTCGCGCTGGCGCCGGGCGTGCTCGGCCTGGTCTTCCTGGCCTACCTGGCCGGCACGGCGTCCTCGACGGTGGCCGGTCGCGCCGCCGGCCGCTGGGGCCGCCCCGGCGTGCTCGCCGGCTCCGTCGTCGTGATGCTCGCCGGCCTCGGCCTCACGCTGCCCGACCGGCTCCCACTGGTGGTCGCGGGCCTGCTCGTCCTCACCGCCGGCTTCTTCGCCGCCCACGCCACCGCCAGCGGCTGGGCCCCGGCGGTCGCCGCCCCCGGTCGTGCGAGCCAGGCGAGCGCGGTCTACGTCGCGTCGTACTACGCCGGGTCGAGCG
>Ga0325400_1003742_pt1 | contig 13884 bp, 10 predicted proteins | sample PopdelMetagenome_2_FD_205662 | JGI IMG/M metagenome (GOLD analysis project Ga0325400, IMG submission 205662) | Populus deltoides microbial communities from Bellville, Georgia, United States - Xylem-PdKOR-R1 | ecosystem: Host-associated > Plants > Phyllosphere > Stem > Wood/Secondary xylem... | reverse complement strand
ACCTTCGCTGACCTGTATATTCTGACCAAGGACGAAAAGTACCTGGAAACCGCCCAGAAGATTTCGCACCGGGCCATTCTGAACCCGTTGCGGGAGAAACAGGACAAACTAACGGGGCTGCATGCCAACACGCAGATTCCAAAAGTCATTGGTTTTGAGAAAATTGCCACACTGACGGGCGATGAATCCTGGTCCGACGCGGCCCGCTTTTTCTGGCAGACCGTTACCCAGACCCGCAGCGTAGCCTTCGGCGGGAACAGCGTCCGGGAGCATTTCAACCCGACGAGTGATTTCAGTTCGGTCATCAAGTCGAATCAGGGCCCCGAAACCTGCAACTCTTACAACATGCTGCGGCTGAGCAAAGCGCTGTTTCTGGACAAAGCCGATCCGGGCTACCTGGACTTCTACGAACGGACGCTTTATAACCACATTCTGTCGAGCCAGCATCCCGGCCAAGGCGGGTTTGTGTATTTCACGCCCATTCGGCCCAACCACTACCGGGTGTATTCGCAGCCGCAAACCAGCATGTGGTGCTGCGTCGGTTCGGGGCTGGAAAACCATACCAAATACGGCGAGCTGATCTACAGCCACTCGGCCAACGATCTGTTTGTCAACCTGTTCATGCCGTCCGTTTTGAACTGGCAGGAGAAGGGCGTGCAACTGACCCAAACGACGAGCTTTCCGTACAAAAATGCAACCGAGTTAACTCTGAAGCTAACCAAACCCCAGGCGTTTTCGCTCCAAGTCCGCTACCCAAAATGGGCTGACCAATTTGAGATACTGGTCAACGGTAAAAAGCAGAAAACGGACGGAGAGCCGGCCCAGTATGCCGCGCTCCGCCGGACCTGGAAAACGGGCGACAAGATAACAGTACGATTTACAACGACTACCCAACTGGAATACCTGCCCGACGGGTCCAACTGGGCGGCTTTTGTGGACGGCCCCATTGTCCTGGCCGCCAAGACCTCAACCGATGACCTGACGGGACTTTACGCCGACGACAGCCGGATGGGCCACGAAGCCAAAGGCAAACTCTACCCGATTGACAAAGCGTATATGCTGGTGGGTGAGGCCGGGACCTACGGCGCAAAGATCAAGCCGACTGGGGCTCTGAAATATAAACTGGATTCGCTGACGTTGCAACCGTTCTACGAGATACACGATGCCCGCTATCAGATGTATTTTCAAACGGTTACGCCCGCGGCTTTTGAGGAACAGAAGGCGAAATTGAAACAACAGGAAGCGGAAGCCCTGGCCCTCGAAGCCAAAACGGTGGATAAAGTGAACTGTGGGGAGCAGCAACCCGAAGTCGATCACCTGTACAAAGGCGAAAAGAGTGATTCCGGTTTCGACGAAGACGGCCGCTTCTGGCGAAATACCCGCGCCTACTTTTCATACCAGTTACAGAACAAAAACCGGGCAGCCAACCGGATTGAAATTAACCTGTTGGAGGTCTACAAACCGGATCGGGTAAGCATTCTTATCAATGGCAAAACCGCCGAAATGATTACGTCCGAGGGGAACGTTCTGCGCCTGAAAGGGGACCAGAGTGAGGTCGTTAACGTGCGGCTTGAGGCAAAAAATGGCGCGCCAACGCCCCGGTTTCATCAGATCCGAATAGTAAAGGATTAACAACGCCCGGATTGAACCGCAGAAAACGCATGCCCTAACATTGTGTCAGGTCCACACGAACGGGCTTGTCTACCTTAACAGATTTTGAGTAAACATTTTTTCACTTCTTTAAACAGAAACGTCCGGAAGGACGAAAAGCGCAACTTAATAAATCCGCATACCCACTATGAACCAATTCGTACGCAACATTTCTCTGTTTATTGCCGCCGTCCTGATGCCCTACCTCGCTTCGGCCCAATCCAATTTCAGCAGTAAGGTCATTGGAGTAGGCGTGGTGGTGGCCGACCTCCAACGCTCGCTGGAGTTTTACGTCAACGGCATCGGTATGGTCAAAACGGGCAGTTTCACGATTAACGAAGACTTTGGGAAACGGTCCGGCCTGACGAACGGCGTGGCGGTGGATGTCACCATGCTGAAACTGGAAAACAGTCCCGAAGCCACGGATTGGAAGCTGATGAGCTTCGGCAAAAAAGCCGCGCATCCGAAGCCCAAATTCATCCAGGACGATACGGGGATGCAGTATATCACCATCCAGGTGAAAGCCCTAAAGCCGATTGTGGACCGACTAACGCAAATGAAGGTTCCTTTTCTGGGAAGTACGCCCACCCAATTGAACAAAGACGCTCATTTCGTATTCGTGCAGGACCCGGACGGAAACTTCGTGGAACTGATCGGGCCAATGGAATAACCGCGCGAAACCTGCCTCAACTTTTTTCTATGAAAAAGCGATTCTTGCAACCAGGTTGGTTGACGGCAGTCCTTCTGCTCTGGGCGTTCACCATACGCGCCCAGACGGCCCGCAATCCAATCCTTTTTGCCGATGTACCGGATATGGCGATGATTCGGGTGGGAGACACCTATTACATGAGCAGCACGACCATGCACCTAAGTCCGGGGCTTCCCATCATGAAGTCAACCGATCTGGTCAACTGGAAGCTGATTGGCTACGCCTATGATACGCTGGCGGATAGGGATGAGTTGAACCTGACCAACGGCAAGAGTGCCTACGGACGCGGCTCGTGGGCCAGCAGCCTGCGGTATCATAATGGAACCTACTACGTCACGACGTTCGCCCAGACCACGGGAAAAACGTATATCTATACCACCAAAGACATTGAAAAAGGCCCCTGGAAAGCGGTGGCTTTCCCGCCTTCGTACCACGATCATAGCCTGTTTTTCGACGATGATGGCCGGGTTTATCTGATCTACGGCGGGGGTAAGCTCCGGCTGCTGGAACTCACCGCCGACGCTTCTGCCCCAAAGCCCGGCACCGAACGGGTTCTGATCGAAAATGCCAGTACGCCTTCGGGCACGCAGGGTGGTCTGCCCGCCGAAGGTTCACAACTGTTCAAGAAGGACGGCAAGTACTACCTCTTCAACATCACCTGGCCCAAAGGCGGCATGCGGACGGTGGTCATTCACCGGGCCGACAACCTGGCGGGACCGTGGGAGGGCCGGGTGGCGCTGCAGGATTTGGGCGTGGCCCAGGGTGGCCTGATCGACACGCCCGACGGAAAATGGTATTCGTATCTGTTCCGCGATTTTGGGGGCGTCGGGCGGATTCCGTACCTGGTTCCGGTAAAGTGGGAAGACGGCTGGCCCGTGTTGGGCATTGGCGGTAAAGTGCCCGAAACGCTCGATCTACCCGTGAGCAAAGGATTAATCCCGGGCATAGTGGATTCCGACGAATTCACCCGCAGCAAAGGCGATACGGCCCTCCCGCTGGTCTGGCAGTGGAATCATAATCCTGACAACCGCCTTTGGTCCGTCAGCGACCGGAAAGGGTATCTGCGGCTGAGAACCGGGCGCACGGATACTTCGTTTGTTCAGGCCCGGAATACGCTGACCCAGCGAACCATCGGTCCCGAATCGACCGGATCGACCGCACTCGACGTAGCCAATTTGAAAGACGGTGATTTTGCGGGATTGTGTCTGTTGCAGAAGAACTACGGACTGGTTGGCGTGAAGCGAGAGGCCGGGCAGAATGCTATTGTGATGGTGAGTGCTAGTTCGGGGCAGCCGGTCGAGCTTCAGCGCGTACCGCTCAGCCAGAAAACGGTGTATCTGAAGGCTGAATGCGATTTCAAAGACCGGAACGATACCGCCCATTTCTTCTACAGCCTCGATAACAAAACCTGGACCCGCATTGGTGAACCGCTGAAGATGCCTTACACACTGCCGCACTTTATGGGCTATAGGTTTGGCCTCTTTACCTACGCCACCCAGCAAGCCGGTGGATACGCCGACTTCGACTACTTCCGCATCAGCAACACGATTTCACGTACTGCACAAAACTAATCCTACCTTACAACCTGCTTCCTGCGCCTTATGGGAAAGATTCTTTCAACGGCTACGTTACTCCTGGCCTTCCTGATTCTGAGCCTGTCGGGATCGGCCCAGGACAAAAACTTTTACATCTTCCTTTGTTTCGGGCAATCCAATATGGAGGGTAACGCCAAAATTGAACCGCAGGATACGGTCAATGTAAACAACCGGTTTCAGGTGCTGGAGGCCGTTGATTGCCCCGCGCTCAACCGAACCAAAGGGAATTGGTACACGGCTGTGCCTCCGCTTTGCCGCTGCCGAACCGGACTCACACCCGCCGATTATTTTGGCCGTGAACTGGTAGCAACCCTTCCCGAGAAGGTCCGGGTGGGCGTCATCAACGTAGCGGTGGGTGGCTGTAAGATCGAGCTTTTCGACAAAGATCATTACGAGTCGTACACAACCGACGTACCCGACTGGATGAAGAACATGATCAAGGAGTACGACGGTAATCCCTACGGCCGACTGGTCGAGATGGCGAAACTGGCGCAGAAAGACGGCGTGATTAAAGGCATTCTGCTGCATCAGGGCGAGTCGGATACGGGGGAAACGCTGTGGCCGCAAAAGGTAAAAGTCGTTTATGACAACCTGATGCACGATTTGAACCTGAAACCTAAAAAAGTACCGTTGCTGGCGGGAGAAACGGTCAACGCAGATCAGGAAGGGAAATGCGCCAGCATGAACAAGATTATTGCCACGCTTCCACAAACCATCAAAAACGCACACGTAATCTCGTCGGCGGGCTGCGCGGATTCCGCTGATAACCTGCACTTTAATGCGGCTGGCTACCGGGAGCTGGGGAAACGCTATGCCGCAACCATGCTGGCTTTGCTAGGTTATAAAACGCCGTAGAGAATCACCGGTACTACCCCGCTTTTCTGTAATTCCGAGGAACATCAGGCTTTTACGTACCAACCCAAGGTCCCTCGTTGGGAGGACAAAAATAGCAGTAATCATTCCTACCTAAACCTCTAATTTTATGCTAGATAATAGACCTGTAATCAGCTCTTTATTTCGTGATTTAGCTGGTCATTCGCGTTTTTTTTTATCGTTTTGGGCATTGCTCTGCGTGGCTGGCCTTGTCCGCGCTCAGCCACCGCGCGGGCCGCTGGTGGTGTCGCCCCAGGTGAATGCCGACAAAACCGTTACCTTTCGTTATCTGGCCCCAGCCGCTAAAGCGGTGAGGCTGAGTGCGCAGTTCGAGAAAGCCCCCGTGCCCATGACCAAAGGCGAGCAGGGGATTTGGAGTGTAACAGTTGGGCCAGTGAAGCCGGACATTTATCCTTATAGTTTTCATGTCGATGGCGTCACGGTCATGGACCCCGCCAACGTCGCGTTTTTTCCAAACGAGCGGTTTAAAGCCAGCCTGGTTGATATACAGGACGATACGCCGTTGGTGCACGCTATGAAGCAGGTACCGCACGGGTCGGTCAACTACGAATATTACCCCGCGCTGGAAGGGACAACCGGCTCGCTGGTGGTATATACGCCACCGGGCTACGATCAGAATCCAGCCAAAAAATACCCGGTTTTCTACCTCATCAGCGGTACGACGGACACGGAAGAAACCTTCTTTAAAGTGGGCCGAACCAACCTGATTCTGGACAATCTAATTGCGGAAGGCAAAGCAAAACCCATGATCATCGTTATGCCTTATGGAAACGTTGCCGCCCGCGTCGCCGAGCAAAAAGGAGGCACCAAACCCGCTGATCCGACCGTGCGCGACGGGGCCGATGCGGTGAAACGGGCTAACGATTTCGCGACGGATTTGGTAAGCCATATCATTCCGTACGTCGAGAAGGCCTACCGCACACTGAACAACCGGGACAATCGGGCCATTGGGGGCTTCTCACGCGGGGGCGGTCAGACGCTGCGTACGGCGTTTGGCAACCTGGACAAATTCGCCTGGGTGTGCGCGTACAGTTCGTACCTCTCGCCCGACGAAATGGAGCGGAGCTACAAACCAATCATTGCTAATCCTGACAACACCAACAAGCAACTGAAACTGCTTTGGGTGAGTGTCGGCAGCGACGATTTTCTGTACCAAGGTACCATCGAGTTCATGGATTACCTGAAAGCGAAGAATGTGCGGTATAAAAGTCTGGTCACCGACGGCGGTCATACCTGGATGAATGTCAAGAAGTACGTTGCCGAAACCACTCCCTTACTCTTTCAATAAGCCATGAAACGTATTCTTTATCTGTTAACCTTCTGTCTGGCAGGCGGTCTGACGGAGGCCCAGCGCCCGCCTGCCATTAGCTCGCCCGACGTACATGCCGACCACAGCGTTACGTTCCGGTATTTTTCGCGCAATGCCCAGAAGGTTACGCTGAACGGCGAATTTCTACCAGCTCCGGTAGCCCTGACGAAAGACACAGCCGGCATCTGGAGCGTTACGGTGCCGCCCGTCAAGCCCGATATTTATCCGTACAGCTTCCGAGTAGACAGCGTGGAAACTGCCGACCCGAACAATACGTACATCTTCGCCAACGAACGGTTCAAGCGGAGCATTGTCGATATCCCCGGCGATCAGCCGCTGATTCATTCGCTCCAGAACGTACCGCATGGCAAAATCAGCTACCGGACGTACCAGTCCACGACGCTGGGGCGACCCCGTAACCTGCTGATCTACACGCCCCCCGGTTTCAATCCGAATGGCAAAACCAAGTATCCCGTGCTTTACCTGATTCACGGCGGTTCCGATACCGAAGAAACCTGGACCAAAGTAGGCCGGGCCAACCTGATTGCCGATAACCTGATTGCCCAGGGAAAAGCCAAACCCATGCTGATCGTGATGCCCTACGGCAACGTGCGTCCAAGCCCGATGGCTGATTTTACTCAGGATATGGTGAAGGACATTGTGCCATTCGTGGAAGCCAACTATCCGGTGGGGAAAGACAGCAAAAGCTGGGCGGTGGCGGGTTTCTCGGTGGGCGGTGGCCAGACGCTAAACATCGGCCTGACCAACCCTGACAAATTCGCGTATGTGTGTTCCTACGCGCCCTACACAGCTACCGACGAGTTCAAAAAGAACTTCACCGACTGGTCGCCTAACGCCAACCAGTTGAACAACCAGTTGAAACTGTTCACAATCAGCGTCGGAACCGAGGATTTTCTGTACGAGCCGGTGAAGCAAAACATCGCCCTGTTCAAGGAAAAAGGACTCAAACCCGAAGCGCAGATCGTACCGGGTGGTCATACCTGGATGAATTGCAAACGCTATCTGGCTACAACCTTACCCCAGCTTTTCAGGTAGGCGGTCATCCTTTTAATCAAATAGTATTTTAGCCTATTAACCTTTTGTTCTTAAACCCTCAACTCAATGATTAGCAGAAGCTTAATTACGCTGTTAGCCGTCGCACTGACGAGCGCGAACTGCTTTTCGCAGGCCCCTCAAACGGCGGTCCTCGACGATTTCAAACCCTCTACGCTCAATCAGCCGGGGCAGGAGTACCCGCAGGTCAATTCACAGGGGTACGCCCGTTTCCGGATCAAGGCTCCCCAGGCCGATAGCGTTAAGGTAAGCCTGGGACTGGGCGGACGAGGAGGCACCCGGCTCACCAAAGGCGACGATGGTTTCTGGACCGGTACCACCGAAGGCCCCATGGACGAGGGCTTTCACTATTACCACCTGACCGTTGACGGCGGCACCTTCAACGACCCCGGCACCCTGAATTATTACGGCTCCGTCCGGTGGGAGAGTGGCATTGAGATACCGGCGCACGATCAGGATTTTTACGCCCTGAAGGCGGTACCGCACGGCAATGTCCAGCAGATTCTGTTTCCTTCCAAAAGCACCAACACCTCCCGTCGGGCTTACGTGTACACGCCACCGGGTTACGAGAAAGACAAATCCAGAAAATATCCGGTGCTGTATCTGCAACACGGCTGGGGCGAGGACGAAACGGCCTGGAGCAACCAGGGCCACGCGAACCTGGTCATGGACAACCTGATTGCGGAAGGGAAAATCAAACCTTTCCTCATCGTGATGACCTACGGCATGACCAACGAAGTGAAATTTGGTAAGATCAGAGAGTTTAAAATTGATCCGTTTCAGACCGTCCTGGTCGATGAACTGATCCCGTACGTGGATGCCAACTTCCGCACAATCACCAACCGCGACAACCGAGCGATGGCGGGGCTGTCGATGGGTGGCATGGAAACCAAGATGATTACGCTCAACAAGCCGGAGGTGTTCGGGTATTATGGCCTGCTCAGCGGTGGTGTCTACGCGCCCGATGACCTGAAGGACAAGGCTAAACCGAAACTCATTTTTCTAAGCTGCGGTAGCAAAGAACGGCCCGATGGTGTACAGAAAGCGGCTGCCGATCTGAAAGGGGCTGGCTACAACGCGGTGTCGTACATTTCCGACAAAACGGCGCACGAATTCCAGACCTGGCGCCGGAGTTTGCATGAGCTGGCACCGCTGCTGTTCAAATAGGAAAAATGGCCCTGAAACACACCTGGAATATGAAAAATAGCCAACCTCCGAAAAGGGTATGTATGGCGCTCAGCCTGGCCGTTGCCCTGTTTACGTCATCAGCCTACGCGCAGCCAACTGACAAAGAAATGCCGAAAGGTTTTGATCAGGTGCGCCCGGGAATCCCAACCGGAAAGCTCGACTCGGTGCAGTACGTGTCGAAAACGGTGGGTACGACCCGAAAAGCGCTGGTTTACACGCCCCCCGGTTATTCCAAGAAGAAGAAATATCCGGTGCTGTACCTGTTGCACGGCATTGGGGGCGACGAGAAAGAATGGCTCCGGGGCGGTAATCCACAGATGATTCTGGACAATCTGTACGCGGATAAAAAGCTGGAACCGATGATTGTAGTCATGCCGAACGGGCGAGCGATGAAAGACGACCGCGCCGTGGGCAATGTTTTCGATAAAGACAAAGTGGAAGCGTTCGCGACGTTTGAGAAAGACCTGCTGAACGACCTCATTCCGTTTGTCGAGAAAAAATACGCTACGTTGACCGACCGCGAACACCGGGCCATTGCCGGGCTGTCGATGGGCGGGGGGCAATCCCTGAATTTTGGCCTGGGTCATCTCGATAAGTTTGCGTGGGTGGGCGGCTTTTCGTCGGCACCCAACACTAAACGGCTGGAAGAACTGGTGCCCAATCTGGAAGAGGCCAAAAAAAGGCTGAAACTGCTCTGGATTTCGTGCGGGGATAACGACGGGCTGATCACGTTCAGCAAGCGGACGCACGATTACCTCTACGAAAACAACGTCCCCCACATCTATTACGTCGAACCGGGCGTGCATGACTTCAAGGTCTGGAAAAACGGGCTGTATATGTTTTCGCAGTTCCTGTTCAAACCGGTTGATGGGGCTTCCCTGACGAAGTACACCCTCCTGGGCTCTCCGGCTTCCACGAACGTGCGCAGCGCCAAATACCCGCAGATCCTACCCGATAACCGGGTTGTCTTTCGAGTAAAAGCGCCTAGCGCCCGGAAAGTGCAGATCGACTTGGGCAAAAAGTACGACATGGCGAAAGACACCGCCGGCTTCTGGACCGTCACGACCGATTCCGTCAGCGGAGGCATTCATTACTATTCCCTGCTGATCGATGACGTAGCTCTGGCCGACCCCGCCAGCGAGACGTTTTACGGCATGGGACGCATGGCCAGCGGCATTGAAATTCCGGACCGGACCGGAGCCTTCTACGCCATGAAAGAGGTACCGCACGGCGACATTCGGATTAAACAATACCTGTCCAAAGCATCGAATACCTGGCGCGAGATGTACGTCTACACCCCACCGGGCTACGACCAGTCCGCCGAGAAATACCCGGTGCTGTACCTGCTGCACGGGGGCGGGGAAGACCAGCGGGGCTGGGCTACGCAGGGCAAGACCAATCTGATTCTGGACAATCTCATTGCTGAGAAAAAGGCAAAACCGATGATTATCGTAATGCTGGACGGCAACCTAGGCAACACGGGCGGTCTGGCCGGATTCAACGAAAACGTCCTGCGCGCCTTTGAAAACGAGCTGAAACAGGGCGCTATTCCTTTTGTCGAAAGCAACTTTCGGGTGCAGCCCGACGCGCAAAACCGGGCTCTGGCGGGGCTGTCGCTGGGCGGTTTGCAGACTTTGTACGCGGGCGTCAAAAACACCGATCTGTTTTCGTCGCTGGGTGTGTTCAGTTCGGGCTGGTTTGCCAACAACCCCAAGCTGTCAGATCCACAGTATGAATTCATGAAAGACAATGCCAGCGCCATCAACCGTAATCTGAAAAACTTCTGGATTTCGATGGGAGGGAAGGAAGACATTGCGCATCAGAACTGCCAGGTCATGATGAAAAAGTTTGACGACCTGGGCATCAAATATCAATACAGCGAATACCCCGGTGGACACACCTGGCCCGTCTGGCGACACGATCTGCACGGCTACGCGCAGGTGCTGTTCAAGTAACTCGTCTCGAACAGCCTCGCCACTTTAAGTGGCAAATCGCTAACGTCCGCTGGTGACACTGGTTACTCCTTTGTATGCGGGTACGATTATTTTTCAGGGAGCCGTAGTGGCTGCGGCTACTACGGCTCCTGGTATGAATTCGGTACTCAAGGGCGGGAAAATCTGTGTGCTTGAGCAGGGGAAGTATGTACATCTATCGAAGGCGATGGGAGCATCGATTTTTACGTCAGCCAATGCCGAAAGATTGGGTGAAACGCAGGGGTATGGACTTTTCAGAAAGGCAAGTGCGGACTGGGTTCAAAAACGAGTTTTCGGGCTGGACTCCAATCTGGTTTGAACTCTTCGAGCAGGTAAGTCTACCCTTTTGGGTGCGTCCTCAGTGTTATATTCCTATGGATCAAAGCCGGGCGGCTCAACCAACGATAACGCTGTTGGGCGGTGCGGCCCAGTTGATGTCCCCCCTCCAGCGAAGGCGTCAACTTAGCTATGCTGGACGCAGTAGAATTAAACGCCTGCCTAACCAGTGGTGAATTTGCCAGCGTGCCAGCGGCTATTACTGCTTATGAGCAATCCATTAGACAACCGTCGGCTAGGCTGGCCTGTCAACGAGGTTTGGTTTGTTGACCACAACCCGGCACACCACCGGAAGGGCTTTCTGTCACACCAGCGCGGTTTGTCGACCGGGAGCCACCCAACGACCCAAGGAGTGAGGGCTCTGCAAAGGAGCCGAAAGGAGTGAGCGACTCTTCCTGTACACCCTCGTTTAGTTGGGCGGCAAGCTTTCTCTCGGGAGGTGATTCTTGTTCCCTAACCAGCAGCCAGCTTCTCAATTGGCCTCCCGCCTAGTCGGTTGGTAAGTTGCTCTTTAGCCATTCAGTATGAGTAACAAATGAAGTCCAGGAGAGCTGACCCGTGGTAACGTAAACGATTCACGAGTCGTGGAGCAAAAGCCGCTGAAGATTGGGGGTGATAATCATCAGCTCAGCCCGCTTTTTGGTAGCTAGTCGCCGTTGTGACCTTGTACGGCTCACCCGCTAAGTAGTGCCGCATAGCCACTGACTGCGACGGCTCATCTTCAATCAATAAAATCCTAGGGTCAAACGGCTCGCTTTTTTCTGAATACAGAGCAAAAATTAAAGACAGGTTGACGTTAGCTACCACCTATGGCTCAACAGCTTTTCGACCCCAATTCAGAATCTCTTTAGTTTTCCACCGTTTCTTTCCCTTTTTATCCACCTTGGCATTCGGTAAAATGCGATTTGACGCTCCACTCTCCTGGGTACTGTTCTGTTGGCTTTTTCTCGTTTCGCAATTCGCTGCCGTTGGGCAAGCTCTAGATATCATTGCTCAACGGGCCTCTCAAGACAGCATTCCGACCCCTCCTGCTCGCTTCCGTTGGGTGGCTCCGGCCGGGGTTATTGCCGCTGGCTTAGCTTTATCACCCGACTACCCCTATAGTCATCTGGATCGGTTCTATATCCGGGGTGAAATTCAGGATAAAATTCATTTTCGTACTCATGCCGATGACTACTTACAGTATGGGCCAGCCCTTGCCTGGGTAGGCTTGAGTGTGGCGGGTGTCAAAGGCCAATCCAGGCCCCTTGATCGGGCTTTGCTTGGCGGACTGGCTTATGGGATTAGTACAGGGCTGGTTTGGGGCTTGAAACACGCCACCCATGAACTTCGTCCGGACGGCTCGGATAAGTACGCGTTTCCATCGGGCCATACGACGAATGCATTTACCGGGGCGAGTTTGTTGCATCGGGAGTTTAGCGAAGTTAGCCCCTGGATTCCTGTGGGCGGTTACGCGATGGCTACTTCAACCGGCCTGTTACGGATGACCAATGATCGGCACTGGGTTTCGGACGTACTGGTTGGCGCCGGCATTGGCCTGCTTTCTACTGAAGTAGCCTACCGCTTATACCCGTGGCTGAGACGTAAACTGAGTCGGCACAAACCGGCCTACGGGACCTTACGGTAAAGGCCGAGCGCACAACACTAGATAACAAGTTCAGTAGATTACCCTTTAAACAAACAAACTATGTGGTGGATATATGCCCTGCTCTCGGCCTTGTTTGCCGCATTGACAGCCATCCTGGCTAAAATAGGAATCAAAGGAGTCAATACGGATCTGGCAACGGCGATTCGAACTGTCGTCATTCTGTTGGTGGCCTGGGGTTTGGTATTTTGGCGAGGAGGCATCGATACCTTACCTACGCTTAGTCGTCAGAACTGGCTGTTTCTGGTTTTGTCCGGGGTAGCGACCGGGCTTTCGTGGATTTTCTACTTCAAGGCACTGCAACTAGGAAAGGTTTCTCAGGTGGCACCCGTCGATAAACTCAGCGTGGCCATTGCGATTCTGCTGTCAGTTGGATTGCTGGGAGAAACTTTAACCTGGCAAGCCGCAATCGGGGCCATCCTGATTATTGGTGGTACGTTGGTGTTGATTTTATAAACCACGAGCGGGCTAGCATTGATGCCGAAAGGGAGCCTGGTCGGTCAGTTGCTAAAGTCGACGTCTGGACGTTCCCGTTTGCATTGGGTGGGTTTGTCTTTTCGTGCCGCAGCGGCCGATAGTGAAACCCGTGACTTATCTTTAAGAGGCTGCAAAACAAGAACGGAGGAATTGTTGAGAATAAGGAGATCGTGCTGCTTAAACTAGTTTATTAACCAAACCGGCATGCCAAAAATGGTACAACACGACCTGATTCCCTTTGGCCAGTATACCTGGCAGGTGCTGGCCATTGAAGAAGGCGACCGGGCGCTGATCATTACCCAAGATATAGTGGAACTGCGCTGGTATCACCATCAGTTTGTTAATATAACCTGGGCAGATTGTGCCTTAAGGCAACACCTTAATGGGGACATCTACTATTCATTCAGCCCACAGAAACGGGCAAAAATCATTCAGGTGACCAACAGGAATGATGACAACCCGTGGTTCAACACAAAAGGGGGGGCAGACACCACCGATCACCTATTCTTACTTAGCCTGCAAGAGGTTTGCCAGTATTTTGGCGACAGCCGAGCAAAGTTGAGTCATAAAGGAGAGCAAAGCTGGTTGATTGACGACCAAAACAACGTTCATCGACAAGCCCGCTACGGTACGGACTGCCACGGGTGGCGACTTCGGTCGCCGGGCTACTACGGACGCACGGGTGCGAGTATCACCAAAAATGGCCATGTTTATGTGCGTGGCAACGGCGTCTTCGGCCGGCCCAGAGACGGGGGCGGTATTCGGCCGGCTTTATGGTTGCGGCTGGGGGATTAAGTCTTGCTGTAATTGGCAATGGCAACACGACTCATTTTTACTCGAATCAGTGTTTGTTTTTAGTGTCCACTTATTTCAGCCTTTGAAGAGCATGTACCTTTTAAGACACCAATTCGATATTTTGCTATCTGTCAAACTCAGGCACTAGCATATAAATCCTGAAAAACTGATTTTTTACCAAATGATAAATGAACCCTCCGCCACACCCCCTACCTTTAATCGATGGAGGCATTATTTAA
>Ga0325400_1003739_pt1 | contig 13885 bp, 11 predicted proteins | sample PopdelMetagenome_2_FD_205662 | JGI IMG/M metagenome (GOLD analysis project Ga0325400, IMG submission 205662) | Populus deltoides microbial communities from Bellville, Georgia, United States - Xylem-PdKOR-R1 | ecosystem: Host-associated > Plants > Phyllosphere > Stem > Wood/Secondary xylem... | reverse complement strand
CACCTGCGTTGCGGCCAGATCTTCATCGGCCTGACCCATCATGAACGAACCTGACGGTACTAATACCATGCCGTAAGGAGTAGTTTGTTTCCAGCCTTTACGGCCTGCTGCTGTAATTTCACCATTGGTCACTCCAACGTCCTGGCCCTTGCCTCCTCCGCCAAATTTGGACTTCATGAACCCGCAACCCTGCATCAGCAATATAATTGCTGCCACCATCAGCCCTTGGGTTGCGTTGCCGGTAAACCACTTATTAATCATAGTTGTAGGGTACATTATAATCTGTTTCTCGTGCAAACCAGTCTAAAAACGAAATAAAAGACTTTTATTGTATATGGATCACGCTTTTGCTGCGATCTAATTACTTATTTGTAAAAAAGTACAACTTGATAGTCAACGCTTTACTTTATACGATGGGATCAACCTTCAAAATTATCATTTTGACTTCAAAGACCCTAACAAGAATTACGCCAAATAGTTAATCGGCTCCTCTAAATCCAATCCCGTTTTCCTAATACCGGAAGCGCGGAGTCCGAATAATGGGTTTGCGGCCCGCCCGGGGTTCCGGTAAGGCGTAGGACAGCAGAATCTCGTGAGAAGTCGGACTTTTGGCCGATTGATTACCCGTAATCAGGTCAATGGCGTAGCCTAACCGCAAGGAGTTATTCTGTAACAGACTCAGGCCCACCGTAGCCATAAAACCTTCGCGCTGCCGATAGCCCGCCCCGACCCAGTACCGTTTTTCGTACATGCCCATTAAGTTCACCTCGTAGGAGGAGGCCTCAACGGATGGGTCTGGTTTAACCACAAACTTGTACAGAACAGACGGCATCAGTTCAAGCGCATCATTCCATTGGTAACGGTAACCCGCCATTAGATTAGCGGTCTGGTTGAGGGGATTGACGCCCACTGTGGTGCCAAGCCGAAAAACAGATTGATTGATGTGCTTAAGACTGGCTCCTACGTAATAATCATTAGTGCTGTAGTATAAGCCCGCCGTTAAGTCCGGCTGGGTTCCATTTACCTTTCCGTCGGCGAGCAGCGGATCCCCCGGCTCCCCGGGACGCAAGATGCTATAATCAATGGACTGGTTGTAAATGCCGCCCTGCACGCCCAGCGCCAGCGTTCCGCTTTTTATAGCCAGCCGGTAAGCGTAAGCAATCTGGACAGACTGATACCCCTGCGGGCCTACTTTGTCATTCAGAGCGTAGAGCCCTACTCCACTCCGGATGCCCTTTAGCGGCATGTTGAACGAGAATAATTGCGTTCCCTGCGAACCACCATTGTCCACACCCTGATAACCTGCATACTGAGTTCGGTGTACTAATTGAAACCGCGGTACCCCTTCCGCACCAACGGCCGCCGGGTTATAATATGTCTGATTGAACATAAACATACTAAACTGCGGGTCCTGTTGTTGAGCGGAGACGTCGAAAGTCGAAAAGGTGCCAATCACTAGGAGCAAAACAACGTAAAGATTCGACTTCATAGAGAAAAAAAAGCAATCATCAGCTAGTTACTTGATTTGTCTGCAGCAGCGGTTACACTTGCACGTTGTATCCCCGGGGCTAGTTAGTTATTAAACGGAGATTTGGCAAAATTATTTAAATAAAAAAGAGGTTGAATACGCCGTTTCAACCTCTTTTTTTAACTATCCTTTTTTGCAAACTGTTCAAAGATTGTTTGCCTTCTTGATGTACAGTTCAAGGGCACCAGCCATAGAGGGGGCATTCGGCAGGGGTGCTTCAATATCCAGAATAAAACCGGCCTCCGTGATCGCCCGGGCGGTTGTGGGGCCAAAGGCCGCCATCCGGGTACCGTTCTGCTTGAATTCCGGGATATTATGCATCAGCGAATTGACGCCGGATGGACTAAAGAACGCAATAACGTCAAACGAAAGAACGTCCAGGTCCGACAGATCCGTTGGCACCGTCTCGTACATAATCGCTTCGGTCAGATGCAGCCCGCTCGTATCCATAAATTCCGGAATGTCGTTCCCGCGGATGTTCGAGCAGGGAAACAGGAATTTTTCGGATTTGTGCTTGCGGATAAGATCGAAAAGATCGGCAGCCGTTTTGTTACCCGTAAAAATCTTCCGCTTACGGATCACAATATACTTTTGCAGGTAATTGGCCGTCTGCTCCGTTACGCAGAAATACTTCATATCGGCGGGCATTTCCAGCTTGGCTTCCTGACAAATCCGAAAGAAATGGTCGACGGCATTACGGCTCGTGAAGATAATCGCCGTATGGTCAAGAATATTGATCTTTTGCTTTCGGAAGTCCTTATACGAAACGCCTTGTATCTGAATGAAGGGCCGAAAATCAAACTTCACATTATAACGGCTGGCGATTTCAAAGTACGGCGATTTTTCATCAGCGGGTCGGGCTTGAGTTACTAAAACGCTTTCAACCTTGGTAAGCCTTTCCTGATTTTCCTTAGTAGTCATTTCACTCATCGACTATACTTCGCGTTTTTGAGTCTGAAGTTATGGCGTCATAACTTATAAAGCGAACCGCATTCCTATGATCAGCGGTATCAATTCAACGATACAAAGGTACGAAAATAAATAGAGATTTTTAATATCTCCCTTGTGCGCAATCACAATGTAAAGCAGGATCAGGCGGCCAACGTAGAAGGCAATCAGCGTAAACATCAGCCACGTACTGGACCAGGTCTCAATCACGGGGGTGTTAACCGCCAGGATCGAAACAACCAGCAGAAACGCGGTAAAAAAGAGCAACGAGGATTGAATAAGCTTGAAAAAATGCAGATTGACAATCTCTTCCAGCTTATACAGACCACCAATCATTAAGAGCAGCAGGTACTTGCCCATCATCAGCAAAAAGGCCAGTCCGCTTAGTTCAAAAAATGTAAGGATCAGATCATCCAGCCGCTGGCCGCGCAGCAACAGCGCCCGCGACGAGAAAATGTCGATGTTTTTCGTTTGGACCACCAAGAAAAGATAGGCCAGAATAAAACTCAGATTCAGAATAAACAGGATATTGACCCGGTTGAGTGGCCGGTTGACCAGAAACAGTTCATCCCGCATCGTCACCGATAACAAGTCGGTAAGGTCGAAAAAACGCAGGTAGGCGCGGTGGTGAACGTTGAATAAATAAGCGTTGATGGTCAGGATCAGCAGCAGACTCAGCGTAAAAAAGCTGCCGTAAACGGTCATTCTGCGGGGTAAAATACTTAATCCGCTGTCGGTGACAACCACCGTTTTCTGACTCGCCGTTTTCTGGTGACCAATGTACAGGAGCTTGTCCTCAACGCCGGGCCGGCCGTAAATCGTTACGAAGAGTTCGGGCGTGCGGTAGATTCGGTAGAGACTGTCCAGATTAATAATCTGCCAGGTATTGGCCACCAGTTTACGCTTCAGGGCCGAATTGATAAACAGATAACCATCGGCCTCGGTCGACACCAGTAGATTATAGCGCCGATTACTCTCAACATCGACGAATACGCTCACCGCCGGAATCGAGGCATGCTGTTCATCAATATACGGCACGTACGACTTATAGCCCGGATCGTAGACCAGCCAGTCGTTTCGGAAATCGTAGACCGGATAGAATTGCTGCGATGGTCCAACCCCCTGCGCAACAACCCCCAAAGCCCACAATACCAGCGCCGAAGTGATTAAAACAAAGCGAATCAAAACCTGTCAGAAGTTATTATACATGAAAAATGAAGAACGGAGATGAAGAAGCAATCCGGGTCGTTCTTCATTTCCGTTCTTCATTCTAAGCCGTACCGGTAGTCCAGTCGGTCTTTGCTCCTAGTTACCCAATGCCTTCAACATCGTCTCGCCGATCAGAGCGGGCGATTCGACTACGTGAATGCCGCATTCGGCCATGATGCGCATTTTGGCAGCGGCCGTATCGTCAGCCCCACCGATAATGGCTCCGGCGTGGCCCATCCGGCGACCTTTCGGTGCAGTTTGTCCGGCGATAAAACCAACAACCGGCTTTTTGTTGCCTGTTTCTTTGATCCAGCGGGCGGCTTCGGCTTCCATACCGCCACCGATTTCGCCGATCATAACAATACCTTCCGTTTCGGGGTCATTCATCAGCAACTCAACGGCTTCTTTGGTCGTCGTACCAATGATTGGATCGCCACCGATACCGATTGCCGTTGTCTGGCCTAAGCCAACTTTGGATAACTGATCTACCGCTTCGTAGGTCAGCGTACCTGATTTGGAAACAATGCCAATCGTTCCTTTTTTGAAGATGAAACCCGGCATAATTCCGACCTTACATTCCTCTGACGTCATAACGCCGGGACAGTTCGGTCCAATCAAACGCACATCTTTGTCTTTCAGGTATTCTTTGGCCATCATCATGTCTTTGGTCGGAATGCCTTCCGTAATGCAGATAATGACTTTGATACCCGCATCGGCCGATTCCATGATCGCGTCGGCGGCAAAAGCCGGCGGCACGAAGATGATCGAAACGTCGGCACCAGCCTGCTCAACGGCTTCTTTAACCGTGTTGAAAACGGGCCGGTCCAAGTGCGTTTGACCACCTTTACCAGGCGTAACACCCCCTACGACATTGGTACCATATTCGATCATCTGCTGAGCATGGAATGTACCTTCCGAGCCGGTGAAGCCCTGTACGATGACTTTCGAATTTTTGTTGACTAATACGCTCATGTTGATTGGTAAATCTGTGCTATGCGTGACTATGTAAGGCACTACAGTTCGGCGGCAAAAGTAGAGTTCTTTGGGTAAAGAACAAAATAGCGGGGGAAAGGAATAAAACAGAAACCGGATCGCTCTAAACTTACCCACTCTTCTGCTCCTCTTTTCACCTTATTTTCCTTTGAATGTGCACTTCCCTTTTCGCCTAAATATGCGTAAATTAGAGGATGAATTTATCAAACATGGTGTCAGATGGCGTCCTGGCCATAACGGGCATCTGGGTGTTTCTAACCTATTTTCAGCATCTGAGCTGGTACAACCGGCTGCTCTGGGGATTCTTCTTTCTGACGATCTCGATGACCTCCCTGATTGGGGTGCTAACCTACGCCGGGGTTCAGAGTTTTGCTCCCCTTCATCATTCACTCGAAATTCTGGCGGGTAGTCTGGGCGTAGTGTGCGTGGTGGTTGGCGTCTGGACGCTGATTCTGCGGCAGGCTGTTTCGCGGCTTACCTTTATGACCACCGTTGGGCTGGGCCTGATTCTGTTTGTGACGCTGCTCTCGCCGGAGATGGAGGTATTCGCTCCCATCGTACCTTCGTTCAGCATGGTTATTGTCATGCTGATTGCGTTTCTGGGCTTGCTCCGCCGTGACCCGCGAGCGAGCTGGATTATATTTGGCGTTATGATTCTGGCCTTATCGACGAAAATCAAGGCGGGCGATCTGCCGATCCATCCGGTTGATTTCTACCATTATATCCTGGCGCTGGCCTTTGTTTTTTTCGGGAAAGCCGCCCGGGGACCGGTTCAGCGGGCCTGACGGAATGAATTTTGGGACGACGGGGTTCCTATTTTTTGGTTAACTTGCACTCATGGATAACTTCGTTGTCTCAGCCCGGAAATACCGTCCGGCTACCTTTGATACGGTTGTTGGGCAGTCCCACATTACCACTACGCTCAAGAACGCAATTCGCACCAATCACCTGGCGCAGGCCTTTCTGTTTTGCGGGCCGCGGGGGGTTGGTAAAACGACCTGTGCCCGGATTTTAGCCAAAACGATTAACTGTCAGAACCTAACCGAAGACGTTGAAGCCTGCAACCAGTGCGAGTCGTGCGTTAGTTTTAACCAGAGTTCTTCGTTTAACATCCACGAGCTCGACGCAGCTTCCAATAACTCCGTTGAAGACATTCGGAATCTGATTGACCAGGTGCGCTACCCGCCCCAGTCCGGTCATTATAAGATTTACATCATTGATGAGGTTCACATGCTTTCGCAGGCGGCTTTCAACGCTTTCCTGAAAACGCTGGAAGAACCTCCCGCCTACGCCATTTTTATCCTGGCGACCACGGAGAAACACAAGATTCTGCCGACCATCCTGTCGCGCTGTCAGATCTTCGACTTTAACCGGATTCAGCCCCGGGACATTGCCGATCACCTGACCCATATTGCGCAGAAAGAGCAGATTCAGACCGAATACGAAGCCCTGGAACTGATTGCCCAGAAGGCAGACGGTGGCCTGCGGGACGCCCTGTCGATGTTCGATCTCAATGTAACGTTCTCGGTAGATCGCTCCATTCGCTACAAAGACGTGCTGGAAAACCTCCACGTCCTCGATTACGATTACTATTTTCAGCTCACTGATCTGCTCCTGGCCGGCAATCTGGCGCAGAGCTTGATGCTGTTCGACGATATTCTGCGCAAAGGGTTCGACGGGCACCAGTTCATCGTCGGCCTGTGTGAGCACTTCCGCGACCTGCTCGTCTGCAAAGATGCGGCAACCGTCCAGTTGCTGCAGGTCACCGAGAGCGTCCGCCAGAAGTACCTGCAGCAGGCGGCTCATGCGCCCATGAGTTTTCTGTTGTCGGCCCTGAGCGTGGGGAGTCAGTGTGATCTGAATTACAAAGCCGCCAAAAGCCAGCGTCTGCACGTTGAAGTGTGCCTGATGAAGCTGGCTAATCTGCCGAACGTCCTTGACTTGTCGGCGCTGCCGGCTCCTGCTCCGGTAAGCGGCACAAACGGCACTTCCCTGGCGGAAGCGCCCGAAAAAAAAAACGGCAGTTTAGCCCCAGCGATCCCGTCGCAGCCTGAGCCCGAGCCGGAACCCGTACTCACGCACACCAGTGAACCAGCCAATGGGTATCACGCCCGCCCGGCGGTTGCCGTCGTAGACCCTCCGGTAACAGCGCCGGTAGTTGCCGTCGTAGACCCTCCGGTAACAGCGCCGGTAGTGGCCGAAATTCCGAAACCAGTCAGTAACCGACTGCGCACAACGGTTAACCTGCACAGTACAGCCAAGCCGGTAGCCGCGCCCGCTATGGTCGTTTCGGAGACAGTCGTTGAAGAAGTGCCCGTGCGAAAGATGGACCGGACGTTTGCTTTCGACCAGTTGAAAGCAGCCTGGCAGGCATTTGCCCAGATGCGGGAGCGTCAGAATGGATTGGGTTCTGAACAGGTGATTCTCAATCGGGACATTACCCTTGAGGACATGACCATTCACATTGCGCTCGATAATGCAATTCAGGTGGACCTCCTGAACGGACTTCGGCACGAACTGATGAATTATCTGCGGCAGCGGCTGGAAAATAGCCAGATTCAACTGGTTCACCAGGTTACTGTTCAGGAGAACCGGCGCGTGATCTACACGCCCCAGGATAAATTCAATTATTTAGCCGAAAAAAATCCAGCCCTGCTGGAGCTGAAAAAGACGCTCGGTCTGGATGTCGATTATTAACCAGTAACCAATAAAAAAGGCTAATCCGGACGCACAGTGCCTGGATTAGCCTTTTTCTGTTTTACCAGATGGTCATGTAGCGACGCTGCAGATCGGCGGCAATGCCTTTTTTAACCGCCTGACGACCAAGCCACGACAGAAGGGGCTGCAGGACGCTCATCCACCCGATCAGACAGGTCCCGCTTACGGTCATCAGGTAACCCATTTCGAATGGATTTTTGGGCATTCCCTGCGCATTCACTTTTCCGTCGCGGGCCAGTCCGTAGCCGATCTGAATCATCTGCTCGAAGCCGGGACAACCCGGGGCAATCCGGCAGCGGAACTTGCAGGGCTTATCCGTCTGATTGAAAAACCGGTGATGGCTGAGGGCCGGGGCCACGGCGGTTTCTCCCGGCTTAAGCTGGATAACTTCTTTGCCGAGTTGAATGCTCAGTTCGCCTTCTACACAGGTAAACTCTTCCGAGAAATCTTTGTGAAAATGAAGCGGGTTCCCGCTTTTAGGGGCCAGCACGACCTCAACCAGCGTGTGGTAGCCGTTGCTTTCGCGGGCCGTTTCCAGAAACGTAACCGCGTCGTTGTAGATCGGATTCGTAACCGTACGTGCTGCTAACTGCGTGTTTTTAGATACCGTTGTTTTTGTTGCCGTTGTCATTGGATTGCCTGTTTACTGTTCGAAATTTTAGTGGTTAATCGGTTGAATACGAGTCGTACTGGCCCGTTTGATGATTCAAAGTTGGGCACAAGCAGCCCCGTAACCAATGCGCAGGTGGCCGAAGCGGTATTTATGATCGGTCAAGCGTAAAAATCGAAAAGCCAAGCGCCCGGGACGATTTCGGCTTGCCAGGACGGCTGTTAGCCTGGTGCCTGTCGGGTCCATAGGATTACACCCCTCGTCAACGGGCGTGTTACTTACCACTTATACCGCTTGCTTTATTCAAGGGTGGTGTTGTTTAGTTGCGCTTAATTGCTACTTCACTACTTTCTTTTTCCGCTTCATTGTTTCCGCCATTTTAGCCGCTGCTTCGTCGCGCTATGTTTGCAGCCAGCCGCGCCAAAACTCGCCTTCACCTCTGATTCAGATCGCATTCGAGTGGCGTTTAGGCTGGTACCAAAAACAACAAATACACTATGAAACTAAGTCACTACCTCGTCTTGGGCTGGGTCGCTCTGGCCAGCCTGACCGCCTGCAAACACGAAGTCCTTCCGGTTGAGCCCATTGAGCCTCCCGGCACCCAACAACCCGGTGAGCCGGGGGCCGGTACCGAAGCCGGTCAGCCCCAGGGCGCAGTCATCAGTCAGACGATTGGTCCGGCTGGTGGAACGATCAGCGCGGAAGATGGGCGTTTTTCGGTTACCATTCCAGCCGGTGCGCTGACGAGTGACGTAACCATTGGCCTTCAACCCCTGAGCAATACCAATAACGCAGGTAAGGGAACCGCTTACCGAATGACTCCGCACGGCCAGCAGTTTTCTCAGCCGGTTACCCTGACGATTCATTACACAGAAGAAGAACTGGAAGGCACCATGCCCGAAGCACTGGGCATTGCCTACCAGAATGACAAAGGAGTCTGGATGGCCGTTGGAGGAACTAAACTGGATACGGCCCAACGATCCTTATCCATTCGTACAAAACACTTTAGCGACTGGAGCTTTTTTGAGTTTATCCACATGGAGCCCCTTGCCAAAGCGATTAGCCCGGGTGAAAAAGTAGCCTTGTCCGTTCGCAGTTACTTTGGCCAGGATGTAACGGATATTATGCTTCCGCTTACTCCGGAGGACCGCGAAATCGCTCTCCAGCAGGCTCCCAATCTCCTGTTGGATGCCAAATTTGTTGACCAGTGGCAATTGATCGGCGAAGGCAGCCTGCAGACCGGCACAAATACCGCCGAGTATCAGTCACCGGCCAAAATTCCAGCGCGCAATCCGGTTGAAGTCTCTGTTCGGGTCAAGTCGGGCGGCAAAGCCATCGGCATTCTTATTTCCAGAATTTACGTAGTGCCGCCGGGGCTATCCATCCAGGTTGGCGGTGGCGAGTGGCGCACCTTCACCGTAGCCGGTATGAACGGCGAGGATGGCCTAAATGTTATCCTCGCCCAAGACGGTAGTGACTGGGTTAATGTTGTCTGGCACGGCGCCCCTTATGGCCAGCTCAAGTGGACGCTAAAAACGGTTACCTGTGACTACCTGCGCAGCGGGGGTAAAGAACTCTATCAGCATGTTTACGGCAACGACCTAACAATCAGTGGCGGAGGGCTTACCGTGGTGGACGCTAGCTCGTTTGCCGGACAGAAAATGGTAGTCGGCTTTTTTGACATAAAACCGGCCGGCTACCTCGACACCAGAATTGTTGATCATCCTATCTATACGACGGCTCAGGTGCGTGGCGTGTTCCGGGTAAAACAAATGTGACGGCAGCAATCGGTAGTTTTTTCAAAGCGGCTGAAGCCCCCACACGTTAGTGGCTTCAGCCGCTTTGAATGAGTTAATCCATCGGTGAGCGGCTCAATGCACCTACGACTTCAAATAAGTTTTAGCTTCCTGAATGGTCGATTTGTATTCGGCCAGATCCAGGGCCTTTTTGTAAAAAGTCTTGGCGCGGTTTTTATCACCAGCCCGGGCGGCCAGACGAGCCAGTCCGGCATAGGCATGACCGGAAAACTCCTTGGTATAGGCTTTGTCAAACGGCATTTTAACCGCCAGCTCATAATCCACGGCCGCCTGCCGGGCGTTGTTGTCCAGCTTTTCTTTAGTCATTCCTTCCAGCACCCTGACCGGCAGCTGCAGAAACTTCTGGGGCAATGTTTTTAACCGCTGAATGTACGGCTGGGCCTCGGCATAATGACCCGCCAGCATCAATGACTCGGCACAGTACAGATTAAACAGCGGATTTTTGGGATACTTATCGGCCAGCGGTTTGTAAAGAAGAACCGCCCGACCCGGCTGATTTTCGTGTTTAAGGTAGATATGGCCCAGATACAAGCCCGTTTCGGCGCGCGTAAAAACGCCTTTCCGGACGCCGGTTTCCATCTGTTTCAGGCCCAGTGCCTTGTTGCCATTCTGAAAGAAAAGCATCACTGGCTTTACGACCGGATGATCTTCGGGATACTGCTCAACGTAATAATTGTAGAGACCGGTGGTGAAATAAAATTCCGGATACTGCTCCATCAGGTCAAAGCCCTGTTTCAGATACCCGTACGCTTTCCGGGCCTCGCCAACGGCTTTCATCAGTTCCCCTTCGTTGTTGTCCTGCAGGCCCAGATACCCGTGCGACGCCAGGGCAAAAAAGACACCTTCGGCATCGTTTTCCTTTCGATCCAGTCGCTGTCTGGACAGGTTAACGCCCTGATTGAGATACGATCGGTACTGACTGACAGCCGCGGAGTTGTCCTTGATGGGCATGTATTTCCAGTAAAGCTCCAGCGCCTTCATCAGCGGAACAACCGGATGCTGGGGATAAGTGGCCTGAAGCTGCCGGATGGCCTCGTCGGTCTGGGTAAAATTATAGTTGTAAATAGCGTCGAAGCCTTTCAGGATCAGTTCCTGGGCCTGGACATCGCTGCTGATCTGCGCCCGGATGCTTAGGGGCATCAGGAAAAGCAAAGCGAACCAGAATTTTTTCATACGTTACGCGGTTGGATAGGCAGAACGGTGGTGTATAGTGAAGAATACGAACAAGACCGCTATTTTTGTTCATCTACGGACGCTTAACCAGTCTCCCTGCCAAAAAGTTTATATGATTCGTTACGAGTATTTTACCTTGGACAACGGCCTGCGGGTGTACGTTCATGAGGACGAAACCACCCCAATGGCCGTCGTCAATATTTTATATAACGTCGGTTCGCGCGACGAAAACAGGGACTGTACGGGTTTCGCTCACTTGTTTGAGCACCTCATGTTCGGAGGCTCCCAGCACATTCCGGTCTACGACGAGCCTTTGCAAAAGGTTGGCGGTGAGAACAACGCGTTCACTTCACCCGACATTACCAACTACTACATTACCCTTCCGGCGGCTAATCTGGAAACGGCTTTCTGGCTGGAATCCGACCGGATGATGGGCTTGTCGTTTGACCCGAACGTGCTGGATGTTCAGCAGAAAGTAGTTATTGAAGAGTTCAAACAGCGTTACCTCAATCAGCCTTACGGCGATGTCTGGCTGAAACTGCGGCCCCTCGCCTACCAGACTCACCCGTACCAGTGGGCCACGATCGGCAAAGATATCAGCCATATCGAGAATGCCACGATGGACACGGTGAAGGCTTTTTTCTACAAATATTACCTGCCCAACAACGCGGTTATGGTCGTTGCCGGAAACGTCACCGTTGAACAGGTCAAGCAATTGTGTAAAAAATGGTTTGAGCCCATTCCCGCCGGTACGCCCTACGTGCGTCAGTTGCCGCAGGAGCCGGAGCAGAAAGAAGCCCGTTTCCTGGATGTACAGGCCGATGTTCCGGTCAGCGCGCTGTACAAAGCCTACCACATGGGTGGGCGTTTCTCTGACGATTTTTACAAGACCGACCTGCTCAGCGACGTGCTGGGACGGGGCAAATCTTCCCGACTGTACCGGCAGCTTCTGAAAGAAAAAGGCTTGTTCAGCAACATATCGGCTTACTGTACCTCGTCGCTCGATCCCGGGCTGCTGGTAATCAGTGGTACGCTCAATCAGGGCATATCCATGGAAGAAGCCGATGCGGCCATTACCGAGGTCCTGCAGGAAATGATTGACCAGCTTCTGCCCGAAGAGGAACTGCTGAAAGTAAAAAATCAGGCGGAAGCAACGATGGCCTTTTCGGAAATCGAACTCCTGAACCGGGCCATGAACCTGGCCGCAGCCGCCAACGCCGGTAACGCCGACTGGGCCAATCAGGAAGCCGACCGAATCCAGGCGGTTACCGCCGAAGACATTCAGGCTATGGCCCGCCAGGTGTTCCGCCCCGAGAACTGCTCCACGCTGTACTATCGGGCCGCGTAGGTCGGACCGCGCAGGTTGAGCCGTATAGGTTCGATTGGCAATCATTACTTAACGAACAATACGTTTATTGCATGAAAATTCGAGTTGGTCAGGGCTATGACGTTCATCGTCTGGTTGAAGGTCACCCTTTCTGGCTGGGCGGCATCCTTATCCCGCACACGCACGGCGCTTTTGGTCACTCCGACGCCGATGTGGTTTGCCACGTAATCTGTGATGCGCTGCTGGGGGCCGCAAATATGCGGAATATCGGTTACCACTTTTCGGATAAGGACCCACGCTGGAAAGGGGTCGACAGTAAAGTGCTGCTCGCGGAAGTGCTCCGCATGGTGCGGGAGGTTGGGTACGAAGTTTCCAACGTTGACGTAACGGTTGTCCTGCAGGAACCAAAGCTCAATCCGCATATTCCGGCCATGAAAACCTGTCTGTCCGCGGTCATGCAGGTGCCCGAAGACGATATTTCCATTAAAGCCACCACTTCCGAACACATGGGATTTGTGGGCCGAAAAGAAGGAATTGCCGCTTTTTGCGTAGCTTTAATTTATAGAACCTGAACGAACTGATTGCCTTAATGAAACCCCGCCTTCTATCCTTTTCGCTGGCCTTGTTAGCGGGCACTGCGCTCGCCCAACCGAAAGTGGCCACGCCCAACGGCCCCATTGATTTTGAGGAGTACGAGCCGGTATCGACGCTCAATGTTACCGAGCACAAGCTGACCCGCGCCAAGTATCCGTTCATTGATGTGCATAACCATCAGTATGAGATGGACCACGAGGATCTGCACCGGCTGCTCACCCAGATGGACAGCCTCAACATGGGTATGATGATCAACCTCAGCGGCCGGGGCTTTGGCAATAGTGTCAGCGAAAGTACCCGCTTTCTGGATCAGACGCTGGCGAATGTGCAGAAAACGGCGTCTAAACGGATCGCGATTTTCACGAACATCAACTTTGTCAACATCGGTGATCCGGGCTGGACGGAACGGTCGGTGAAGCAACTGGAGGAAGACGTCAAAAAAGGCGCCAGAGGGTTAAAAATCTACAAGAGTCTAGGCTTGAATGTAAAGGATTCGCAGGGCAAACGGGTTGCCGTTGACGATCCGCGGCTGGACCCGATCTGGGCTAAATGCGGAGAACTCCGTATCCCGGTTCTCATTCACACGGCCGATCCTAAACCGTTCTGGGACCCGATGGACCGCTTCAACGAACGCTGGCTGGAACTGAAAACGCACCCCGGCCGGAAGCGGACGGATACCGACCCCGTTTCCTGGCAGCAACTGCTGGTGGAACAGCACAACGTCTTTCGTAAGAATCCAAAAACGACGTTCATCGCGGCTCACATGGGTTGGTACCCCAATAACCTGGCTAAGCTGGACAGTTTGATGAAGGTTTTTCCGAATATGATGGTGGAGATTGGCGCCGTCATTGCCGAGTTAGGTCGCCAGCCGAAAGCGGCTCACCAGTTTTTCGTCAAAAATCAGGACCGGATTCTGTTCGGGAAAGACAGCTGGGTTCCGTCCGAATATGCGACTTATTTCCGCGTGC
>Ga0325400_1003737_pt1 | contig 13888 bp, 12 predicted proteins | sample PopdelMetagenome_2_FD_205662 | JGI IMG/M metagenome (GOLD analysis project Ga0325400, IMG submission 205662) | Populus deltoides microbial communities from Bellville, Georgia, United States - Xylem-PdKOR-R1 | ecosystem: Host-associated > Plants > Phyllosphere > Stem > Wood/Secondary xylem... | reverse complement strand
CTTGTCCCTAGCAAAACCATGTCACAAGGAATTGTCTCATCAGCACTGATCTTCAAAACTTCACCAGCTTGTATCCTTTTCCATTCCTTCGATCTAAATTGGCCACATTGCAGAACTAGAGCCTCTCGGTTATTCTCGTTGCGGTCTGATCTATGCCTTCTCCAATCCTCATATCCATCTTTTATCGCCGTGACACAAAGTACAAACAAGAGAGGAAAAAGGGACACAGTTCTCCCAAAAACTGCAAGAGGAGGAAGCTGATTGAGAGCAGCAATGGCCAGAAAATACAGATAAGCAACCCGATGGAACTGAATGAAAAGATTCTTTGGCAGGAAGGTAATCAAAGTATATTTGCTGGTTCGGATCTCATTGCCAGTGAATTCATACTGGTCATTGGTTCTCCTCGGATCATTAATGTAGATGAACCGAGCATCTTCTTCCCGCAACACGCCTTCATCAAACTGCACACTTTTCCGGCGGCTCCTCCCTTTAGGCTTGCCCAGGTTACCAGAATCCCTTGAAATCTCAAGGCTAGCAGAAAAGGTTGTGTTATTGTCGTTGTGCAGCATTTCCTTAGCACTTGAACCCCACGATACGAGGTGTTTGCTTGGTTGCGTGGCGCATTGCAATGAAACTTCCTCAAAAAACTCTGAGTCGAGAGAATGGAGCCTCTTCGTAGTCACAACCGAATTGAAACTTTCTCCAACTGGGTTCACACTATGGAGGTTAGGATCACCAACAAATCGAACCTCGCTTTTATCCTTCTCCAAACAATCTACCTCAAATGGCTCTCCTCGTGCAAGATGGAGGATAGAAGTATTGAAAGAACCATCTGGGCGAGATATGCCCAAAGCACCAAAACTGCCAGAAGGATGAGGCAATGGCTGCCTGGATGCAGGAGAATTATCCAGAGATGAAAGCAATTCCCGGCCAGAAGTCATAAATAATCCTCCAATGACCACATTGGAGAATCAAACAAAAAACATTGCCCACTTTCAGTCACCATTAACAAACAAATCCCTTATCGAAATCCAATCAAAACAACCGTTCATTTCCAAGATTGGCAACCCCCATTAACACCCACAACAAACCCATCGTTCTTCTACCTCAAACATCCAAAACCTACTAAAATTTTCCAACCCTTTTTTTTTATCACAAACAAGCCCTCCTTCCTCTTCTGTGCCTCTATCACCGAGAAACTAAAACGCAGGGTTGATAAATAAGCAAATGGGGTTTCAAGAAATAACCAAACCTGTGATTCAATCCAATGTTGACAGATCCCTGATCGATCCAGACAATACCAACAAGTCCCCACTGATTTGTTTCCCTCTTACATAAGACAAAACTGAAAACACAAATGAAACAACGCTACCCCGGTTATTATCGAAAAAAGAAAATCATCATTACAGCTAACAAACAACAAAATGTGATTTAAGGGTTTTATCGTCTTGGGATTAGAGAAAGGAAGGTGATGAATGCAGTAAATGATGGTAAAAAAATTGGCAGAGCCAGAAACAATGTGGTTAGAAATGGGTCAGATCTCTCATTTATTACGCCATAAATGACGATTTCTCGTCGTTGTTGTCTCTATTGTTGTCTATTTGGTCGATGATTTATATGTTGTCTGTCAGAAGGAAGAAAGAAAGAAAAGAGGAAATGGGAGGCTGATGGGATGGTCGATGATGGAGATAGAAGAGAAGGCCACGAAATACGAGGCAATTGGAGGGAGAAAAGAACGATTGAATAAAATGGTGTGATGGTATGCGATTGATTATTTATTCCTAACACAAGATATAAAACCACAATCTCTTACCCTCCCTCCGCTCCTCTCTCCTCCTTTCTCTTTTCTTCCTGTTTCTTTCCTATATACAAGGAGACATGGTTGTTCCACGATAGACTTCGAAAAGAGCATGGAACATCTTGGTTAAATATTTTTATTAAGTTGTTTTATTATTATTTAAAAAAAAAGATTAGTATTAGTTTAGCCCGGTTTTTAAAACGGTTGAGTTATAAGAAGAGGAGTACATCATAGTTTTTATATGGGGTTTACGTATAGTGTATCCGTACACGTGTATTATAATGAGTGGTCAAGATTAATCAGGACATGGTCTTAGGAATTCAGTGGGCTAGGGCACATGACAAGAAGTGCAGTGTCAAGGGTTGCTGTCTTGTGACGTTTGACTGTACAGGGAGAGAGGCCCTTCAGATTCTGGGGTTGTCCTTTCTCTCTTTTAGTATAATTGTTTCTGTGTTGAAAAATAATAATTTTTAAATTATTATTTTTTTTATAATTTTAGAACATTATAATATAATACGTTAAGTTAAAAACAGTGCCCTGAGCAGACGATGTGTTGTAAAGTCAGCAAGGTTTGTCTGATACCTGCTGGAGAATTCCTCCCTTCTTCCATGCATTTTGGCCGTCGATGCTTTAGAGAGTACAATAGTACATCTTAGATCTTGTGGTGATGCAGAGGATTCCAAATCTCTTTCTGCTGTATTATTTTACTCGGAATAGAGCCTCCTCCGACAGGGGACATGGGCGGCGTCGACAAGTTTTCTGTGTTAAAGTTATACAGAAAGAGAAGGCTACTTCTTCCTCTGATGTTTTCCTTTGCTGTACCTTTGTAACTTAATTTGGTAAATCATCTTGTTTTTCCCCCCCAATTGCTTATGATTTTTGACGAATATTTTTTGAGATTAGCAGTGTAAAAAAAATAAATTAAAATATTAACATTCCTTAGAGAATATTTAAAAAAATAACATGATTTGCCAAGTGGAATACCTCATTTATAACTCATACAAAAAAAATAAGAATTCACATAACATTTATTAAAGTTAAACTAAATTTATAATTCTTATAACATTAAAGTATATCTAAAATTTATCTTGGCTCATGGACGGACCTCAAACTACACTATCCTCTCTTGTCTATCTCGAGAACAAGCTTGTAGCGCCCGTGCAGGAATCAACATCAAAATTATCATAGCTCATAAATGGACCTGGAATACTCAGGGGCAAGCCTGGATCACTCATGAACAAACATGTCTCTCTAAGTACATGTCCTTGTTTCGACTAACGAGTCGCAGATTAGCCATGCAACTTGCCAAGGATTTTTTTTCAATCATTAAGCTTTAGATGTATTGGCTTGTGCTATATTGTAGGCTTGATCAATTCTTTAACATAAAAAAAGAAAGGCGTTGCTAATATGTTTTCTATCAGGAAAAAATTTTAAATCGTGTAGGGATTAACCTTACATGAACCGACCGACTTCGTGAGTTCAAAAATAATTTGGATGACTAGAAAAAACAATAACAAAAATAAATGTTCGTAAAATTAAACATAAAAAAATGACAAGTTGTTTATTTAAAATTGCAAAATTAAACACCAACAAGATGTTTATTAAGGCCAACAATGTTTAGGCCTTAATAAAAAAAGAGTTGAGATGTGCAAGACTATCAACCCATTTCGCATGCCTAGGCCTTTATTACTTTTTTAAGAGGTGGGTGACATTGTTCTCACTAGCTTGTTTTGAAGGGAAAAAACAACAAGTGATTTAGATTTTCATGACAAAAGGGTCACTGAAAAATTAGGGTTGGGGTATTTTACACATAGATATCAATTTTCAACATTTTTAACTTAAAAATACCCAAAAAAAACACCATATAGCCTAAACAAACTCGTTTATACCTTTAAACAATCCAAAAACAAGGAATTTCAAAAACGTTTCGAGATTATATATACTCTCTTGGGCAATTTAAAGGTGAAAAAGACCCTAGTAAAAATCAAATCAATCATTTTTGTAAGGCCCGACCCACTCCCCCTTGCAGAATATTGTCCGCTATAGCTTAGCCCAGCCTGGCTTCCACGCCTCACGGTTTTTTTCTTGGCAGCCCACAGGCTCCTAAATACGTCTTGCAAGGTTAGGTACCAACTATCTTAATATGCCTTGACTCTAGACACTCTTCTTTCGATGTGGGATGCTATGAGCAATCCTCGACTCTGATACCATATGTAAGGCCCGGCCCACCCCCTTGCAGAATATTGTCCGTTATAGCTCAGCCCAACCCGACTTCCACGCCTCACGGTTTTGTTCCTGATAGCCCACAGGCTCCAAAATACGTCCTACAAGGTCATGTACTAACTACCTTAATATATCATGGCTCTGGATACTTTTATTTCGATATGGAATGTTACAATTTTGATAGCTGAAATTAGTGTTAACATACAATTTTCTTTCTCTACCCTCTAAAAATCAGTGACTTTTTTACTCCTAACAATAAAATAATCCAATTGAGGAGAAAAAAAAATCAATGATCAAAATTTTAAAAAAATGAAAAATAGCACTGTGGATTCTTACAGAAAATGTTCAAGAGTTTTAGTTTATTTTGCGATTTGTAATTAGTTTATTTTGTGATTTGTAATGTAATAATCATTAGTTTTCAAAAAAATTTAGTACTTAAAAAAATAAAGACTTTTGTTTCGTTTGTAGCAAAATGTCTGCGACATAAACTGGTTCGATTTATTTTTTTCTCTCTAAAATAGGCATGAAGAAATTTTTTTTTTTCAAGTCTGGGTGTTGTTTTCTTTTGTTATGACCAGGCGGTGTTCTTGTATTAATCTATATATGTGCATTAAAATAAAGTTTATTTCATGAATTGCGCCCAAAATTATTCACCACATTAAATTAAATATGAATATATACTTGGGGATGCGTTATATATATATATATTGTAAAAAAAGACTATAAGAAAAACCAAATTGATGCAATTTTGGTTAAAAAAACATTTGATACTCAATCACATACTAATTGCAAAGACCTCTATCAAATATGGAATATGACTAGGCACACAAGATGTTTCATTGGACCAATAATATATGTGTGTTTTGGTATTTTTTTTTAATTACATATAAAATAAAAAAAATATATTTGATATTAACATATCAAATATAAAATATCATGTTCTATACTTATTGTGTGCTATAATCAGCGTGTACTCGAATAATCAGCGTTTATGTGCTGTAATCAGTGTGTACTCGAATAAAAATATTAACATGGATTTTATATAATTTCTATAGATTTTGTTTTTTTCCAACTTGGTATCAACTTTTATTTTTTCATTAATTAAAAACGAATTTAGAAAATTTCTATCCCAAAACTAAAATCAAAAGGTAATAATCTTTTTAGAAGAAAGAATATGATATATTTTATTCCCTGATGCCTATTGAATTTAAAATTTTAATTATTCTTGATTTTTTTAAAAGTACTTCTATATCATTTGTTTTTTTTTTAATTTTATTAAGAAACATGCCTTAATTGAACAACAATAAAGAATAAAATAATTCATAGGTGAACTCTTATATTATAATAATTTTAACTATCTTGTGTTCAGTATAATAATTTCAAGGAGAAAAACAATATTATGGAAATCATAATGAAAATAATATCTCATTGTTATTTCCCTAATAACATTGGGTTGGAAAAGAAAAGACTAAATCATAAACAAATCTAAAAATATAGGGGTGATAGTTATAATTTATGAAACTAAAAATACTAAATATTTAGTTATATACAACTATAGGGACCAAGTTATAATTTGCTCATACCTATTTCCCACCCTTCTCTCATTATCTCCCTATATATGTGTCGTCGTTAGCAAATAACCACAGCAAAACACATCATAGAAATCTTCAAACCCCAAAAGCCAAGGCCTCTGGAGACAGACGGGGGCTTCTCTAAACTACACCCGCCGTCAAAAAAATCAAAAACCCACCACTCTATAGATCCTTTTATTCTGGTACTGTTCAAAGATTTTATATTTTTTTCAGATATCTCCTTTTTTTATCGGGGTGTAATCTCACCTACCTGTCAATTTAATACTGTTTTTTTAAAGAAATAATTCATAAAGTTTGATTCGTTTTCTTTTTTTTTTTTGTGTGTTTTTAGGCAGAATCAATTGAGAATGGAGAGGGAGTTGGTGGAGTTATTTGATAAAGCAAAGAAAGCTGCAGATGCTTCTCTCAATGACGACACGTCGTCTAGCGGACCGGAGGTGTCTCGGTGTGTTGATTCGTTGAAACAGCTCAGGAAGTTTAAAGTTACCAGTGAAATTCTGGTTTCCACTCAGGTAATTAATGAAGGGTCTCTTATTTTTTTATTTACTTGATTTAACTTTAGTATTTTTTTGTTTATTTTGTGTAAAACGAGTTAAAATCTTGTTTTTTTGGGTGTGTAATCGATGGTAGATTGTGACTTTAGTTGTTAATTAAGTGATTAAGCATGGAATTGATTGGACTGGACGGAGTTTGATTTAATTTAAGAATTTGATTAGAGTTGTGAAATTAGGGTTTGGACGTGGTTATGGATGATTTATTGTATTATGGAATCTGGGGGTGTTTTATTTATTATTATTATTTTTTTGTGATAGATTAGTGAAAGAGAAAAAAGTTTTTAACTTTTATTTCGAGCAAGGAATTAGATCTCGATATTTTTTTCTTTGTTGCTTTTTGGTGTAATTTGAATTAACCTTGAATGGGTTGAAATATGAAAAGTCTTACAAGGATTATGGATTGAAATCTTGTTAGTTTCATCTGGAACCAATGTTGCCTCTTACACTGTATATGTTCAACCCCAGCAATATTATTGTGTCACATACCTTCAATTGTTGATGCAATATGTAAAAAAAAGCTTAGTGGTGCTGTGCTTGATGTCTCTCTGGAATCATAAGTTTCATGAATCAATGGATTATCTTAATTTGCATGATGTTGGCTTTCATTCCCTTGATTTCAGTTTATTGGTTGGGGCTTGGTAGCCAAGAGTTGAGTTGCTTTTGCAGGATAGAGATTGTGTGGCTGTTTGATGGACTGAATTTTGTGTAGCATTACCAAGTGATGCTAAGGATTTTTTGTAAAGCATGTGTGGTGCCTTGTGTGAATATTGAATCATGCTGCAATGTTATCTTTTGCTTGCCTAATTGTGTTGTTCCAGTGATTTTACTTTGGAAAAGTAGGTGTCTGCTTTGGTGTCAAATGGTGGTGGATCTAGTTGTAGATAATCCATGAAAATCCACCTTATAAACAATGCAAGTGGAAATTATATGCCATTATATTTGAATTCAGTTTTTGGTACTTTCCCAGCTCAATATGATTTGCTATCTTCATTCACTGTAATTGCTCTATCAAGTTTTGTTAGACTCTACTCAGGTAATGTTTTGTGTCTATCTCCTGTTTTTGTTTATTTGTGGGTTTAAATTTTAGGTTTTTTTTAATATATTATAGAAGGGAGTTCATTTTCTATACTTTTTGGGTCCAATTGATATTAGTATGTCATGCTAAGTGCCAAGTGTTGTTAATCAATTTATTAAGTATGGAATGGAGTGAGATAGATTCTGTGGAGACTCAGGGAGATGTTTGGGCTGTTTGCCCTTTAACCATACATGCTCAACTCAAGCAATATTGTGTAACATGTATTTGTTGTTGCAATGCATGAAAAGAGTGCAGTTGCATGTTAATGGTCTATCTATAGCAATCAATTCCATGAGTTTATGAAGTATCTTCCAACCTGATTTCTGCATTCTTTCGCAACTTTTTGCCCCCTTTTCCATGTTGTACAACAGGCAGCCAAAAATTGAATTGAAATAGTTAATCTAGTTATTATATGGTTGTTTTGTTGGATGGAGAGATATTTGTAGTACTCAAGTGTAATATTGGTTGTTCTGGGATTGGATATTGAAATGGTTACATAGTTCCTTTGATGCATTACTTGCACATCAAATCATGTTGAATTGTCGTATCTTTTGGACGTACTTTGGTTGTTCACTATCTTTACTTTGGCAAAGTGGACATCGGATGTGATATCTATTAGAAATGGATCTTGCATGTATACAGTCCATGTAGATGTAGACTAGAAAACAATGTCAATGAGTGCTAGATGCCATTTTATTTGACCTCTTAATATAGGTTTTTTTTCTTTTTTTGTTGCTTTACAATTATGTTTCTGAAGATCGTATGTTTTTGGTTCATTTCCAACTGACTTGCACTCTGCTTTATTGTACTGCAATTGCTTTACTTTTCAAGTTTTGTTTTTGTTAACCTTAAACTTGTGATTGAATTGGCTATGTTGGTATGCTTGATGGACTGCCTATGACATTGTGCCTCTCTATGTATCTCAGGTTGGGAAAAAACTTCGACCCCTTGCAAAGCATCCTAAGGATAAAATCCGAGCTGTGGCCTCTGACTTGCTTGAGACGTGGAAAAAGATAGTCATTGATGAGACTATGAGAAAGAAAAATGGTAGCATTGACAATAATAGTTCAGTAACAGCTGAGGTATCAAAATCAGCGACTGTCAAAGTTGAGAAGCTTCAAAAGACTAGTATGGTAAAGGTTTCAACCTCAGAAACTGTCAAAGTTGAGAAGATGGATCAGGATAAGACTGTCAAGGTTGCGCAGACATGCAAGGAGGAAATCCAGACTTCAAGTGTGAAGAAACCATCACAAGCACCTACTGGTCCACCAAAGCTGAAGACACTGGTTAAATGCAATGATGCTTTACGCGACAAAATTCGTGAACTTCTTGCAGAGGCTTTGTCCAAAGTTGCCAGTGAAGCTGATGAGGACATTAGGGATGAAGTAGAGGCATGTGACCCAATCCGAGTTGCTGTCTCAGTAGAATCTGCTATGTTTGAAAAGCTGGGTCGGTCAAATGGAGCTCAAAAAATGAAGTACAGATCCATAATGTTCAACATCAAGGACCAAAACAACCCGGATTTGAGGAGAAAAGTTCTTCTTGGACAGGTTCAACCACAGAGGCTTGTTACAATGCCCCCTGAAGAAATGGCAAGTGAACAACGGAAACGTGAGAATAACCAAATTAAAGAGAAAGCATTGTTTGATTGTGAACGTGGTGGTCAAGCGGAAGCCACAACTGATCAGTTTAAGTGTGGTCGTTGTGGACAGCGGAAGTGCACTTACTATCAGATGCAGACCAGGAGTGCGGATGAACCTATGACAACTTATGTAACATGTGTAAACTGTAACAACCACTGGAAGTTCTGCTAATCTGATCTTAGGTAGGACTGCTCTTCTGTAGAACAGGTATGGAGCTGCTTATCTGGGAAGCTCCTGTTTATAACTGAGTCATCATTTCAGTTTGTTGTCTTAGGTATTTGGCAGTGTATTTCATTCATTTCCATTTCTGTAGCCTGCAGGAACATTTTGTTTTGAGGTCCGTCCGGGCTTCTGGTCTTGTCATTTGATGACTTTAGCCAGACCTGAGATTGGAACATTCTGGTTAACTCAACTTATTATTTTAGTGTAATTTTATTTGTTGTTTTACAATTGAAGCTTTTCTTCCTTTTCTTTACTCTTCCTTTGGATAAAAACGAAGGCCTAGACCTAGATGACATTATACAAGGATATGATGAAAGGCTGCTACTATATCCGTTCTTCGTTAACGCGCTAGTCCCGACTTGTGCATCTGTTTTCTCTCACCGTCGCCTCCTATTTCTATTCGCTTGCAGAAGTTTTGCTGATTGTGCTCATGGGTTTTTTACGACAAGCCTGCTGGCAGTGCCATGCAGAGTCCCTCCCCAAGCAGTCTCAGATTTTATGACAGAACTGCGATAGTGTGAGATTTTAAAAACTTCCAGGAGCGTATAAAAAAGAGAGATTTTCATAGTGCTCAACATGTTAAAAGATCATTAATTATCAAGATTTATAGTAGATAACATAAAAACCAGGCAACAGTGTCTCCTCTGCAAGTACTTTCCCAGTCACATTCCTAATGTTTTTCCTCTTTTTTCTTAAAGCTAATCCTGTGCCACTAACAGTAGCTGGAAAATTCTTCATCCATTTACCTATCTTTTGAACCTTTTCTTGATTGCTTTTTCTGGGATTTAAAAGGAGTTGCGCCATGCATGCAGTAGGCTATCATCACCATATTGGGGGTTTGCGATACAATAATTGCAGGCATGATTGGTGCAACTGCTGCTGCTAAAGCTTTTACAGGCAGACCATGAAACACAACAAGAGTCGCAACCAAAATATTTTGCTGGATAACTTCGAGTGCAATACCTGAAAAACCCTCAAGCTTTCCAAACAATTTTGTTAAGCAGACTGCATAACCAGAAGCAGAAGCAGAAGCCGCACAATAAAATTTGCTGTCGTTGTTAGTAAGATGAGCTGACAAATCATGAACCCTTAACACAGCCAAAATCATTTTGCCATGTCATTCTCGATGTTCTTGAGATGAATTCCCTGAACATAATTGCGTGCCGCAGGTTCCATAGCACTAGGATATCAAGTATAAGAAAGGAATCGACAAGGGCAAACAACGCACACAGAGTTCAACTTATTATAGTATCTCGAGGAAAATAGATCATTAGAAATTTGATTTCCTTGTTACAATGCTTAAAGATGAGGTAGAAAATCCTGAACAGGACAGGGGAATCCAAGTCCATGCAGCATTTGTTATAATACATTAATAATGGCGCATCAGGATGAGTGACAGAACATTTTTGCTTGCCACAACAATATGAGCAAATATTTCTTAGGTGGCTTGTAGGCACAGGGCTACTTCTTAACCTCAAACTGTTCTGTTTGGTTAGCACAATACATCAAGCTCCATACAACAAAATTATCTAGCATTGCAGGCGTACGGCTAGTTTCTTCTTATTCTTGTATCCAGCTTAGCAAGCTCCATGAGAAGCAATTTCTTCAATTTAGTAAGATCATGCCGTCGTGGATGCAGTGGCCCAGCTGGAAACATAAATCTAGTTATATGAAACAACTCCCATATATTGTAGCAATTTCTTTGAAAGAAGGTCTTAATTTGAGAAATATCAAAGTATAAGTTCTATGATGGTATCTTGAACATAATAAAGCAATTCTAAAACAGATACTAAGTGCAAGGAATTAAATTTCGTGTTAGTTAGGTTTTTTGATTCTCTGAATGACAGGAGCAGGACTTGAAAAAAACTTCAATCCCCCTATTGTAAGAGAGTACTGATGAGCTAAGCACTCATTGCTCAAACAAGTACTAGCATGCATCCACACAAGCAAAGTAGGTGAATTACCTTTTAGTTCCAAAGCTTTCTCTGCAACCTGACTATATTCAACACAGTTTTCACATATAGCCAATCTTGAATATGGGTTGTGAAAAGGAAGAAGACATGTCTCCATGGTCTGTAGAGCGAAAAACTGTAGAGCAAAAACTGCCTAGAATCCTGTTGCAAACCCAAGCCCCATGCCCAGATAGAATTCCTGGCTTATTTGCCCATCATTAGTGACATTTTTTGTGCCTTCACCGATCGATGAATGATGAGCTTATTCTTCAGGAAACTTATTCAGAAGTTTTTGCCCACAAATTTGTGGATTCGACATGAATGAAGTGTTATCAAAGCTTTGGAGTTGAGTGTTCAAGGGAATTTTTCCTGACAAGTTGTTACGAGAGACATTTAGACGCCGGAGGAGATTCTAGTCCCAAGGCTGTTGGAAAGAACAGAGTTGATTTGTAGACAAATCAAGAGATTCTAGTGATTTCAGCAGGCCAATGTTGGGAGGAATCATCCCTGTCTACTGGTTATGTGACAAATTTAGTCCGATCAAGCCTGGGAGGCTTGTAACTCTGTCGGGGATTTCTCCACTCAAGTTATTGCATGAAAGATCAGAATGCTCTTTACTAGCCAAGATTGTTTCCATATTCAAGCTCCTTTCCATTCAAAACAGCAATAATGCTGTCAACATATTATAGTTCGAAATAAGCACCAACGTTAAGAAACCTGCTATGAGAAATGGTGTTGAAGGCGCTCCCATAGTTTGCCACAGCAGAGAAATTACTCAAGCATATGTTGTTATAGGAAAGGTCAGGTCCAATATTTATAGGTAATCTAGATGGAAAAGGTTCAAAGGCATGGTTCCATGAAAGCGATTTGATCTTAGACGAAGAACAATCAACGGTGTAAGATTTTCTCCTATCCATGCGGACATTGTACCAGACAATCTGTTCTCCTCAAGGTCTAGAACTTCCTTTCTTGTACAATTGGTTAAGGAAGGAGGTAATTCTCCAGATAAGTTGTTTTCCTAAACTCAAAGTTTGAAGGTAACCTAGTGACCCAAGTGAGGTAGGGATACTCCCTGAAAAGTTACTCTTTCTCAAATTTAGGATGCCTAATTGCTCCAACTACATCCAGCAATCAGGAAGTCGTCCTGATAGAAAATTATCAGAAAGGTCTCTAAATAATATACCTTTTCAACTCCTCTTGGACATAAGATGGATACTGAAGGTACATGACATCATTGTTAAGGATTCAATCAGGAAAGGTGAAACCCAACTCGAGCTCAAGGTCAAGTTGAATGAATTGAAAGAAACATCCGACTCCTTTAACCTGACTAGGTTTGAAAAGTGGATCACTGAGATTACACCAGTCATGAAATTGCATGATAGATCCAATACTTCAAGATTGGAAAGTAGCCCAATTCGTTGTGTTAAACTCCAGTTTAGTTTATTATATCCAAGTTCTAACTCTCTCATCAAAGAACAATTCAGTAGATTCGACAGACCTCCTGTTAGCCTGTTAGAATACAAATATAGATGATCCAAACTATAAAGATTCCCCAAACCTCTCGGAATGTCACCTTCAAGGTCATTCAGAGAAAGATCAAGATGTTTAAGAGAATCCATTGCTATAAATCCATCTGGAATTGGACCTTGTAAGTAGTTCTCACGAAGGTCAAGATATTCAAGACTATTGTTAAGGTTAAACAAACATTGGAAGATGGAAGACTGTTGATAGAAAGATCAATGTCTGCATGTGAAGCAGAGAAGTGATTGGCATGGAAAGGGGTTGAAGGAGGAACAACCAGAGAGAGTTGGCAATAACTTAAATGCAAGCTGAGCGGAGAAGGAAGGCTATTAATTGCTTGGAACCAATCTACTGCCTGACTGAGATTTGAACCGCTCATATCAAGATGCTTCAAAGAAAGAAGATAAGAAAGCCACATAAGACTTTCAGCTTCGAGAAAGTCGGTGTAGCTGAGATCTAGAAAAACCAACCTGGAGAGATTTCCCAACTGACGAGGAATAGCTCCTCTAAATGCACAGTGGGACAACCTTAGATACCTCAAATTTTGTAATGAGCCAATGAGCTCGAGGCTGAAGGTTCCCAAAATTTACCCAGGTCTAGGTACCTCAAATGTTGCAGCTCTAGTAATGAAGAGTCTATCTGCCCTCAATTGTTGACGTAGACGTTGGCAAGAGTCTTGTGATGAATGGAAAATAGAAAAAGAAGAATTACAGTGAAAATGATTTAAGTTAATGTTGGGCACAAACCAGTTGGACCTATATATCTTGTCAAGAAAGACCGTTGAGAGAAAAAAACCCATCAACAAAACCTTATTGATGGATTTTAGTAGGATATGAGTTCTGTAATTTATCACATCAAAATTTCGATGGCTGACACTGGTTGCAGATCAATCTGCCTTGGTGTTTCATCTCTTTTGAAGCTTTGCCATTTTTTGTTATCGTAACAATGAGTCGCATTCATGTCACAGATTGACTCGATACCTCCATAGAAGAGTTTGATGTAATACTGAGAAGTGGCATTAATGCAAAGCATCTTTTGGTAGTAAAAGTTTCACATTGCCTGGTTATTACTTCCATTGTGCCCATGTCTTGTGACAAAATCATGCACAGTTGCGAGTGAATGCCAGTATACAAGTCCTGAGTGCCATATGTAGCTGGCTTCAACACTGCCTTCTCCACTTTCTTTTGTAGAATTTAGTGTGTTTTTGCTGCTGAAATCCGAAGATTTTCTACAGAATTGCAAAATTCAGTATCCTAGATGCCTAATTTCGTGTCTTTTTTCGCCATTGGTTGCTTCCGAATTAGGTAG
>Ga0325400_1003736_pt1 | contig 13891 bp, 5 predicted proteins | sample PopdelMetagenome_2_FD_205662 | JGI IMG/M metagenome (GOLD analysis project Ga0325400, IMG submission 205662) | Populus deltoides microbial communities from Bellville, Georgia, United States - Xylem-PdKOR-R1 | ecosystem: Host-associated > Plants > Phyllosphere > Stem > Wood/Secondary xylem... | reverse complement strand
TATTCCACAGTCCCCCCTCCATATTCGCTGGGCTTCTCATACCCAGATCCATATTCAGTTTCGGATTTCCTACCATAACCCGACCCATATTCAGTTGGCTTCTCATATCCAGACCCATATTCAGAGTCCTGTCTCCTCCCATACCCAGATCCATATTCATCACTCTGTGGCTTCTCATACCCAGACCCGTACTCCGATTCTTTTCTGCGCCCATAACCAGTCCCATACTCGCTCGGCTTCTCATACCCACCAGACTCATATTCGCCCTCGGGTCTCCTTCCATACCCAGATCCATATTCCTCACTCTGTGGCCTCTCATTCCCAGACCCGTACTCCGACTCTTGTCTGCGCCCATAACCAGACCCATACTCGCTTGGCCTCACATGCCCACCAGACTCATATTCACTTTCGGGTTTCCTTCCATACCCAGATCCATATTCTTCACTTTGAGGCTTGCCATACCCACCAGACCCATATTCAGATTCGGGTCTCCTTCCATATTCCTCTCTGGCCGGCTTCACATGGCCATCAGACTCATACTCCAATCCGGGCCTATTCATTCCAGGCTGGAAACCGTATGCCGGTTGAGGTTCACCATAAGTGGATCCAGGTCGGGGCTTGGGACGAGCATAGCTGCTGTATTCAGTTTCAAGAGCTTCATCAGCGTAAGCAGATGGCTCAGAGTAAGAGGAGTAATTGGGGCGATCGTAGTCAATTTCACCGGAGGCTGAGCTGATTGGATAGCAGGTCTCATCGGATGGTGGGATTGGGCGACCGTACGTTAAGGCAATGTCGTATCCGCCACCGTATGGGGTGGGATCGTACTCATCGTAATCGTCGACCTGGTCATCATCACCTCGAGAAAAGAACGGCATCGTTTTTTTTTTTTTTTCTTTTCTGGTTTTGTCTGAATGAAGATCAGGGAAGGGAGGGGGGGGGGGGTTATATTGTATTTTGGTGGTCAGGAAACGATGTCGCTTATGATGGGAATGCTTGCCACGAATTGAAATATGTGGTGGGGGATAATAATGGAAATCGAAAGGTATGCGGGCACGTGGATGTGTTTAATTGGAGGTGTGGTCTTATCAGAGGTTCTGCCACAAAAAAATTTATTGGGAGACGCGGTCTATACCCTGGGCCGACATATCCCGAGTCTATAGTCTATAGCCTTGCCCGAATCTCTTTTGATTCGGGCTGGGTTTTATTATTATTTTTTTATCCAACGAGCGAGCTATGTAGCTTGTTACAAAATGTTATAGATATTATTTATTTAAAAATATATTAAAATAATATTTTTTTTATAATAATACATTAAAATAATCAAAAAACTAAAAAATATATTAATTTAAAATTTAAAAAAAATAAAATTTTTCAAAAAAACAATTAAATAACAGTATTACCTTGTCAATCTTATTTTACCTATCTTAAACCATGATTGTTTACTATTGCATAATATAACATATTAAAACAACTAAAATAGAAGACATATTCATTAAACACTTGCCCATATTTTACTATTTATTATGATAATGGATTCTAGTTCTATTTTTTCTAAAAAAATCAATAATTTTTAAGTTAGTGATGTTTTTGGTCTTTTTATCTGGTTCATGAATCATTTAATGTATATGTTTTTTTTCATAATTTTTTGTACAGATAAATGATTTAATTACTCTATTCTAAAAAAAGTTAAAGTTATTAACTAATAGTATTTGAGTCTTTTTTAAAAAATATAATAGAAAATCAATTTTTCCATTGCAATTAAGAAAAAATGAACATTGTACCTAAGAAACTTTTGGTATTTTCAAACAGGTTTAATGGTTAATTTCAGAAACATTAAGGGTAATTCAATATTTTTATTCTGAATTATTATTTTTCTTAATCAATAAAATTGCTAGCACGTGCTTACCACACGCTAGTGTGTAGGCGTTTGCGCCATTTGAGCAGTGTGTGTAGCACCTCCTAGTGGTAGAACCAGCCTTTCCACTTGTTGTTGGATGCTCCATCACGTCCTCTTCCTCCAAGTACGACACGTGTTGTCGGTTATGGGGCGGTTTGTCGGCGTGGTCCATTTCTTTTTTATACTTTTGTAACATACTCGAAATAAAACTATTTTCTATAGTAAAAACTCGTGATTTTTTTTTATTTACTGAAATTTCAACATACTTTTCTTTGTATTTATATGATACCAAGTTATCGACTATGAATCACCATTCTAAAAAAAAATTCATCACAATATCACAACATCATATATACTCAAATTCATTTCCAGTACATCTTAGTACACACATCAACAATGTGATTTCTCTTTTGTCAAAAACTTTACATAAATTTAGGATATGAATATGAGAAATAAAAGCAAATGGAAATATTCAGTTTAGTATATTCATTTAGCATTATGAAAGGGATTGAACTTTAATAATAAAAAGAAACAATATTAACATAAAACACAAGATAACATTACATTAAGTTTTAGTCTAACATATTGTACATTTGATTATAAAATTACTTAATTACAACCAAAAGCAAACTTTTCACCTCATAATTCCTGATACAATCTAAGTATATTTAGATTTTGATGTAAAAGTTTTTATTGTTTAGTTTTACGCTATTGAGCATAACTTCAAATCCAACCGTTGAATCGAGCTGAAATTTGACATGAAAATTCCGGAGGTATTGGTTTATATTAGGGCAAAGTTTCAGATGAATTAGATAACGATAAGAACATGCGATATAAGCCAGAACAGGCTGTACGAATTTTATTATTTACTTCTTTTTGACTTATGGACTTCCTATTTGGCAAGGATCATTTTCCTACAATGATGTGGCAGCTTATTTTGGAAACTCCTAATTCTACAAAGATCTTTAATGGGCTGCAACATAGTTTTCAAGTGTAGCAAGGATTCATAAATGTTTCAGAATCCTTTTCTTACAATGATTCCTTATTCATCCTATCTACAACAAGGAAGACTTCAAAATTAATTCTACCTTCAGATCAGATTTCCTAGTCTATTTCGAACTTCTTAATGGTGACAAATCTGATTCTAGCACCGGTATCACGTACGTGTCTTGATTCTTATTAGATAAATGAATTAAATTATTGAGGTTACATTTAATATACAAAGTTTGTTATTGTTGTAAAACAAATTTTGGCAATATAAATCAGTTGTAAAAGAGAGTTAAAAGCGATTAATTTCTAAGATGAAATTAATGGTATCAAAATATTGATGGTCGGGATGTTAAGTTGATCGATTCTTAAAATAGAACCGATGGCATAAAAAACATTGATGACTAGGATGTTAAGTTGATAAATTCTTGGAATGGAAGCGATGACATCAAAAATGTTGATGACCGGGAATACTATGTTGATTGATTCTTAGGATGGAATCGATGGCATCAAGAAACGTAATGACTGAGATGTTTAACTAATTGATTTCTAAGATAGAATGGTTGGTGTCAACCGGGATGTTGAGTTGATTATATATATATATATATATATATATATATATATATATATATATATATTGTACAAATGACTAAGCTTAACTATTACTCATAGACTAACTTTCTCGATTCAATTTAATTTTGTTTCAAATCTCGATCGTCTTTTACTTTGACACCATTAATTCTACCTTAGTAATTGTTAATTGTTGCTATATTAGCTAATTTCATGTATTATAATTTCTGATTCCTTCACAACTTCGCATGGAATAACTTTGGTTGAACTCCACCTTTTGATATATATAATATATCCTATTGTAGTTGTATTAGGAATTGATGCGAACCTCGTGATCACGTGGTCAAACAACCCACACGTAAAGACATCAATTCCGGAAAAGCCAAGTAAATCAGGTTTGATAAGAGTGTGACACAAAGATAACTTGTACCTAGGCACCAATACTATTAGAAACGGAACCCCCCACCCAACAAATATTGATTTGCGAACGAGAAGTATAAGAATGGCGCCACGAAGTCAGTTGTTCTTCGATAAGTTGTTTTTCAATTCTTTAGATAACCAAGGAAGGGAGATTATCTCATCAACACACAACAAGTGCGACAAACAAGAAGTTTTATTAATCTAAATTGTCTAGCTTACATGTCTGGAAAGCCTTTATTTATACTCACTCTAGATTGAAACAAACCCTAATGCACCCCCTTAGGTGGACTTATATGAGGCTCATTTATAATTGACCCACATAAGTAATAATAACCCAAAGACCAATAAGAAAATGATAAAAATAATAAAAATTCAAAAATTATTATCCTAAATATGTTATAATCAAATTTGTCACCCTTAAGAAGTTTCAAATAGATTAGGAAATCTGATCTAAAGGTAGAATTAATTATAAAGTCTTCTTTTCTTGTTATAGCTAGGATGAATAATGAATCCTTGTAAGAAAAGAATCCTAGCCAAATAGAAAGTCCACAAGTTAAAATGAAGTAAATAACAAAATTTGTACAGCCTCTATTGACCAGTATTGCAATGCCTTCTCGAACTCCGATTGACCTGAAATTTTAACTCAAGGTAGGAAAACATAAACTTTCAGCCCGATCCAATAGTCAAATTGGGAATTATAACTTTTGCCATGAAACTTGAAAATTGTGCATTTTACATTAGAATCCAAATTTAATTATTTTTTTATTACCCTAGATCGTATCATTCCCTCTATCTTCAAGAAGATTCGTCCTCGAATCATTAATAGGGATAAGGGACAAAGTTTTAGCCTCTTTTTAAAGCCTTTGGAGTTCTTTTCTTGCCAACAATCGTAGCCAACAACTTTGGATGAAGGTAGCAGCCCTTCTTTTGGAACACTAATATCTTTATTTATCTTCATTTGATACCACCTCTTCTTTTGAATCCTCCTTTTCTTTTGCCACAATACCTCATCAGAAGACATGAAATCCTGATTGTAATGCTCCCTTTGCATTTTTTTTATATCAGAACTTAAAACGAAAGCTAATGATAGTAAAGAAAGTACGAAGACACCGAGGACTGAAAAATAACCCAAAATTACATGGATTTTCAATTGATAAACGTAACAAACCCCTTTAGACCTAAAAAAGGACCCTAAACCAAACGACTTCTAAATGGTCTGAAATTTGATATTTAGAGCGAATTCACGCCAAAAACCCAGAATATAAAGTTTGATTTAATTCTGAATTGATTTGATATATGGACGCGAAATTAACGTGAATCAGCCCTTTTAAAACCTGAATTTGGAACTTAAACCAAACGATGTCCAAATGACTTGAAAATTGATATATTATGTGATTTCACCCTAAATAACCAGAAAATCAATTTTGACATAATTACTGTAACAATCCCGATTTCCTACATTCTTTTTCGCGATACATTGAAAATTTTCAAGTAAATGTTTTTTTAGATATACAGGTTCCACCAAAATTTCTACTAAACTTTTGGCAGAGTCTCCCCTATACTGGAAGGTTCCAAGTTCTTGATAAAATCATATTACACTTTCAATTTTAATTCACATCCCGATCCAATCGTCCTGGATCTCAACCCAACTTATTCTCATCAATATAACACATCTTATTCAATAATATCATATATTGTAATTCAAGTGAAAGATTCGATTTCAACTATAAACATGCATGGTTAAATAGGTACTTAGAGTTATAAACATTAGATTAAAGTCATACAGTTAAATTTTCGGATTAATATTACATTTCAAGTTTTAGACGATAAGGCTCTTAATTTACATATAATTACATGGTCAAAAGAAAAAGGTAACTAAACCAATATCATTCCTGACGTGACCCTGATGGACCTGAAAATAGAAATTAACGTGTATACATAAAAATAAAAATGTAGTAACAAACAATAACTATGATAGGTAATAATAATCTCCATAGAATTTCTTTTGAGACATAAAATCAGATATAAACCTCTTTTACAAAATGCATTTTCTATCTATCACCAATATCCATCTAATATTTTATCACATTCATTGAGAATAATTTCATCTTGGAAATCTCAACACAACTCAATGATTTTCGAACACCATCTCCTTATAAATCAATTCTCACTTTATACCAAGATATTCCTCTCTTGGTATCATTAGCTTATCTCATTTTTTTGGAATAACTAATCAATATTTTCCTTTTTATTTTTTAAGGTAATCGCCGGCACTAATAAATCTAATTAGTATCATTAGTCTTCTAATATTGGGCTATACTAATCAATTACATTCACGTGCCGATATTAATACAACCGATTAGTATTATTAATTATTCCTATTTGGAGTATCAAATCTTATTCATATCTGGTTTACCATCAAAGTTGTCGATGTCAAGAACCCTTAACATCATTAACCTCCTTACTTGGAGTAGCTAATCACACCACAAATGGTTGCCTATACCAATATGACCCATTGATATCATTAACTATTCTCGACCCGGAATAGTTAATCAACTTATCTTTTCACTGAACCAGGAGTAACCATGCCGATGTTAGTAATCTTTATTAACATCATTAGTTACCAAATTGCTCGGATCGACTAATCAATTTAAGAAATGTCGGCACCGATGAAACCTCATCGATAACATTAGCAATCCAAACCCGGATAGCCAATCAATGTCACCTGAAATGCCGGTACCAATGAAACTTAACTGATACCATTAGCTATCCAAACCCGGATATTTAATCAATGTCACCTGAAATGCCGGTACCAATGGAACCTCATTGATACCATTAGTTATCCAAACCCAGATGGCTAATCAATGTCTTCTAAATTTTTGATTCTTACTGATCCCTTTTCTTCTGTTTTTTTTTTATTAATATCATATGCATTGTAACCATGATTGCTAACTATCATTCACACACAAACTTAGTTATCGACACTACAACCATTAAGCATTATTCACATAACCTTGGTTACCCTCATCGCAATGCCAAGTACCATTGTAATACATTCTTAGCCACCGACACTATAGTGACCATTGTAATATATCCTTAGCCACCGACACTATGGTGACCAATTATCTATCATTTTCTCCCAATCTTTAAGTCATTGTGTATACCTAATCCATATTGAGGTATGTAAGATAATTACATCTATTCCAAGGTTATCATAGCATTCGATGCCTATCAATGTAAGGTAATTGTATTCATCCTAATAATAACATAATTAATTCGATACATAACAATGCACGCAAGGTACTCATATTCGTTCAAACATCATATTAACTAATGGAGGTATATCGTTGCATGCATGGTAATCTTATCCATTCCAACAATATCATCATAAGTTTGATACATATCAATGTATGTAAGATACTTTATCCATTTCAATTATATCATTACTAGTGATACACATCAAAGCACGCAAGGTACTTATATTCATTTTAATATTATCGAAGCAGTAAAACAATCAATTCTGAAATTTATCAATAAGTTTACACAATTTAAAAAGACAAGATGCGATGCACCTACCTAGAGTATGCGCATGTGCTATCACTCCATGCAATTGTCCAGTCCTCATTGCTTCCTTGGTACCACCAAGGATTCAATTTTTATTAATAATACAACCAACATCACAACTTTATTTAATTTTCATTCAACTAGTATTCTCAAGGAATTTCCTTAGGATCTCATACTCTTACTCATTTTCATGTTCATATTCATTCTTATAATTTTGTTATCAAAACCATCACTCAACAGCCATTCCAAGCAAAGATTAAAAATTGTCTAATTTTGATCGATTTAACTTAACCAACCTAGAACACCATCTAATGTTTTAATTAAAACTAAACTGAACAATAAACTCAGTTTTGGGCGTGATTTGTCTCTATGAAAGGCTGAAGCATAGAAACACAACTTTCATGAAGGAAACTCCAAATTATTTAGTTTTAAGGCTCAAAATCAACAATCACAATAACCCCTCCTTTATAACTAAAATTTTTGGACAATGAGGATTTTCATCTCTTGAAAATCCTTTTCAACTTTCAACTTATTTTCATGCATAAACAACAATATCCAAAGTCGTTTAGCATCATTAAATTACAAATTTAAATCAATTCTAAAACAAAACATTCAAACAATTTCTCTACCTCTACAATATCGCAAGATTCGACCAAAATAAGGAAACTCGTCCCTTTGGGATTTCTCCTATTATCATTATTTATTTATTTTTTTACACACACTATATATGTTATTATCCTTGTTTAGCATTATTTATACAACAAAATGATGAACCATTCTTTTTTTGTCACTTTCTTCTCGTATGATTAAACAAATAAGACAAACCTTAACAATTAGTATTCTTATATCATTATCATAACATTAATTTCACCCCACTAGTTAGAATCCATGACAATATTCATTAACTAATCAATTTGCCAAAAATATACTTTTGGCTAGCTTTAAATATGTTTAATTTTCCAAATTTCTTTCATTTCAATTTCTTCATGGTTCCACCCCATTCATATCCACACAATCAAAAAGTTAGCTTTTTATTCAATCAACATGTTCATATAGCAATGTTCCTTCTTATTCTTACACAATAATCATTCTTCCCCTCATATAAAGAATACACAATTAATGTATAACAATACTAATAACAAGAACATATTTTACCATTACATCTTCCTTAAACCCTAACATCCACACAATTATAATTTCATCAAAACATGTATTTAATCAAGTTTCCTAAATTTTGCCTAAACTAACAATAGATTCAAAAAGCAATAAGTCATCACATATCCAAATATAGGCACGATCCAACGGTGTAAGAGAGAGAAATCGGCCGATGACCAAAACTGTCCTGCAGGTGTATTTCCTTTTGTTTTCCAGGAAATGCCGTCTTATGATTTTTGTCAAACGGATTGTTTTTCATCAAATCCCTCTAGTCATTTAGTAGAGGAGCATGAGAAGAACAATATATCCAAAGACCAGCATGATCCAACAATGGATTTTAGAGATATGGCCACCAGAGCATTATTGGTTCCTCCAGATTCTGCACTTCTCTCTAGCCGAATTCTCTATTGTCTCACTTTTTTTCTTTTTTTTTTAACTGGTGGTCTCTTTGTTGTTTTAAAGGCATATTTTCCTCTAATTATAATTATATCCCTCATTTATGCCTTTATGTATTTTATTTTGTTTTTCATGTAAACTATCCAGTTTATTTCTGCTTAAATCGCTAGTCTTTACCAAACTCTGATTGGGATGATATCTTTAACCAAGGTAGGAAAACATATTAATAGACTTCATGTAAAATATCATCCCGATCCGACGATTGGATTGAGAGCTCTGCATTCTAATGTAAATTTGGTCAGTTCATGACTTTTCGTCAATGATCCAAATTTTCTTGTTCAATCTTTACATAAAATCATATCAATTATCCTTCTAAAACTTTAAGGTCATTTTATTATTTTGGAATATATTCATTTTAAAATTTCCACCTTTATTTATTTATCGGGTATTATTATCATTTCAAAGTAACGTCACTGATTTTTAATTGGTGCTTGCACCTTCAGTCCTGCACTTTTCATTGCATATCCTTTATTATAATATATTCTTTATTACCTCACTTATTTCTTAGAAATATTTTATCATTTTTCTCATTATTTTATCCATCAAAACATGTTACCAGTTTCTCTGTCCTTATGAATTCTAAACCAAAATTCATTTTATGGAGGTCATCCCTTCCATTATATATCATTTCAGTCTTTTGTTTACATGGCAGTTTACACATCCGCATATTTAAATTATAAATTTCTATGGTTCACAATTACAATATAGTTTGATAAGTGGATGCAAAACAGAAGTGAAACAAACCCCTTTATCCTAAATAACATTTTGTTTTCTCTAAAAACATTTTTAGACAGAAAGACTAATATGACACTTTTTTTTTAATTCCAAAAGAATCAATTCAGTGCAAGTAATCAAGAATAATGTAAGAAGAAGACATTCTGACCAAAACTGATTTGAAACAAGATCAGACCCGACACAAAGAAAAATTGACGTGGAAGATAAAAAAACAAAAATACAAGAAATAAAAGGATATAACCTGACTAATATTGATTCGCATGATCACGTGGTCACGCAAAGACCAATTCCTGGAAATCCAAGTAAATCAGGTTTGATAAGAATGTGACACATAGATAACTTTCACCTAAGTAATAGTACTATTGGAAACAGAAACTCCCACCCAACAAATATTGATTCGTAAACGAGAAATATAAGGATGACGCCACGAAGTCAATTGTTATTTGATAAGTTGTTTTTCAGTTCTTTATAAAACCAAGGAAAGGAGAGTATCTCACCAACTCACACACAAAGTGTGGCAAACAAGAAGTTTTATTAATCTGAATTATCTAACTTACATGTCTGGTCTTACCTTTATTTATACTAACTCTAGACTTAAATAAACCATAATGGACCCCCCTTAGGTGGACTTATATGAGGCCCACTTACAATTGACCCCAATAAGTAATAATAACCCAAAGACTAAGAAGAAAATAATAAAAATTCAAAAATTATTATCCTAAATATGCTAGAATCAGATTTGTCACCCTTAAGAAATTCCAAATAGACTACGAAATCTGATCTGAAGGTAAAATTAATTCTGAAGTCTTCTTTCCTTGTTGCAGTTAGGATGGATAAGGAATTCTTGTAAGAAAAGAATCCTAGCCAAATAAAAAATCCACAAGTCAAAAGGAAATAAATAACAAAATTCATACAACCTCTATTGAACAGTATTGCAATGCCTTTTAGAACTCCAATTGACCTGAAATTTTAACCAAAGGTAGGAAAACATGTCAGGAGACTTCACATAGCCCGTTCCAGCGGTCAGATTGAAAATTATAACTATTGATGTGAAACTGGATAGTTGTGTATTTTACGTCAGAATCCGAATTTAATTGTTTTTTCATTGCCCGAAACATATCAATAATCATAATTCTCAATCCGACCATTGGATTGAGCAAAAACTATACCCAGAGTTTCCCAAAATATTGTTCTATATTGGGGTAATTTTTCAAGTCAACTAGAGTTCAGGAAGGCATTGCGATATAGGTCAGAACAGGATGTAAAAGTTTTGTTATTTACTTCCTTTTGACTTGTGAACTTTTTATTTGGCAATTATCCTTTTTCTACAAGAATGTGGCAGATTGATATGGAAATTCTCTTGTTCTACAAGGATCTTTAATGGGGTGCAACATAATTTCCTAGTGTGACAAGGATTTATTAATGTTTTAAAATCTTTTTCTTACAAGGATTTCTTATTCATCATATCTAAACAAGGAATGAGAGTTGGTGGTATTTAATGATAGATTGGTTAGCTTATCTTGGAAAGTTTTCTAATCCTAGAAGGAAGGTTAAAGAAAGGCAATAAGAGTTTCCATGTTTTGAGAGGATTCTTTAAAGCTACAATTCATTATCCTAGACAAACAAGGAAACTAAATGGGAGGCAACTTTAACAATCAATTCCCTAGCTTATCTTGGATATCTAAAGGTGGCAACAAAGACCATAGTATTTATAGGATGGTAATTTTATTCTTTACATTATTTAAACTAAGAAAACTATTTATGTTAATTGGTGCAGAAAATTTAGTTCATGTGCCTGATTAGTTATTTTTATTATATTCTTAATGTTTGTGCTTAGTTAACATATTTTGAGTTTATTGTAAGTTAATAAATATTAGCCCACAAGTTTTGAGTCCACTAGGGTTACTAGTTGACCTATCATATAAGGTTTTGTAAGTAGAGATTTTCAAGATGCATGAATTTAGGAAATAAAGTTGGGTTTTGTTTGAAGTAAACGTGTTTTTTGCTTTGACAAAGAAGAAAACTTGACTCAAAGTATAACTACATTGTGGTGTTAATTCATGAATTCCAATATCTCTAATTCTTAGTTACAACTTAACTCTAGGTCAAGGTTTTCAAACCTGATTTTTAGTTTTCTTGGAGAAGTATCGTATTCGTTGGGTGTTGCTTGACCACGTGATTAAAAGGTTCGCATCAGTTGGTGTTAATCTTATAATTTATGTTATAGGAATGTTAAGAAAAATGAGTTGCATATTATAGAAATAGTGAGAAGTGTTGTGATGATATGTAAAGTGTAGAATATAATTTTGAATACTAGTTAGATTCTTAAAAGTATTAAATCTAACTATGGATTTTCATACTTGTTGGATTATGGGATTTTTCATAAATGTGGGATTGTTAAATTCTATAATATTTTGTGTTTAGTAATATGCTAAGAAAGAGTGAAATATATTAGTATTAAATGGAAATGTGTGATTGGTTATAGATAGACAATTGATATGGCATAATTGATTTTTAGTGCAAAATTATGAAGGATCGAAGATAAAATTGCAGTAACAAAAAGGGATTTAGGTGTTGTTTAGGAACACGACCCAAACAGCGTTTCATAAAAAAATAATTTTTCTTGTCTAAAATAATTTTTTATGTTTTTTTATTGTTTTGATATGATGATGTCAAAAATTTTTTTTTAAAAAATAAAAAATATATTATTTTAATACATTTATGAAAGAAAAGCACTTTGAAGAGCAATTGCGACCACACTCTCAAATACCCTCTTAGACTCGACCACAGATGTATTGTTAGGAGGGTTGATTTAATTGATTTTAATTCTTATAAAAGTGTAAGTAAATTTGTGGGTATTGTGGGAATAATGGTGTTGGGATAGAACGAATTCCTAATACATTATCAATTAGGATTCAAGAATGCAAAATTGAGACAGTGAGAAAATGATGGTAACCAAGTTAGATTCGAATTTGTTCTTATAATTTCTACTGATTAGTTTTTATAAGATCAAGCATATCTCTCAAATCATACATCGAAATGAGCTGAAATTTTACTGGGAGATACTAGACACATGAATCTATATTTTGGTAAATTATTGGTCAAATGAGTTCGAGAACATTTTATTTGAGAGGATCAAAGTTACTAGACAAATTTAGTCCAATCTATCAAACAAGACCTTTATATACTGTTTAGGACATATTTAGAGATAAGGGTGTTATTTTTATGCAATTCAAGTTGGGCTGAAAACGAGACATCACAAGCTTTCAAACTATATATGGCAGGCAAGATAATTCATCTAAAGGAGAGAGAATAACGTGTTTGAAGTCATGACAGAAAATCTGCCAAGAATATAAAAAAATTAGAGATTTAGGCTGTATGGAGGAATTTTCACATGAAGAATTTTGTATTATTCTATTTTATTTATTTAATGTTGAATAATTATTTTTAATTTGGGTTTTTTTTAACCAATTAGAAATTGTTTAGTGGTTTATTTCATTATTGGACTTGTGTTAGTTGATTACTAGTTTAGGCCCATTAGCTTACAACCCAAAAGGGGTCCAATATGGTTAGTTAGAGGAGACTATGTTATGTTTTTTTTAGCTGCAAATTTCACTAGCAAGTTGGAGAATAAATGCGAGTTCTTCTTTTATTTGTTTGTGGCTAAATAATGTTTTTTGCAGGGACAAAAATCATACACTGACTTATCGAAGATTATTTGGCTTCGTGGAATCATTCGTATATTTAGGGTTCTTAGATACAATGTTATCTCTAATTCCAAGTTTTTTTCCAATAGTAAAGATGCAAATAGAAATTTCACGAATAACAAGCGAATTTGTAAGAAAAATAAATGTTTTTGAAGACGCGAAAGAAAATAGATGCAATGGTTATAAAAACAAAATCAAATGACACCTAAATATATCAATTATGATGTTGTTGTACTATCATAATTGAAAAATAAAAAAAAGTGAAACAAGTTTGAATTAATAACGCGTATTAGTTCCTATAGAAAATGAACTTCAAATGACCTCAAATTTTATTTTGGGTGCTATTAGAACCTTCAAATTTAGTATATAAAATTTGGGAAGTTTTTGAATTTATGTGACC
>Ga0325400_1003732_pt1 | contig 13898 bp, 6 predicted proteins | sample PopdelMetagenome_2_FD_205662 | JGI IMG/M metagenome (GOLD analysis project Ga0325400, IMG submission 205662) | Populus deltoides microbial communities from Bellville, Georgia, United States - Xylem-PdKOR-R1 | ecosystem: Host-associated > Plants > Phyllosphere > Stem > Wood/Secondary xylem... | reverse complement strand
CACCCCCACATCCTTTGTCCGAGGGCGACCGTCAGAGGATGAAGTCGCTCGCCGCGAGGGCAGAGAGTCCGGTCAGGTTGATCGTCATGTCCGCGGTCCGATTGCCGTCCACGTCCACCGTCACCTGCACGCCGGTGCTGGTCAGCTGATAGCGGAGCTGGCCCGCCACGCCGCTGAACGCATCGGTGCCGATGAAGGCGAACGCTTGGTCGCCGGCCGACTGGCTGTTGGCGTCGATCGTCGACAGGTCGATGCGGTCGAGCCCGCGCTCGAATTCCGCGATCGTGTCTACCAGCGTCAGTCGGCTGTCGGACACTAGGTCGTAGTCGAACACGTCGGCCCCGGCCCCGCCGCGCAGCAGGTCCGCACCCGCTCCGCCGAGGATCGTGTCCGCGCCGGCCGAGCCGGTGATCGTGTCGTTGCCGTTGCCGCCCTCGACCCGCGTGATGTTGGTCAGCGTGATGCCGGTGAGGTCGATCCGGTCGGCCGTAGATGTGCCGACGATCCGGACGTTGGCGAAGTTATCGCCCGAGATCGCCTCGACGTTCGAGAAGCTGCCCCAGGTCAGCGCGGCGTTGGCGGCGTTGGCGCGGATCGTGTCGAAGCCGATCCCGCCGTCGATGCGATCGGTACCCGCGCCCGCGCCGAACAGGAACACGTCGTTGCCGTCGCCCCCGTTAAGCTCGTCGTTGCCCGCACCGCCGATGATCGTGTCGGCCCCGACGCTGCCGGTGATCGTGTCGTTGCCCGCGCCACCGTCGATCGCGGCGATCCCGGTCAGCGTCACGCCGGCGAGGTCGATCGTGTCGGCGAGAGCGGTGCCCGCGACCCGGACGTTGGCGAAGCCGCCGGCCGAGATCGCCTCGATGTTCGAGAAGCTGCCCCAGCCGAGGACCGCGTTCGCCGCCGACGCCTGGACCGTGTCGAAGCCCGTGCCGCCGTCGATCACGTCCGTCCCGGCGCTGGCTGCGAACAGGAATACGTCGTCGCCGTCGCCGCCGCTCAGCCGGTCGTTGCCGGCTCCGCCGATGATCGTGTCCGCCCCGGCGCTGCCGGTGATCGTGTCCTCGCCCGCGCCGCCGTCGATCGCGGTGATCCCGGTCAGCGTGTAGCCGGACAGGTCGATGGCGTCGGCGGCTGCCGAGCCCAGCACCCGGACGCCGGAGAACCCGCCCGCCGAGATCGCCTCGATCCCTGAGAAGCGGCCCCAGCTGATCGCGACATTGGCCGCGGACGCCTGGATCGTGTCGAAGCCGCTGCCGCCCTCGATCGTGTCGATCCCGGCCGACGCGCCGATCAGGAAGAGGTCGTTGCCGCCGCCGCCGTTGAGATCGTCGTTGCCCGCGCCGCCGATGATCGTGTCGGCCCCGGCCGCACCCAGGATCGTGTCGTCCCCGGCGCCGCCGTCGATCGAGCCGACATTGACCAGCGTCGCCCCCGAAAGGTCGATCCGGTCCGCCGCCGCGGTGCCCAGGATGCGCAGGTTCTCGAACCGCTCCACCCCGGTGACCCCACCCCAGCCGAGCACCGCGCCATCGACGGTGCCGCGGACGGTGTCGATGCCTTCACCGCCCTCGATCGTGTCGACGCCCGAGCGGGCCGCGAGCAGGAACACGTCGTCGCCGCCATTCCCCTGGAGCAGGTCGTCGCCCGCGCCGCCGATGATCGTATCCGCCGTTGCCGAACCGCGGATCGTGTCGTTGCCGGAGCCGCCGTCGATCGAGGTGATCCCGATCAGCTCGACGTTGGTCAGGTCGAGCAGGTCGGCGGTGGTGCCCGCGACGATCTTCACCCCGGTATAGCCGTTGGCGGAGATCGTCTCGACGTTGGTGACCGATGCCAGCCCGATCACCGCGTTGTTCGACAGCGCGTGGATGCGATCGTTGCTGCCGGCGCCGCCGTCCACCGTGTCGGCGCCGTTGGCGGTGCCGAGATAGGTGATGACGTCGTCGTTGCCGCCGGTGGAGATCGTGTCGTTGCCGGCGCTGCCGCGGACCACGTCACGCCCGTTGCGGGTGATGATGGTGTCGTTGCCGGCGCCGCCGTCGATCACGTAGTTGTCGTCGGACGGAGCGGTGTAGTTGTCGTTGCCCGACCCCAGCACCACCGTCTGCGTCTCGCGCTGGTCGGTGACGCGGACGGCGATCGCCTGCGTATCCGACAGCGTGCCGTCGCTGGCGCGGACAATCACGTCATAAACGTTGTCGCCGCCCGCATCGCCCGGTGCCTCGAAGTCCGGCACAGTCCGGAAGCTGAGCGCGCCAGTGGTGGCGTTGATGACGAACCTGGCCGCATCGACACCGCCCGCGATCGAGAAGGTGAGGCGGGTGTTCGCGTCGACATCGGTCGCGGTGACGGTGGTGACCGCCTGCGTATCCTCCTCGACCGCAATGGTCGCGGTGTCGCCGCCGCCGTTGGAGGTGATGACCGGGGTCTCGTTGACGTTGGTGATCGCCACGGTGAAGCTGCGGTCGCTGGTCGAGCCGTCGGCGCTGGTGGCGCGGACGGTGATCTGACGGCTGGCCCCCACCGTCTCGAAGTCGATCGCCGCGGCCGTCGTGACCACGCCGCTCGTCGCATCGATCGCGAACAGCCCGTCGGGGTTGACCAGCGAGTAGGTGACGGCGTTGGTGGTGGTATCGGCGTCGGTGGCGCGGGCGGTGATACCGACCGCCGTGGCGATCGCGACATTCTCCGCCACCGTGTCCGCCGCCGCGTTGGCATCGGTGATCGCGCCGACGCCGAACTCGTTCACGTCGCCGATCTGGATTGTCACGGTCTTCGAGTAGGTCAGCCCGCCGCTGTCGGTCGCGACCACGGTGATGACGTGCGCCTGCGACGCTTCCGCATTCAGCTGCGTGCCGTCCGCCACCGTGACCACGCCGGTCGTGGCATCGATCGCGAAGCGGCCGCCTGCATTGTTGCTGAGCGTGTAGGTGACCGTGTCGCCCCCGGCCAGGTTGGGGTCGTTCGCGGTCGCGGTGCCGACCACCGTGCCGTTGGTCGCGTTCTCGTTCACGCTGTTGTTCGACAGCGTGATGTCGGTGGCGGCCTTGTTGTTGACCAGCGAGTCGAGCGTCTGGGTGCGGTCGGCGAAGCGGACCTGCTCGATGCCGATCAGCGTGTCGACGCCGTCACGATTGGCGACGGTGTCCGTCACCGTGGCCACGGACGTGCTGCCGGCGAAGGTGTATTGCGCGCGATTGCCGCTGAACACCGCCGTGTCGCTGGCATTGCCACCCGTCAGGGTGTCGTTGCCGCCGCCGCCGGCCAGCACGTCGCTGCCGTCGTTACCGGTGAGCGAGTCGTTGCCGGTCCCGCCGGTGAGCGTGTCGGCGCCCGTCCCCGCCGCGACGGTCAGCACGGCCTGCGAGCCCGTGCCGCCACCCACATTGCGCGTCGCACCGAGATCGAAGCTCGCGCCCCCCGCGACCGCGCCGAAGTTGAAGTCGCTGTCGACGTCGGTGAACGTGTTGCCGCGGATGTTGGTGATCGCGCCCGGTTCGGACACCGCGACGATCATGTCGACCGCCGCCATGTCCAGCGCCGAGTTGATCGCCTGCGCCTGCGCCCGCTGCGCCGAGATGCCGGTGCCCGAGTTCAGGATGGTGTTGCCCGAAATCTTGACCCGGTCGTCGGCATAGCCGTCGAGGTTGAGGGCGGACCTGGCATAGCGGATCGTGTTGCCGGTGACGGTCAGCAGGCTACTCGCCCCGTCGGACCAGATGCCGCGCGCCCAGCTGGCGGTGCTGAACTTCGACTCCGACGCCCCGGTGATGAGGTTGTCCGCCAGCGTGATCTGTCCGCTGGCCGAGGCGGTCAGGTAGATCGCCTTGTCCTCGCCGGCCCCGGTGGCGCCGTTCGCCGCCGGCGAGAAGAACAGGCTGTTGCGGACGGTGACGTCGTTGCCGCCGTTGACCTGGACGCCGTTGAACGTCGTGCCGTTGGCGCTGGTGTTGAGCACCTCCACCCCGTCGATCGTCGCGCGGGCGGTGACCAGCGTCTGGCCCTGGATGATCGTCTCGCCGCCGCGTGTGCCCGTGCCGGCGACCCCGACATTGGCACCGGCCAGCGTGATCGCCTTGTTGAGCTGCAGGTTCTCGGCATAGGTGCCCGCCTTGGCCCGCACAGTGTAGCCGTCCTGGCCGGCGTCGATCGCCGCCTGGATCGTGTTGAACGTGCCGACCAGCCGGTTGCCCGCGTCGAACAGCTGCACCGCCGCGGTCAGGTCGAGGCTGCCGCCGCCGGTGAACGCGACCACTTCCACCCCGTCCAGCGCGTCGTTGCCGTCGGCACCGCTCACTCCGGTGATCGCGGTGACGATGCCGGCCGCGTTGCGGACTTCGGTCAGCGTGTAGCCGGCGCGGGTACCGGTGAACACGGCCGTGTCCACGCCCTCGCCGCCGATGATCCGGTCGTCGCCCGCGCCCGCGAACACCCGGTCGTTGCCGCCGCTGCCGTTCACCGTGTCGGCCCCGGCGGTCATCTCCGCGACCACGTCCGCGCCGCCGTCGCCGGTGAAGCTGTTGCCGGCATAGGTGCCGGGCGTACCCTGGTTCTGCACCCGGATGCCGGCGCTGTCGCCGGTCAGCGCATTGCCGGTCACGTCGCTGCCGACGCCTCGCACGCGCAGCGCGAACGCGCCGGCATAGGTGTTGCCGGTGAACGCGTTGTCGGCGATCGTCGAATAGTTGGCGTCGATGGTCACCAGCTGGTTGCCGCGGAAGGTACCCGCGGTCGCCGTCTCGCCGCCGGCGGTGCCGGAGACGGTGTTGTTGACGAAATCGACGTCGCTCGACGGGTTGCCCGCGCCCAGATTGCCGCCGCCCAGCACGACCAGCTGGCGGGGGACGTTGTTGCCGACGTCAAACTGGTTGCCGAAGGGGGCATCCTGCGGCGTCGCGCCCTCGAAGGTCACGCCCGAGAAGACGTTGCCGTCGACCAGGATGTCACTGATCGCGCTGTTGTACTCCGACAACAGGCCCAGGTCGCCGCGCGCCTCCACGTCGTTGCCGACGATGTCGATCCCGGTGTGGGCGCCCTGGAGGTAGATGCCCGCCTTCTCGACTGCGCCGTTGCCGTTGATGCCGCGGATGGTGAAGCCCTGCGTCGCGCTGCCGATCACGACGTCGTTGACGCCGCCCGCCAGCACCAGCGCGCCGAGCTCGGCGCCCGACTGGACGCCGTCGATGATCGTCGAACCGCGACCGTCCATCGACAGCAGGCGGATGCCGCCGGTGCGGATCACGACATTCTCGTTGTAGGTGCCCGCCGCGACCAGGATGGTGTCGCCGGCCTGCGCCGCGTCGGCCGCCGCCTGGATGGTCGCGAAGCCGCCGGTGCCGACCAGCAGCGTGCGGCCCTTCGCACCGTCGTCGACGATCTCGACCCCGGTCAGCGTGTCGGTGCCGTCTGCGCCGGTCACGGTGTAGCCGGTCGCGGTCTTGGCGATGGTGACGATGCCCGCATAGGTTGCGGTGTCGACGCCCGCGCCGCCGTCGATCACGTCCGCCGCGGCGGTGGAGGCGAGCGTCTCGTTGCCGACGCCGCCATAGATCGCGCTCGGCACCGGAACCTTGTCGATCGTCGAGCCGGTCAGGGTAAGCGAGCCCGGAAGCGTCAGCAGCACCGGGCTCTTGACCGCGGTGAAGCTGTTGTCGGCGACCATGACCGCATCGTCGGACAGCACGCCGGGGACTGCCGTGGTGGTGCGGATGCCGGTATCCGCATCGTTGAAGCTGTTGCGCTCGATCGTGATCTGCCCCGCATAGTCCGGGCCGAAGAACACCACGCCCGCGGCCTTGCCGCCGCCCGACGTGCCCTCGACGCGGTGCAGGTCGCTGAACTGGTTGTCACTGATCGTCAGCGGCCCGGCGGTGTTCGCCACCAGCACGCCGATGTCGACCCCGGTGAAGCTGTTGTGCGTCACGCTGCCGTCGCTGTCGGCGACGTTGACGATCAATGGCACGTCGTTGTCGAGGCCCGCGACATAGCTGCCCGCATGGCCGGTAAAGCTGTTGTACGACACGTCCAGCGTGCCGTTGCCGAACAGGTCCATGAACTCGGTGTAGCCGGTGATGTCCACCTTGTTGTGGGTGAAGGTGAAATCATAGTCCTGCGCACCCAGCCAGAACGAGTTGGGCTTGGTCGCGGCGATGTCCATCACGGAGTTGGTCAGGGTGAACGCGTGGCCCTCGCTGCCGAGGGCGAGCACCTGGTCGCCGATCAGCTTGAACCCGTCGATCACGACCTTGGTCGCCGCGCTGCCGACCGCGAACAGCGCCGCGGCGCTGGTGCCGGTGATGGCGCTCTCGCCACCGCGCGCGCCGCTGCCGTCGACGCCGCCGTTGGCGCCGCGAATGGTGAGCGACGTGTCGATGGCCAGCGAGGTGCCGCCGAGATCATAATCGCCCGCGGCGACCAGCACGGTGTCGCCCGCCTTCGCCGCCGCGATCGCCGCCTGGATCGAGCCGAAGCCGCCGCCCGTCATGAAATGGTCGGCGAGGACGAAGGTCTGATCGCCGATCACCACCTTCTCAACTCCGACCAGCGTATCGACGCTGCCATCGGCCTGCCGCACGGCCCAGCCGGTCGCGGTCTCGACCACCGTCGCGCCCGCGTCATAGGTGGCGGTGTCGGTACCCGCGCCGCCGTCGATCAGCTCGGCTGCGGCGGTAGAAGCGATCATGTCGTCGCCGGTGCCGTGGTAGTGTGCGCTCGCCACCGAGGTGCCGTCGATCGTGGAGTTGGTCGCGTCGACCGCGCCCGGGATGGTCATCAAGACCGCGCCGGTGACGCCGGTGAAGGTGTTGGCGTCGATCGTGACCGGCTGCCCCGACAGCTGCGTGCCGGGCACCGCCGAGGTACGGATGCCGGCGTCGGCGTCGTCGAAGCTGTTGTTCCGGATGACGATCTCGCCCTCATACTGCGCGTCGAAAAAGACGACCCCCGCGGCCTTGCCGCCCCCCGACGTGCCGGCGACGCGGTGCAGATCGCTGAAGTCGTTGCCGCTGATCGTCAGCGGGCCGGCGGTGCCCGCCACCAGCACGCCGATGTCGACCGAGGTGAAGCGGTTGTCCGCGATCGTGCCTTCGCTGTTCCACACGTTGACGATCAGGGGAACATCGTTGTCGAGGCCCTGGACATACCCGCCGGGTCGGCCGGTGAAGCTGTTGTCCGACACGTCCAGCTGGCCGTTGCCGAACAGGTCCATGAACTCGGTGTAGCCGGTGATCTGCACCTGGTTGTGGGTGAAGGTGAAGTAATATTTTTGCGCGCCGAGCCAGAAGGAGTTGGGCTTGGTGGCGGTGATGTCGAAGACGTTGTTCGACATGGTGAAGGACTGGCCCTCGATCGCCGTCGCGACCACCTGATCGCCAACCAGGGTGAAGCCGTCGATCACGACGTTCGCCGCCGCACTGCCGATCGCGAACAGGCTGGCGGTGCTGGAGCCGCGGATGATCGTCGCAGGCCCGCGTTCCTCGCTATCGCCGGGGATGCCGGAACTGGCGCCGACCAGGGTCAGCGACTTGTCGATCAGCAGCGAAGTGTCACCCAGGTCATACTCGCCAGCGGCGACCATGATGGTGTCCCCCGCACTGGCGGCTGCAATCGCCTCCTGGATCGTCGCGTACTCGCCTTCGCCTACGTACAGCGTGTTGCCGCCCGACGGCCGCCCGGACCCGGTCGCCTCGCCCGAGGCGAAGACCCCCGTCAGTTCGCCCGTCGCAATGCCCGTATCCGCCGTGTCAGCGCTGATGACCTTCATGATAACCCCCGGTTGTGTAACCGGAAGCAACACGGCGGCGGCGGCATCAATCGGCAAGGCGGGGACGGTCACCGCCGCCGGTCTGGCAACGGTGCCCGCAGTGCAGCGATCTGCTAATCCCCCGTCGACCCCCCGGTCATCTCCCCCCGACGCCTGCGCTGCTTCCGAAAAGAAGACGCAGATCGTTCGTGGGTCGGACGTTTACTTTCCGTTCACGACGACGTCCATACATCAACTGAGGGTCTGACCCGTTTTGGCGGAAATTACCTGTGCGCCCGCCGTGACATGGCCGTAACGAACTGCTTTCACCTTCGCGGCGTCCCGGATCGGCACAGCTTTGTCGCCACCCGGCATGCCGAGACCGTAACCCGCACAGTCGTGGATCGCCGAACGACCAAGCAGGATCGGGGGTTCGACCCCCAGCGCGGCACATGCCGCTGATCGTCGGGGTGGCGGTCGGCCGAGGCCCGATGCGGGTCGCGGCAGTGGGATCGAGCGTGACGGTGTCGTTCAGTACTCCAGGCGGGCGGGATTGGTCTCTGCGACGCCGTTTGCACCACGACGGATGGCCGCAGAAATCGTCATCGGGCTGACCCTGCCGATTATCGCCGGCTTATCGAGCCCGGACGTCTCGATGCTGGCGCTTGAGGCAGGTTATCACATGTCTGCGGTGAACAGGGTGACGAGTGCCTCGGCGACCACGTCAGGCGATTCGCGCTGGGGGAAGTGGCCGACGGCTGGCAGCTCGAGGTAGTGGAACGGGCCGGTAAACTTGTCGGGAACGGAGGCGGCGGCAGCCGGCGGGTTCACCCCGTCTTCCGCGCCCTGCACATAGAGCGCGGGCAGCGACAGCGCCGCCATCGCCTTGACCTTCTCCTCCAGCCAGGCGCTCCGGGGATCGGGCGGCGCGACGTCCCAGCGCGCGCGGTAGCTGTGGAGGGTCACGTCGACCCAGTCGGGATTGTTCCAGGCGGCGGCGACCCGCTCGAACATCGCCTCGTCGAACCAGCCCGCGGGCGACCAGTTCACCCATTGCCGGTGCGCAAAACCGCGCCGGTCGTCGCGCACCGCCGCCGCCCCGCGATCGGTCGCCATGAACCAGTGGTACCATTGCAGCTGCGCATGCCAGAAGGGCGGGGTAGGCATCCCGCCCAGCCGCGGCGGCGTGGCGAGCATCGCGATCCGGCTCACCCGCTCGGGCCAGCCGACCGCCAGCGCTTCCGCGATGTTGGAGCCCCAGTCATGGCCCGCGACCGCGAACCGCTCGACCCCGAGGGCATCCATGAGCGCGATCGCGTCCATCGCCAGGATGCCGCTGTTGCCGGTGCGCGGGGCTGCCTCGCTCGCGAAGCGGGTCTTGCCGAAGCCGCGCAACGACGGGGCGATCGTGCGCAGCCCCGCGCGGTGCAACGCCGGCGTAACCGCGTCCCAGGTCGACACGTCGTCGGGCCAGCCATGAAGGAGAAGGACGACCGGCGCGTCGGGCTGGCCCTCGTCCCGATAGGCGATGTGGAGGTCGGGTGTGTCGATCAACGGCATGGCGGATCAACACCGGAGCCCCGCCGTTGGTTCAGCGAGACTCGTTGGGGATGCCAAACCTGACGGGGAATGGAACTGGTCTTCCCGAAGGCCGGGGTGACGGAAGCAGAGAGCCTCTATCGCACCGTTGCGAACCAGATCACGTGCTGGGGCCCCTTGCCGTTCTCGCGCGCACGGACTCGTGTTTCCTCCACCGCAAAGCCTGCGCGCTCCAGCCGGCGGGCGAAGGCCGGGTCGGGGCCGGCGGACCATACCGCCAGCACTCCGCCGGGGCGCAGCGCCGCGCGTGCGTCGGCCAGCCCGTCACGGGTGTAGAGCCCGTCATTGGCGGGGCGGGTCAGCCCGTCCGGGCCGTTGTCGACGTCGAGCAGAATGGCGTCGTAACTCGCCCGCGTGCGCCGGATCGCATCGCCGACATCGTCCATCACCAACAGCACGCGCGGATCGTCGAGGCAACCGGCGGTCAGCGCCACCATCGGACCGCGCGCCCATTCAATGATGCCCGGCACCAGTTCGGCCACCACCACCCGCGCGTCGGCGCCGAGGCGGCCCAGCGCCGCCCGCAGGGTGAAGCCCATGCCATAACCGCCGATCAGCAACCGCGGAGCCGGGCGCGCGCCCAGCCGGTCGCACGTCAGGGTGGCGAGCGCGACCTCCGAGCCGCTCATCCGCGTGCTCATCAGTTCGTTGCGGTCGAGCACGACCATGAAGTCGTCGCCTCGGCGGAACAGCCGGAGCGGCGGGCCGCCGGGCACGTCGGCCGTGCCCAGCAGCTCGCGCGGGGTCACCGCTGGCGGGCTTTGCGCGCCGCGTAGCGGGCGTCGCGAGCAGCCTTCAGCTCGGCGGCGGTGGGGACCACGGGAGGACGCTTGGCGGCGGCCGCAGCGGCGGCGGCGGCTTCCGCCTCGGCCTTTGCCTTCGCGCGCGCCTCTTCGCGGTCGCGCTTTTCCTGTTCGATGGCGGCCTTGTGCTGGGCGCGGCGCTCGGCCTCGGCGGCCTCCTTCGCCTCGCGCGCAGCGGCGCGCGCGGCGACCGCCTCGGGATCGGGAGCGGCCTTGTTGCGCAGTTTTTCGAGCGCACGGGCCTTGGCGTCGCGCGAGGCGGCGGCGCGGTCGTTGAAATCTGGAGTCTTGTAGCCTGCCATCAGTGATCCATCATGGGGGCATCGCGCCCGGAATGCAAAGGGTGCAACAGCACGACGGCCCCGCGAACGCTCGCGAGGCCGTCAGTGACGCTGGTGGACGCACCCGAAGGTTCGAGACGGACCATGGTAGCCGGGCCATCGCGAACGTCGTCACCGCCTGCCCACATCGGCCCGTGCACGGCCGATGTCAACCGCTCGTGGGTCACCGGGAGTGTACTGGGCACAGGTGCCGACCAGAACGCCGGCCGCTCCGATCCGTCAGCCAGCGCGACGCTGCCGCGTTCCCGCCGGATCTGCGCGATGCTCGACGCCGATCGATGCCGAAGCCCGGGCGTCGTCCCGTATCGCCTGGGAACCCGGGAGTTGATGCTCCGCCGGATTGGGAACGACGTCGATCACCAGCGGCAACGTGACCGTCTACGCAACAACGGCCCCGCGATAGCTCGCGAAGCCGTTGGAAAACCTGGTGGACGCACTTGGGCTCGAACCAAGGACCCGCTGATTAAGAGTTCAGCGCTGGGGCGTAAATGACTGTAAACCTGAGCCAATCATGGTTCGCGGGGCACCGTTTCCACGACATCTAGGTAGACCTGAGCCACTCACGAAGAGCGGGTTCTCGGTGCTCAGGCCGGTACTCGTGGAGACAGAATATGGCAGTCGTGAACCTGACCGAGGCACGGATCAGGGACCTCCCCCTTGGGTCGGGCATTCATCGGGACGAGCAAGTTAAGGGGCTCATGGTCCTGTGCCACGCCTCGACAAGGACCTACGCCGTTCAGGGCGACGTGCGGCGGAACGGCCGCCACGTCCGCACGGTGCGGGTGAAGATCGATCGGTGCGACCGGATCGGGCTTCGCGAGGCCCGCACCCGCGCGAAGGCGCTGATGAGCACGATCCAGTCGGGCGTGGACCCGACCGCCGGGCCTGCCGAGAGCGGCATCACGCTCAAGCAGGCGCTGGACGCCCACCTGTCTGAGAAGCGGTACAGCCCGCGCACGGTCGACGGCTACCGCTACCACTTGGACCACTACCTCACCCGCTTCCGCAACCGGGCCGTGACCCGCCCTCTCGTGATGCATCGTGCCGAACTGGTTCGCACTCGCTTCCCGTCGACATGGTCCGCGAGCCCGGCCATCCTGCCTATACAGGGTACAAATCCGGAGGCAGAATGAAGCTGGTACGCGACGCTCGCACGCTAAAGACCAAGGCCATCGGTTCGCTGCGAACCGCTATGACCGCGTTCAACAGCTTCGACGACGACGGCCGCGTCACCATGGTGCTGATGCACCTGCAGCACGCGTGCGAGATGCTGCTGAAGGCGGTCCTGTCGCAGCGCAAGGCGGCGGTGTTCGACAAGGAAACGGGTCGGTCCATCGGCTTCGAGCGCTGCCTGGGCCTGTGCCAGGCCCATCATGGACTCACCAAGGACGAGGCGGGCATCATGCGCGCCATCGACGCGCAACGCGATGCGGCACAGCACTGGTTCGTCTTCGTCACCGAGGATCTGCTGTACCTCCAGACTCGCGCCCTGATCACCGCCTTCGACGCCTACCTGCAGCGCATGCTCGGCACCGACCTCCGATCCCAGATCCCGCCGCGCGTCCTACCGATCTCGACCGAGCCGCCAGGCGACTTCGAGTTCCTGGTCGATCGCGAATACGCGTACGTGATGGACCTGTTGCAGCCAGGTCGCCGCGCACGCGACGAAGCGCGTGCCCGCATCCGGTCGATGTTGGCGATGGAGGCGATCGTCACCGACGAGGTGGAGATATCGGAGCGGGACATCGACCGCATCGAGAAGGCGATGAAGGGCGGCACCGAGTTCGCCGCCGTCTTCCCGCGCCTCGCCACCGTGGGGACGACGACCACCGGGGAGGGCATCAACCTGACGGTTCACTTTACGAAGAAGCAAGGGGCGCCGGTCCACTACGTCGGCGGTGACGATCCAACGGCCGCAGCCGCCGTGCGCGAGGTCGATCTGCGGAAGAAGTTCCACCTGCAGGCCACGCCGCTGGCGAGGAAGGTCGGCCTGAGCCCTCCAAAGGCGAAGGTGTTGCGCAACCATCTGAAGATCGACGAGGACCCGACGTGCAGCCACCTCTTCGAGTTCGGCTCGAGCAAGTTCATGTGCTTCTCCGACAACGCGGTGCGCAAGATGCAGGAGGCGCTGGAGCAGGTGGACATGGCCGCGCTGTGGGCTGCGAGGGCCAAATAGCCCCGCCTGGGGGGTGCAGTCGGCGATCCGCCCCCTCGTGCCGCATCGTGCCGAAACGCACACGCAGCTGCACCCCCCTCCGGCCAGGCCGGGGAGGATTTAGCTTGCGATTGCAAGGAAAAAAGTGGTGGACGCACTTGGGCTCGAACCAAGGACCCGCTGATTAAGAGTCAGCTGCTCTACCAACTGAGCTATGCGTCCATGCCGGCGAGCGGACCTCCAAGCGGAGCCGTTCGCGACGGGAGCTGGGCCTTTAACGGGCGAGGCAGCGGATGCAAGCGCTTTTTCGCCGCTACCAGCGCGAGGTGCGTCGGTTGTCGCGGTCGATTGCCATCAGGATGCCGAGGCACAGCAGCACCGTCATCTGCGCCGACCCGCCGAAGCTGACCAGCGGCAGCGGGATGCCGACCACCGGTGCGAGGCCCATCACCATCATCAGGTTGATCGCGACATAGAAGAAGATCGTCGTCGACAGCCCCGCCGCAGTCAGCCGGGCGAAGCGTGTGGGAGCTGCCTGCGCCACCCCCAACCCCCAGCGGATCACCCACAGGAAGGCGAAGATCAGCAGGCAGCCGCCGACCAGCCCCCATTCCTCCGCCATCGTCGCGAAGACGAAATCGGTATGTCCTTCGGGCAGATAGTCGAGATGACTCTGAGTCCCGTTGAGGAACCCCTTGCCCAAGACGCCCCCCGATCCGATCGCGATCTTGGACTGGCTGATGTGATAGCCGGTGCCCAGCGGATCGGACTCGGGATCCATGAAGATCAGGATGCGGTTGCGCTGATAGTCGTGGAGCACGAATTGGAACGCGAGCGGCACCGCCACCGCCGCCGCCGCCAGCCCGCCAAGGTACAGCCGTAGCGGCGTTCCCGCGAGGAACATCACCGTCACCCCGCCGAAACAGATCATCAGCGCGGTGCCGAGATCGGGCTGGAGCATCACCAGCGCGGCCGGCATCCCGATCAGCAGCGCCGGCGGCCAGATCGCCCCGACGCTGCGCGATTCGGCGGGTGGCAGGCGATCGTAGAAGCGCGCGGCGGCGAGCACGATCGCGAGCTTCATCAGCTCGGAGGGTTGCAGGCGGATGATGCCGAGATCCAGCCAGCGCTGGCTCCCGCCCCGGACCGCGCCCAGCGCCTCCACCGCGACCAGCGCGATCAGCAAGGCGGCATAGGCGGGGAACGCCGCGCGCTTGAACCAGTCGAGCGGCGCGAACGAGAGCAGCACCGCG
>Ga0325400_1003731_pt1 | contig 13898 bp, 13 predicted proteins | sample PopdelMetagenome_2_FD_205662 | JGI IMG/M metagenome (GOLD analysis project Ga0325400, IMG submission 205662) | Populus deltoides microbial communities from Bellville, Georgia, United States - Xylem-PdKOR-R1 | ecosystem: Host-associated > Plants > Phyllosphere > Stem > Wood/Secondary xylem... | reverse complement strand
AGCAATGCTCTACTAAATCCAACCTCAAACTTATCCAATTAAAAAGCATTGTTTTAACTTTAAATTTATCCAATTAAACCTCGAATTTTTATTTTTTATTCTTTTTTAAAAAGCATTGTTTTAACTTTAATTTTTTTTTGAAAATAATAGTGTTTTAATTTAGTCGGATTAACTCACACCCAAACTTTAAATGAATTATAAACCGAGCTTCATAACTTCGAAGCAAAGGAAGGAGATGGTAGGATCTGAGGATTTGATTTCCCTTCTCATCTTGCATATCTCGATATGAGAAATGCTTCTACTTCTACCTACCAACTTTATGGGTAAGAACAGATTGGTTTTGGCATCAATCTAACGTGTACCGACCAAAGGGAGGAGGAGCCTTTCATGAAACTTATGGCAAGCTGTCCTTTAAACTATTAATTCTTTGTTATGTTCTTTCAATTTTACAAATCTCCTAAATTCATCATTCGAGCTCGAGCTATAATTAAATGAACTCCTAACAAATTGTAAATTACCTTGCACAAACGAATGCTGTAGCCTCCAACATGGCCTGAACTCTGTATGCGCATAACAGAGTTTGAACAATTTATTGTCAATGACGCCTTCTTCTGGTGAAAACCATTGACATACTGATGGAGGAAGTTCGTTTTCTCGTTGACTGAAGAAACAATTGAAGAAAGTCCATTACATTTTCAAGATACAAAACGCAAGGATTCACCCTGACAGTGCCAGAGTTTCCTTTTCTGAATATTTAGAGTCCCGTCTCATCTTTAGAGTTGTTGAAACACAACAAAAATCCCCTCAGTTCAGACCCAACCACTTCTTAAAGGTCAGTGCAGCTTCCCTCTTTTTTACTAGACTTTCTGTCTGGATTTTGGGAGTTTTCCCCTTGTATAGTGTTTTATGGTACTTCAAGTAGAGGGTTCGATACTTGTATTTGTCAATGAACATTTTCCCTTTCTCCATCATATCCACGACTTCATTTGCTCGAGAAAAAAATCCACCTCTCACAAATGTATAAAGTACTGAATCCAGTAGTTCCTGGTCATACTTCATTGAGGTTGCTGAAGCAATAGATTTCATTTCGCCCCAGAGCTCTGTTACCTCTATATATTTTCCCCCAATGGCAGCGTATCCAGTCACCATAGAATGAAAAGTTTGAGCATTTGGGGCATGACCCAGACTCCTCATCTTCTTCAAAGCCTTTTCGGCATCTTGCATAAGTCTCTTCTTGCAGAAAAAGTGGATCACATTATTCCAATCATGAACTCCAGAATCTGCAGCCTGCTCTTCTTTGATTTCCCGCAAAAGCTTTGCCATCAACCCTGCTTCACCACCCTCTGCACACCCCTTAACCAACATCTCAAATTCCTGATGGCCAGTTCTAGGTATCTTAGCCTCTTTCATCTCCTTAAAAATATGGAGGGCTTCCTTAGTATCTTTTTGAATCACTCGGAACTCAATCAATGCATTATAACTACTCGAGTCTAGCTGGATCCCTGCTCTCCGTGCATCTCGTAGAAGTGCAGTGACCTCTCCTGTTCGGTTTGCTTTACAATATGCTTTCAAGAGTGAAGCATAGACAGAAGAGCTGGTTCTGATCCCAGCCAAACGCATCTCATCTAGCAGGTCATGTGCCTGATCTAGCCACCCAAGTGAAATGCATGAATTGATGACATGAACCAAAGCTGAATCGTCATTGGAAGCTGGAGAATCTTCTTTCTCTGCCTTGATGAGAAATGCAGCCAACTCCTTGGTCTTGCCCGATTCTAGGAAAGCTTTAACCAGCTTCACATAAATTTTTTCAGTTGGCTGGAGGATACCACGTTCAGTTGTAATCAATTCAACTTGCATCTGCAACTCAACTAACAGAGTACTGAGTACTTCCTTTGCCTCAGTGTCAAGTTTCAAGAAATTCCGGTCTCTATAGAACTCTTCATAAGAAATCGTAAGATCTTTGTTTGATCTATTGTTCCCTAAACCACCTGATTCTTTGTGGCTCAAACTTTCCTGAGAAACTGGGCCTGGAGAGGACTTCTTATCAATTGGGAACAGCAGTGCAGCCGTAGCAAATGAATTCCGTGCTTCCCTTGCTTTCCGAAGCATTATTAAAACCATGTTGGAAGCAGCATCGAGATCCCCAAATTTCAAGTGGCATGTTAGTAAACAATTATAGAACTGCCGAAACTGCGTATCGGTTAAACTTTGGGATTCATCTATATGTCTCTGAAGTTTTCTAAGTTCTTCTCTTCTCCCATTCCTCTCATATATATGTGCCATTATGATCAATAAATTTGTGTCGGCTCTGATGCCAATTCGAGGCATCATGTCAAGAAGCTGCTCTGCTTTTCTAGTTGTTCCAAACAAGAGACATCCGGTCAAGGCAATGTTCATAGCAATAGTATTAGGCTTCATGGCAATCAAAGGTGCATTAATCTTTTTACGTGGGTCCACCCTACCATCTTGAAACAAGTAACCTATCTCAAGTATCAGCTCAGCAGCTAGGTAAGCACCAGGAGCTGTTAGTGACATATGAGCCAAGATTGCAGACCAAGCAGTCACCGGAGGATATTGTTCCATTTGTATCAACTTTCTCAGGACCGTTGATGCTGGAACTGGCAAACCACATTTAGCAAGAACAAAAGAGAGATAGATCAAAGGCTCTTTCTCCAGCAGATTCTGCTTGCTTTCCTCAATAGCTTGTTCTACCAAGCCATATGCCTTCTCAAGCCATGGAACACCAAGGCTTGCAGAATAACTTGTTAGAAGCTTATTCACAATGGACTTTCGAGGAAACCCATCCATATGCAAATGCTGTTCAAATAACTTCCATGCATCATTAAATCTATGCTCATCGATTGCATTCTCTATTTCCATACATAATTTAGCTGGGTCTCGAGCCTGGACCAAAATTGTTCCAGCCAGAGTCGAAAAGGAATAGCTTTGATGATTGAACCCACCCTGGATTCCTACAACAACAGTTGGACCATTTAGGTTGGTCAAAGAGGACTCAAGAAACCCATTGACAGGCCCGCTGCTCCAAGAAACTAGCATCCGGCATCTGGAAACCCGAGTAGTCTCATGTCCACTATCAGAAAGTAAGGAAAATAAAACTCTAGGGGACAACGCAACGACTTGACGCTTCAATTTCCTGGTAGATAGCATTCCTTTTCTATATATGCTTTTCTTTACAATAAAAAAAAAATAAAATCTCAACTAGAAATCATGCGTTGAAATGGACTGAAACCTGCAATATATATTATTTTTTAATTAACAAAACAGAGTTCAATGTTATGATTTACATAAAAAAGTTCAAATATATACGAACATACCTAACCTTTGTCAACCATTCATGTAGGTAACAAGCAGTACCATGCCAAGCAAAGTAGAGTTCAACATACCTAAAACAAATCAACATTAAAAAAGAAAAACAAGTGGGTCTTTGTCTTTATGAAGTCATTCAAAACAAGCAAGCAAAAACACAATAATTTTTCAATTTAAGATACTGATTCTTCTTTGAAATTTTCTAGCGTCTTTTCTAACATTTAGCAATCAACAGCACCACTAAGACAAAATCCTATAGTGTATGTCTCGTTGACAGGCGTAGGAGACATCATTCTCATGCGAGCAAGAACAAAAGGAAAAAAAATTTCAAGTTCCATTTCATTTTCTTCGGTTTCTAAACAAACAAAATGGAGGGGAGAAAACATGAAAAATAATAAGAAACCTTACAGGAACAGTTTCATAGCTCAGTGAGGCATTTCATCGAACAAATGGGAGGGGCAACAACTATACGTGGATGACAAAGCTCTACAACGTTTTAAGCAGATTAGTGGAAACGGGAAAGAGAGGAGCTTAGTGCGGGTTTGATAATACTCACGGAAATTATCATCTTGCTGTCCCTGATGGTTGGCAAAGGGAGAGCAGAACGTCTCTGAAAGCGTGAAGATCAATCGTTCATTGTTAGTTTGGCTTTGCTGGCTCCTTGCTGCTTTGTAAAACAAGAGAAGAGAAACAATTTAGCAGCGGTTGAAAAAGAATTCAAAGCACTGAACTTGGGCTTATTCACTTTCAGTCGTAGGCCTTAACGGATACCTGGGCCTTTTTAATTAGAAGTCCAAGCCCATTGAATATTATTTTTATTTTACTGGGTATTATAATTTAGTTTTCACAAACAAAAACTAAGAAAAATTAAGTTAAAAGAGATAAAGTTAAAGATAAAAGGAGAAGAAGAATATGAGAGGAAAATTAAGAGAATAATTTATGAGACTTCGTCGTTTTGACTTATGGGTTGATTGGTGACCTGATCAAGAGAGTTAACTCAATTTAATAAATCTAGAAAAAATTAATTCAATTTAATAAAACAAAAAAAATAAAAAAAAATCAACAAGAGCTGTCCAAGTTAGGTCCCAATAATTTTATTTTTTTTAACTTATTTATTGTAATTTCATGGTTGAAATTAGCCTTTTTTTTCACTTCTTTATTGTAATTTATTTGTTTTATTTTATTGACCTTCCCAAAACTTTCCTAACCAAGCCAAGCCCAAACACTTGTGCATCACAATACTTCTCCTAACCAAGCCAAGCCCAATAATTTCTTCTTCTTCTTTTTTACTTATTTCTTTCTATTTTTTAATTTTAATTTTCTCATACAATTCTTATACAAATTAATGTTTCTCTTTAAATTCCCTCCCCAAAATCTAAATGCACAGAATAATCTGGAAAGGAATTTTCTTAAGATGTGTTTGTTTAGCCGCCATATATACATATATATATATATGATCCAGAAAATTGAGCAATTCCTCTTTTTTTTTTTTTTCTCTAAGAGTATATACCAATCAATTAATGAAGTTAATTTTTATACAAGCACCATTCAGAAATTTTTCTATATGATTAAAATTTTGATTTTTTTTAAATATTATTTTAATATATTATAAAATAAAAATTACTTCGCAACACTACCAAAAGTAGAGGTCAAACCAACCAGCACTTCATTTTACAGGGGAGCACTTTATTTAACAGCGGGGAGTCCACTTGTCAGCAGAGCACTAGCATTATTTATTTACATGTCAACATGTACATCACAAAACTCTTTCAAAAACAGAAGGCCAAAACGCCTGAAACTTCCCACCCCCCCCCCCCGCACTCCGGTCACCATCTCATGCATAAGCACGGCCTTCTCTGCGCTGCCTTCTTGGCCCCGGGAAGAAGAACTCTTCTTGTTGTTTTCCGAAAATTTGGTCCACTTCTTTTGCTGGCACACCATAGGCCAACTCTTTCGCTTCCCTGTCCATCTCGCCGATAACGTTCCATTTCCCTTGTAACACAAAGGCATGCTTGGATAAGCTTACATGAAGAGAGAACACATGCAACGTACATACATTTTACATCTGTTTTTTTTTTTTAATTGAGGGGGCGCGTAGCATTCAATTACCTGCAAGAGGGTATCTTACGTTTCCTTTTGCATAGACCTCAAAGCAAAGCACCTCCAGGTTGCTATTTTCGGAAGCCACAGTGGCCACTGGATGACCGGCAGGGACAATGAAGACACTGTTGCGGCTCAAACGCGAGCTTGTCTTCTGGTAAGTTTGACCACCCTTTCCTCTCCTTGAGCCTTCGCTTTCAATGTATCCCATGCTTGAACCAGAAGATGAGTCGCGAGGACATGCCATCTCGAAGTATCCCTCACCTTCCAAAACAATGGATATCATGGTTGCCTTTGAGTTGTAGTAGGGTCCAGCCATAGATCCCTGTATACAAAAAGAAATGGAGGGAGGATTCAGATTAGATAGATTTATAACATTTTTATATCAAAAGAAATACACATTAGAGGCAAATCTGATTAGGAATAAGAGGGGATAAATATACTCGAGTGATGTTGGCCAAAGAGACTATAAGGTCAAGGTCCCTGAGCTGCTCGCTATCTTTAGGTTTGGCTTCAAAGAGTTGGCCATAGTTGTTTCTTTTGACAGGACCCTTGTCGAAAATATTGAATGGGCCGCTTGACCCACCTGTTGGGAAAGGCCACAGGCCACCACCGCCATGACCACCTTCCTCACCGTGGCCCAAGGCCTGGATCTGTTCCTTGGAAGCTTTGACAATTCCTCCTTGCTGTTGTTTGAAGATTCTCTCCAGCCTTCCTCTATCAGTCTGATCAATTGATAAACAGGCATGACAGAGAAAGACTGGATTAGCCAACTTAAACATAATTATAATGGAGAAAAGTCAACTACAGGTCTAATCGGCACTCACCTTAAGAGCAGCCTCGAGCAACTCCCAGCTGAATGCCCTGAAGAAGGACTCTGCATCTTCACCACCTGCTCCATGGAATGCCTGCATCATAAAACCATTGTAATCTATAATTAAGCCATAGGAACATTGAAAACAATAGATTCTGGATTCAATCTTGTTAGCAACCATCAGTGAGTCTTTTGTTATTTGGAAATCTTAATCGATAAAATTTGACATTGCACTTAATTACCTTGAAATTGCCAGGAAGATTAACCGTCCAAAGGATCTTGGCAACACGAAGTTTCTCGTTTTCATCTTTATTAACCATATAAAAAGTAGTTCCTGCAGGAACCCCGAAAACATCTCCACGTTCAAGGTTAAAGGTCTGTTTATCCTCTTCATGGATCAGAGTTATAGCCCCTCGTCCTACAATGTATCAAATCAGTAATGAAACACTATTGGTTAGTAAAAATATCCACTGTGACAAAAAATAGTGATAAAATGTGTTAACAAGTAGAGAATTGCAGATAGATTGTAGCTATATGAGAAACCACAGGCATACCCTTAGCAACAAACAGAACAAACCCAGCATCCAAGTGGGTTGGAGCTATAAATGTTTGAGGATTAGCTTCAATTATTGCCACCCGGATATTCTCTAGTCCTCTGAGAAGCTTTGATTTCTTCGTGAATTTTTGAAGAACACGAACTCTTCCGTGTTCAGTCTCAACTTCAGATTTCAAATGCCTATCTTCAAATACATAGGGATTCCCCGCTTCCTCCTTTTCTTCCATGTTCCCCTCTTCTTCTCTTCCTGGTTCTCTCTCATACTTCTCCTGGCACCTTAGGCGACACAACGATTTCTGTTTTCCTCGTTCCTGCCTCTGGCATTCCTCTAGGCACTGCCCCAGCTTCTTTTTTGCAGGATCAACCGTGAAGCTCCTCCATTCATCATCATCTTCTTCTTCTGTCCCTCTTGTTTCACGCTCTCGCTCTTCCTTTCGTCTGAAGTGCTCCTCAGTACAGTCTCTCAGGCACTTCTCAACCTCTCTCTCATCATACCCCAGTTGCTCTTTGCATTGGTGCTCGCAAACCTTTAGTTCCGGGTCTTTGTTGGCTTTAGCTATTCCAACGCACAAAGCCAAAAGAGAGAAGGCTAAAACTGCTAAAGAAAGCCTCACTTTCACAGCCATTTTGTCACTACAGACAGAAAATTGTGTTATCAAAGCTGCAGGGAATGGTGATCGCGGATTGCATGTTATATAGCTGGGGATAGAAGGAGCAAGGAAGTGATGAGAACGGGAAGTGAAAAGCATGCATGAAGACGAGTGTCAAAGTAACGTGTCTATCATGCACAGTATCAATCGCCGCGTATATATAGCAATTGCTGACAAGAACAATTTTTCAAGTCTTGCTGCGAGAAAGCAAGGCAGCTGTGTGGGGTCTGCGCTTTAGTTTTTTTTTTTTTTTTGCATAAGATATATATTCATGTAACCTACCAAGTGCCTGCCTCGCCAAACAGTCAGTGTCGCACTTCATTTCGCAGAAGGAGTAACCATTACCCTCACTTTTGCACTTGTCCTTGCAGTCATTGAAACATGTTACGTATTGATCATCCACTGGGCTAGCCTCGGACAGATGCATTGCTGCAGCAACAACAGTGCACAAGACAAAAACTGCTGGGATTTGTAAAAAAACATGTAGAAGATATTCCCTTGCGGCATTTTGGGATTTGTAAAAAACATCGAATGGTAAGTGCAAAACAACTTGGTCAAACTTCCTTGTAAACATCACTAATTTTAGCTACTCATACAAAAAAAAAAAAGTGTGTTTAAGTAAGTAGTAGTTATTTTTTAAAATATTTTTATTTTAAAATAATATTTTTTATTTTTTAAAAAATATTTTTTATATCAATAAATCAATACAATTTAAAAACATAAAAAAATATTAATTTTCATCAAACGGCGTTAATATTTTGAGTACCATCCTTCTCGATTTTCAAAACAGGAAGACGAGGGTGTGCTTTTATATCAACTGGGTTCTTAACCAATAATTAAAAAGGGCTTTTTGCATGGGCCAATACATATCTAAATAAAAAGCTAAAATGGGCTTTTATAATCGGACCAATACAGAAATTTTGCTTGTTGCTTGCTTGTTTGTAGGACTGCCACTGGATTCATTTAATGTAATTAAATAGATTTGGAATAAAATTTTCATAACTCAATTATGTTTTGAACCGAGTATATCAACATATTTATTGAATTGATCAGAAATAAATTTACCTCAATCTGGTCCAATAATAATATGATCAAAATTCATATTATTTCTAATAAAATATATTTAACTTGCTTTATATTTTTTTTTAATTTTATCATTCAATATTATGTTTATAAGTGATTAGACTACATATTTTATTTTAACTTACTTTATACAGGATTATCGGTTATCTTAGTTTCATGATCCGAGTTTCGAGTTTGGTGAATTAACTTATATTGACTGGAGTTTTTTTAGTTTTTTTTAATTGATTTTTTTTCCAATTCCATTCATAACATTGAGTTTATTGAAAATTAAGTTTCATGATTTATTTTTATAAGGTTATTTTGAACTCATGACTCGAGTTGTGGATTTGACAGGTTAATTCAAGTTGACTTGATTTATTTTTTGTTTTTTTAATTGATTTTTTTAAATCTCACCTGATTGATTGAGAATTAAACTTTAAAATTTATTTTAATTTTTTTTATAAGATTGTCACAATTCCATGACCCAAGTTGTGAATTTAACGGGTTAATCAAGATCAATCAAATATATTTTTGGGATTTTTATGAAAAGTGTGTTTCAATCTTTTAAACCAAAAAACTACTTTTCTGCATTTAAAATTTATGTTTTTCTTTGATAAAAAAATAAACTCGAGTTTCTCACATGAAAAAAGTCAAAAAAAAAAGTTTCTACAAAAATATTTTTCGGCAAAGAAACATGAACTAAATAACATTCTATACTTTTGTTCCGTCTTTTTCCCTCTACATGGATGACTATTCTTTTAAACAATTACACGGCAGGTTTTTTTTTTTTTTTATCCCTTTTCAAGTCTCAAATTAATTAATTTATTGAAAAATCCTATAAATATAAAGAAAAAAATTAATAAGTTGTTGCTAGTATTATACTGGTTTCTAATTTAAGTATGAAGTTTTGATTCAATCGGAATTATGTTATTTGTAAAACATTAATAATTTTTTCCCCATATTAATAAGTTAGTGCCTAGAGTAGGTATTTTTTTTCTTTAACTTTGTCATACTTCTTGTCTAATTTAAATTAATTTTTATTTTTAATATAAATATTTTATATGGATTATTTGATTCTGTTCTTATTAATGATGAGATATCTTGATTATTTTTTAAAAAAATAGATGTACTGAATATTATATATTTTCTTATATATGCAATAGTCGAAACTAAGCATGGTTTAAATATAATCAACACGTTTTATTTAAACAAAACGAATGATAAATTTAGTGGATATCCAAATTAATATGATCCGAACATGTTAAGATCCGTATTAGGACCGACAACCACAAAATCTCAATTTCCAATTCATAAGATATAATTTGATTCGTTTATTAAATAAATCGGTTTTGTATCTGCTGTGATCAGAGGTCTGAAATGGCACTGCTTGCTTGCATGCTCTCCCGCCATGGATTCTTTCTTGTCTAACGCGCAAGAAAAGTCGCCGCTTCACCCTCTCTAGTTTTTCTCTTTCAGTGCATGGGAAAATTAAAAGAAAAGAAAAAACAGAGAGATGAAGCAAAAGCAATGAAATGCGTGTTAGGAATGGTAGGAGATGGATTCGCTCTGGTAGTGACTGACACGTCATCCGTTTACAGCATTTTAACGAGGACAAGGACAAGATCACCGTCCTCTGCATGGGGTGAAGCTAGTGGCGAGAGCGGACGACGGGTCTCTATCCTGTTTCACTTCTATTATTGCATCTCTTTTATTTTTGTGTTTTTAATAATAAATTATTTCTATATTTCCTTCGTTAATTACTAGGTTTATCCAAGTTGTCAGGCGCAATGCGTTATTGCAACTTGCATGCGGTGAGTTAAACTGCCTAGGACAGGTTTGGAAAAATAGAAAGTACGAAATTCAGAATTTTGTTTGTTGGTGGAATGATCCTGTATGCATTTTCAGACATTTGATATGGCTGGTTTTCTGTCCTGATTATAATTCTGTCTATCTCCTCCTGGCAGGTAAGACCAAAGGACAGAACAATCTCTCACCTGCCTTGACTATGTTGTCACTCTTCACGAGATTGACAAGGAAGCATCAGGTTATGGATCCTGTTTTTGTCTCTCATTAATGATGAATGTATACTACCACAGTTCAAGAATCCATCGATTTGGTAGAAATGGTACCAAATATCGTAATCAATATTGTTGATAGAGACAGTGCTAGGGAATATGCCTGGCTGAATCTATCAGACAGGGATGCCATAGCCTAAAGTTCGAGTTCGGTACAGGCATTTTTCTCCTAATTCTGGTTTTCCTCCAAAATCTTCAGATTTTTTTTTCTTGTGTATGCTCTGGTGTTATAACTAAACTTCTGGAATGGTTATATATATTAGCATGATTTAGGCAGCCACGTCAGTTTATGTGTTTAAGAGTTTTTCTGCACTTCAAATTTTCAATGCTGTACGACATAGATTTCTGAAAAGGTTTATCCAATGCTAGTTCATAACATCAATTAAAGCAATGAGAAAATGTGAAGTATTTCTTTATTTTTCCTGACAACATGACAAGGGGCTGTATTCAATAAGTTCGCACACCAACATAAACGGAAACAAACAGGGATGAAGAGGTTGTAGCTTAATAGAATTTGAAAACCATGATTGCTAGAAATATTAGCAAGGAAGATGGTGGGGAAACATAGGATGGCATAGATGCTGAGGGGGATACCACTGGTCGGATTCCAGCAGTTGCTGGGGGAGTTTCTACTGGCTCTGGCGGGGATGCTGGTGTTAATGGCAGTGTAATTTCAGATTCTGGTCCTGGAGCAAGTGCTACTGCTTTGGAAGCTGCAAAAAGCAACTTGGTAATTAGGTCAGGTATATCACACTCGACATAAGTACTGTCTTACTGATACAGGAGCTTTCAAGCTTATTCTTCGCTGATAGGTAAATTTTTCAAAATCTAAGAGCGGAGCTTACCTCGTGGGCTTAAAGGATAAGCGGCTGTGGGTGGAAGAGTTGGCCCTAGCAAGACGGGACCTGCCAATGTTCCAGTGAAACAAATTTCTTAACCAAGATAGGAATATTTGTCTTAGGTTCACAATAATAAATATAGATTATGTTTTAGTTTTCAAATATCATGTTCTTTTTTCCAGCGTATTTAAGAACTGTAAAGGATTTCCAGTTACCTGGTGCTGGTAGAGGGGTCCCAGATGCTGCAAAACACAATGCAATCATCATTAGAAAATCTAACACACATTGACAGAGCTGGAAAGATTCTTAGCAGGTATAATTTAAGTCCTACCTTTACACAGCATTGGCACCCCACTCATTTTACATGCTCGGGGGAGAGTGATTGCTAAAGTACGGTTAATCGGTAGTTGAAGAGGCACATTGGCTGTTATCAATAGACAAGCACAGTCCATACCAGTGCTCATGAGGGACTTAAATGAACTGCAACAACTACCAGTTGGTGATGAGCCATTGTTGCTGCTTCCAGTTATAAAATTTATGCACGGGGTGAAGCTACTTATCATCGAGGTTGAGCATGGTGTGCTAATTTGCCCATTCACTGAAATTACTAGCAGAGTTGATAATATTGCAATCAAATTAAAAACTTTGAGCCCTTCCATGAGCAGTTACGAATGAGCTTCAAATGTTTTTGATTAGAAAAGAGTACAGAGAAGAACCGGGTTGCTTGGACGGTGATGAAGAAAACCATTTATAGACTGGCAGGGACAAAAGAATTGGAGGGAAAGAACAGGTAGATTTGAAATGGGTTCTGGAGTTCAACAACTATAACTAATTTCCCATGGTTGAAGCAATCTTTTTATTTATTCCCTTGAGTCTTTAGGCCTCTAGGAACAGGAATTCAAGTTAGGTATGTTAGGCATGCCGGTCATAGTTTAAAATTTGTTATTTTCATACGAGTCAAACCAACGTCTGTCGTAGGTAGATTGCATCATTTGTTTCTGTTTTAACTGTCAATATATTCAAGCCAAGACTAGAATAACAAGAGAGTTAATCAATTCATTAACTTTGCTGTGTGTTTTGCTTCCCTGCACTTGCACTCGGCAGACAAAAAAACCTCTTATACATTGCAAGTTATTTTCCATACAACAAGTCTACATATAAAGTTATTTTCTATACAAGGAGTCAAGAGTCATAAATTGTATATTTTTTTAAGATTATATATGGTAACATCCCCTCTCAAATTAATACTGGTAAGTCAATCAGCAACAATTTGCTAACAAGAAATTGATGCTACTCTCGAGTCATAGCTTTACTGAAGAGATCAATTATTTAGAGATCGGAAAATATATGAGGAAGAGATATCACTCGATTTTTCAAGGTGTTGCGAATAGAATGACAATTAACCTCAATATGTTTGGTGTGTTCATGGAAAACAGAATTGGTGGCAATCTAAATAGCACTAGTATTATCAGCATGAAGTGGGGTAGAGATGACCTGAGGAAACCCAAGCTCTTCGAGAAGACCGCGCAACAATACAATTTCAGAACAAGTAGTAGACATGGCACAATACTCGACCTCAGTGGAGGATTTAGAAACACGATCTTATTTCTTACATTTCCAATAAATTAAGGCATCACCTAAAAACATACACCAACTCGTAGTAGATCGACGTGTATCCGAACACCCAGCCCAATCAGCATCACTATAGGCAACAAGTTGAAAAGAGGAGCTAGTAAGGAAGAACAACCCACGATTAGGTGAGCCTTAAAGATAGTGGATGATGCGTCAAACTACAGCAAGATAAAGATGCCGAGGAGAAGATATAAACTGATTGACCTGATGGACAGCATAGCATATATCAAGTCGAGTAGTGGTCAAGTATATAAGACTTCCAACCAGACTCCTATAGAGAGTAGGATCATCTAGCAAGTCCCCTTTATCTTTTCTGTATTTAACATTTACTTTCATAGGAGTATCAACAGAAAAAGTGTCCTTCAAACCAGCCAAGGTGATAAGATCTTGAATATACTTATATGGATTCATGAAAATACCATTGGGTCGGTTATGAACTTCTAATTCTAAGAAGTATGTGAGCTGGCCAAGATCTTTCATATGGAAAGTTGTATGTAATTACTGTTGAAGCTTAGTAATCAAACCACAATCAGTGCCAGTAATGATAATATCATCCACATAAACCAAGAGAAAGACTATACATGACGTAGATGTGTGGAAGAAGAGAAAAGAATCATACTGACTTTATGTAAAACTGAAAGAAAGAATTGTACTGCGAAACTTCTCGAACCAATCCCGGGGAGCCTGTTTGAGCCTATACAAAGAACATCTTAGCTTACAGACATTGTGAGGAGAAGAAGTAGTCATACCAGAGGGGAGCTTCATGTAAATCTCTTCCTGGAGATCACCATGAAGAAAGGCATTCTTCACATCCATTTGATGCAGTTGCTATGACTGTGAAGC
>Ga0325400_1003730_pt1 | contig 13899 bp, 16 predicted proteins | sample PopdelMetagenome_2_FD_205662 | JGI IMG/M metagenome (GOLD analysis project Ga0325400, IMG submission 205662) | Populus deltoides microbial communities from Bellville, Georgia, United States - Xylem-PdKOR-R1 | ecosystem: Host-associated > Plants > Phyllosphere > Stem > Wood/Secondary xylem... | reverse complement strand
GAAACCATACAAACAAGAAGAACAAGATCAAGAAAGGAAAGAGAGTAGAAAGGAATAAACAAAAAGGTTGCCTTACACTGCTTGGTTCTCGTTCAAAAAGTCTGCAAACTAGGTAAGCTTTTGTTCTCCCTCGTTTTGCATTTTAATTACATAGGTATTGTAGGAAGCGTGCGTGAACAGCTCACGCGCTTGCTCTTTGGACCAGCCGGGTCACTAGCTTGGGCTAGTGACCAGGCTGGTCCAGCTGGGTCCAGCCCAGCCCAGCCCAGACTAGTTGGGCAAGACCCGGCCCCAAAAAAAGTAAAAAAAAAAAGTGGGCTAGGTGTGGGCTTTAGGCCCAGGCAGCCTAAATTGTGTTTACTAAGGGTGTGTTTGGCAAAACACACCCTTATGCCTTAGACCATAATTTTTATGTCCATTTTAGTTTGATATTTGGCCAAACGAGCTCTTTTTCAATATCAGAAAATTCTAAAATATTTGAGGATCTTCGTTGATTTATTTATGGGCCCCTTGCACTTTGTTTTATTTTTTTCCTTTGCGCCTTGTATTTGTTTTCAGTTATGTGCTTAATCTGTGGACTATTACTGTTAAATGCAAATCTATCGTGTAATGCTTTTTTATATTTCCATCTAAAAAGAACAAATAATAATAAAGGATAAACGAAAAGAAAATGACATAGAAAAATTCTTCTTCAAATTCAATTTTTTACAAAATTATTAACTGACGCTAGAGTCAGGAATATCACATTGTTTTGGGTTTGTGCAATATTTACCAATGCCAGAGTTGAAAATATTTGTAAGAACTGTTAATTGCCGCCAGAGTCAGGAACAGGATAGGAAGAATAAAAAAAGGAGAAAAGGAAAAAAAAAGAACATATTCTTAACAATTATAGACAAAACCAGCAATGCATCCTACCTCAGGTTGGACGCTTAGGGGGTATAGCATTTTCCCTTTTCACGTAACCATTCCGTACCATTAAAATCTCTGTTGACCAGTTAGGGTTTCTAGTGAGTATAATACTAGGTTGTGACTCCTTACACTAGATTGTTTCCCTTGAAAGAACTAGATGCCAGATATTTGTTCTTTTTCCATTGAAGAATTAAAATTTAATTATTTATTGTTGAATTTTTGAAACTTATCTTAGCTTAAATATCTTGAATTAGTCTATTAAATATCTTTTAAAAAAAATTAGTTTTTAACATTATAATTAATCCGATTAGCACTTCTTCTAATGTATCCTCAAGTGATGATTTTTGGTTCCTTATCACATGTCCCCAAGTGCTCACAAACACTAAACATGATCTTATGTGTCTTCTATATGACTTGTGCACATCTAGACACAAACAATACATGCACATTCTCACATGCAATCCTGAATTCCAGTCACTCACCTATGCATGTCTTTTGTACCCTTCTCATATGTACATATAATTCAATTCCCTTGTATAAGCATCTCATCAACCCATTAGGATATCTACTCTAGACAGTTATCCATGACAAGATCTAGTAGTCAATGGCGCTATCCAAGGTGTGTTTAACGATGTAAAGGTTGTTCATTAAGACTAAATAAACATGCCACCCGAGCACAAAGGTTTAGTCAGCCTAGTGTCTTAGGCCACTAAGACTTGGTGGGCAACTAATTAGCCAGGCTAAAACACACGACATTTGGACCTTACAAGGAGCCCACATTGTATACTATAATGGACAAGAATTTTACGTGCAATGGACAGCCAACCCTTAACGACTATCACCAACATGGCACAAACCCGAATGGGTCTCCAAGCAACCCGTCAAACAAAGACTTTTGATCCTTTATCAATTAAATGTGCCTAAAAGGGAAAAGATCAAACTAGGGTCCTTCTAGGCATCCTAACCTACCCCACACCCACTATAGTTATGAAATGTACACATATTAAATGCTCACACATCTTTAGAGTTGCTTTTATCAAATAGACAATGCCCGTAACATCAATATATGCATTCAATAGTGATCCATCATCTCCAAAGATACTTCCGTTATAATCATAGTCTAAGACTATAGGTGATTAAAGTATTGACATCTTTGTCCATATTTTCATGCAAGTTGCTAAGGTTCATGTTCATATAAAAAACATAAGCTTTAGGGTAAAAGGTTTGTAATCTTCATTTTTTTACTCAATTCATCATCTCCAATCTCTTTTTTTCTTTCACATATAGAAACTCTACAACACATAACACATTCTCTTTGGACTCATTTTCCTCCATACATGTACAAATTTAAGTATGGGAAGCTCTCCTATCCTATAAAAGGACTTGTTTTGTTGGAATGTATAGAGTGTGATTGATAAATTAGAGTTAAAGTCTATAGCTAATTAGAAAGTGGTTAATAGTTAGAGTTTGTTAGTAACAGATAAAAGTTAGTTATACCAGCAAGTCTGTGTGTGTGTGTGTGTGTGTAGCATCATCTTGTAAAGCAAAATCAAAGAAATATTGAAAAGGAGAATTCCTTTCAATCAAAACACATTTTTCCCTCTCTCAGATTCATATTTCTATTTTTGTATAGTTTTACATGGTATTAGAGCAAAATCATTTTTTTCACCATTTTCTTGATCTTTCTAAGCTTCACAATGTCTAATCATCTTGAGGATAATGCTTTTATGACACATATTGTTTCATCCAATGCTTTTGTTCAGAATCTTTCTGATGATTCATCTAGCTCCTACTACTTGCATCATTCTAATAATCCTAGTGGTCTTCTGGTCTCTGAGATCTTCACTAGTGAGAATTACAATGCATGGAGTTGATCTCTGTCAATTGCATTAACAGTGAAAAATAAAATTGCTTTTGTTGATGGTTCTCTAGTTTAGCCTATCACCACTTATCATTCCCTTCGTGTTGCTTGGTTAAGATCTAATAATCTTATTATGTCTTGGCTAATGAATTCAATTGCCAAAGATATTCGTGGTAGTCTTTTTTACTTCACAACAGCTTTTGATGTTTAGGAAGAACTAAGAATTAGATATCTTAAAAGTGATGGACCAAGGGTTTTCTCTTTGGAGAAATCTTTAAGTTCTATTTATCAGAACTCCAAATCTATCACTGAGTATTTTAGTGAATTCAAGGCTTTATGGGATGAATACATCAGTTATCGTCCAATTCCCAGTTGCAAATGTGGAAATCTTGATCATTGTTCATGTAATATTCCGAAGCATCTGACAGATCGACAACAATCAAATTATGTCATCAAATTTCCTATAGGTCATCATAATTCTTATTCTGCAGTTAGGAGTCCACTATTGTTTCAATCTCGTTTGCCATTTATAAGCAGAGTTTTTCCTTTACTTTTGCAAAAAAAGAGTCTGAGGTCTTTAACAAATACAATTGGCATTTCTATTGATTCACAAGCAATGGTTGCTGAACAATCTGTGAATCAATCCTCCAAACCATGTTCAACATATGCCAATCAATTTATAAACAGAAAGGCAAGTTTGATGCAATCTGCTCTCATTATGGTTGTTCAAGATATCTTGTTGATAAATTCTTTTAGTTAATTGGATATCCTCCTAGATGAAAGACCCAAGAGGAAAAAGATTTGTTTCTACATCAACTATTGCTAAGAATTTTTCAAAGATTATCCACTGCAAACAATACTTTCCCTCAAGAGCAAATCCAAAATCTGATTACTCTTGCAAATAGGATTTCTAACTTAAACCTAACCTTTACTGTTAATGCTAATGTTGCATATACATCAGGTACTTCCTTTTCTTGCTATACTGTTTCTTTATCACAGAATCAATTCACTTGGATTCTTGATATAGGAACAATAGATCATATGATCTGTTGTCTTTCTCTTTTTTGTTCAATTGTTTTTCCTAAAACACCTTTCAATGTTCATTTACCAAATGGTCAAACGGTTCCAATTGTTTTTACTGGAACTATCAAATTTTCCCTTGATATTGTTTTACACAATGCTCTTTATGTTCTATCCTTCAATGTCAATCTCGTTTTTGTCTTAAGATTAACTACTGATAATTTTATTGGATTATTTTTTCTTCAATCAAAATGTATCTTGCAGGATCTAAGCAAGTGGAGGATGATTAGGCTTGCTAAAGTTCAATCTGGCCTCTACCATCTTCATAAACCATTTGCTCAACCTAATACTGAAATGCTTTCTAGTTCTATTGGCTTACCTTCTAGTTCATTAGTCGAATCATGTATTGTTGCCTCTAATCTTTGGCATTTTTGTTTAGGCTATATTCCAACTACAAAAATTAATCTCCTAAGTAGTTATGATTCTTCTATAACGGTTACTCGCAATTCTGTTTGTGAGATATGTCCATTAGCTAAGCAAAAATTGGCATTTCCTCTATCAACTAATAAATCCAATTAAACCTTTCAATTGGTTCACATTGATATTTGGGGGCCTTTTTCTATTCCTTTTTACTCTAGTTATAGATTTTTTTCTTACCATTATTGATGATCACACTAGATTTACCTGGTTATTTTTAATGAAATCCAAATCAAAAACTAGAGCTACTCTTACCAACTTTCTAAGTTATGTTCATACTCATTTTACCACTAATATTCAAACTCCTAGATCGGATAATGGTCAAGAGTTTAATATGCCTGCTTTTTATCAAGAGCATGGCATTATTCATCAATTATCCTGTGTTGAAACACCTGAACAAAATAGAAGGGTTAAGAGAAACATCAACACCTATAAAAATATAGCTAAATCTCTCATGTTTCAGTCCAAACTTCTTTTACCCTACTGGACAAATTGTATTCTAACAACCACTCATTTGATCAATTGAACTCCTTCATCCATTCTCAATAATCAAACACCATATCATCTTCTGTTTTAAAAACCACCTACCTATAACTATTTCAAAGTCTTTGGTTGTTTATGTTTTACTAGCACAATCACAAGCAACCGAAGTAAATTTCAGCCATGAGCCACAAAATGTATTTTTCTTGGTTATCCTCCATACATCAAAGGGTACAAAATCCTTGACTTATCAACTCTCAAAACTTTTATCTCTCGAAATGTAGTTTTTCATAAATCTACATTTCCATCTATTCCAGATACAATTCATACATCTTTTGTGTTTCCAGATTTTTCTCAAACCTATAAACCCATCTCTTGTATCCCAGCTAAATCAGTTTCTCAATACTCTGTTCCTCTTACATATTTATGTTTAGTAAATTTTGTTCCTGAACTTCCACCTTTAGAAAATAATGATACTCCTAATCTTAGAAGGTCTGAAAGAACTAAGCATTTACCTAATTACTTGAAGCAATATTATTGTGGTAATATGACTCAGATTCCTTCAGCAAATCCAGTATCTTATAGTTGCTCTTTCTCTGGTAAGCCCTAATCTATATTCTCTTTCTTGTCTGATTCCAAATTATCTTTTAAACATAAAGTTTTCACTTTTACTATTTCATGTATTTTTGAACCAAAGTCTTACAAATAAGCCAGCTCAATTCCTCATTGGTAAACTATCATGACTAATGAAATTAAAGCTCTTAAGCAAAACCAAACTTGGGATCTTGTAATTTTGCCTCAAAACAAAACTGTTTTTGGTTATAAGTAGGTATATCGAGTGAAATTTAAGGCTGATGGCAGTGTTAAGAGGTACAAAGCTAGACTAGTAGCTAAGGGCTATACTCAACAAGAAGGACTTGATGTTTTTTACACTAATTCTCCTATTGCAAAAATGACAACAGTTAGAGTTCTTCTTACTATTGTTGTTGTTAAACAATGGCATTTACATCAACTTGATGTTAATAATGCCTTCTTGCATTGAGACTTAAATGAGGAGGTTTATATGCAATTGCCACCAGGTTTTTCCACTATAAATGACTCTCGGGTTTGAAAACTCAAAAAGAGCTTATATGGTCTGAAACAAGCTTCTAGACAATAGTTCTCCAAGTTATATTCCTCTTTACTGCATTTTGGTTTTTAGTCAGGCAAAGTCAGATTCTAGTCTTTTCATCAGACAAACATCAACCAACTTTATGGCGTTGTTAATATATGTTGATGATGTGATCATAACTTCCAATGATCTTGTAGAAATAGCTACTGTAAAAAGGTTTCTTCATGCATCTTTTACTATAAAAGATTTGGGTGATCTGAAATACTTTCTAGGCATTGAAGTAGCCAGATCTGCTAAAGTTATTATTCTTTACCAAAGAAAGTATGTTTCAGATGTGTCGGAAGACAATGGTTTTTCTGGTTCTAAACTCGTTAGCTTTCCTATGGAATCAACTTTGAAACTCACAACTAATGATCCTAGTCCTTTATTATCTGATCTTGTATCCTATCGAAGACTTATTGGCAGACTTCTTTATCTCACAATCACACAACCACATTTATCATATGCAGTCCAAGCTCCCATCCAGTTTATGTCCAATCCTCAGACAGTGCACTTACAAGCTGCAGAGAGAGTCCTTCAATATCTTAAGGCAACCCCAGGTCAACGCTTATTTCTCAAAGCGGATTCTGATTTGCATTTAAAGGCATATTCTGATAGTGATTGGGGTGGTTGTATTGATACTAGGAGGAGTGTCACTGGTTTTTCAGTTTTCCTTGGGGATTCTCTAGTATCTTGGAAATCAAATAAGCAACCTATTGTCGGTAGGTCCTCGGCAGAAGCTGAATATAAAGCTTTAGCAACTACAACATGTGAGCTTCAATGGTTAGTTTATTTGTTGATTGATTTCAAAATAACACATTCTCATGTTGCATTGTTGTACACTGACAGCGAACTTGCTTCAGAAATTGCTTCCAATCAATACAACATGAAAGAATTAAACATATACAACTAGATTGTCATCTAGTTAGGGAGAAATTGCAGGAGGGTTTGATCAAAATCATCCACATTCCTTCTAAGTTTCAATTAGTTGATATTCTCACAAAACCTCTCGGTTGCCTCAATTTTCATCATCTTCTTAGCAAGATGGGAATGATGAATATACATTCTCATCTTGAGGGGAGATGTTGGAATATACAAAATGTGATTGATAAATTAGAGTTAAAGTCTGTAATTAATTAGAAAGTGGTTAGTAGTTAGAGTTAGTTAGAGTTTGTTACTAATAGATTAAAGTTAGTTATACCAACAAGTTTATATATAACATCATCTTGTAAAGCAAAATCAAAGAAATATCATAAAGGAGAATTCCTTTCAATCAGAACACATGTTTCCTCTCTAGAGTTCATATTTCTATTTTGTACGGTTTTACATGTTTTCTAGTTTTTCCAACTAACATAATCATCATCTCCAATAATCTCTGGTCTATATCATCCTTGAAAAGAGTCACCTCATCATTATAGATTTTCAACTTCATTAACTATCACTACAGTCTAGCCTATTGGAGAAATACATATGCGTCCAGTTACGATTGTTTTGCCATGCATCGCGAATATGCAGGTGCTAGATTGGGATGGTGGAAACGAGCCAGAACTCCCTCCCCTTACTTTTTTTTAGCAGACCTTTTCCAACTTCCTCTGGATAATGGATCCGTCGTTTCTTTTTGTAACCTAAGTCTATTCATCCTTTATTACCCTTGAATGACACATTTCCAGCTTAGTATGGAGAAACATGCATGTCTGGCAGACATTAACATGAAAAACGTGTATAAAACGAATTACAAATTAGAAAATTTGGCAAGATACACATGCCTCGTAGTGTAAACACATCCCAAACTTTGTATGATTTCGTAACTTAATATGTTTTTAAATTCTTGATGCACAACTATATAGCTTTCTTTTCTTTTTCCTTTTTCTAAAATGTTTTTGGGAATATGGTAGCAGTTGCTTTTCAAAGTGTTTTTTATTTCAAAACACATTAAAATAATATTTTTACTTTTTAAAAATTATTTTTGACATTAGCATATTAAAAAGATCTGAAAACAGAAAAAAAAACATATTAATTTAAAACAAGATAAAAAATAAAAAAAATAAAAATTTTTAAAAAACACTTCCGAAACACAATGCAAAGCACATCATTGTGCTTATGAAACCACATTGAAGGCTAGGGAGCAATCCATTATAATCATAACCACCAGCCATGGTCAATATCCGGGGAATGAGAATTCATAATGTAGGGAGGGAACCGAGTAAACCGTTTGTAGAGAAGAAGGATGCTTTCTTATTGCTATTAATTTTATGTACAATACTCAAGATTAATGTCACTTTCATCCAACCCGTATTGATGGAACTTCCTCGTCGAAGGGTGTCGTGCTATTATTAGGACGTGCTAAAAAATCTTTTAAACTTGCAGGGGAAATAATAAATGAAAAACAATATATTTATTATAGAGACAAATAGTAAGATAGAAAAAAATAACATATTAAAAATAATAAATGTTGCTGACATATGTTCTCCTAATATCATGACAACTATCGGCATAAGGATATTTCCTCCAACCAGGGATGGAGTAATCATTGAATGCTAAGCTCCATTGCCCCCTCCAACAATCACATTTTCATAAGAATGGCTATGACTTCTACCTCTCCTTCTATCTACACCAGACAATTACAATTGATTTTTTAATGTGTATTTAAACTCTGACCTCAACCACATCACCATCTTTGAGCTCTGTATTGGGTAATACCAACTGACCATTAACCAAAACCAGCTTTCCGTCAAATCCCACTCTTCTTGCAGCATCTGCAGCAGTGCTACCACTTCTTAACCTGATTATTTCACCATGAGGCCAACATACAATGACCACTTCCCCCAGGCCACCGGATTCAAGACTACCATAAGACTTCCGCTCATGCTTTGGTTGCCCAAGAATTGCTTCATATCGTAGTTGCTCTTCCCACTGAAGCATTGTCCTTAAAAGACGCACCTGAAAGTAAAACAAAATTCAATCATGAGAATGTTCTGAGCAGCTCCTATCCTATTTAGGCAAGAACATGTGCCTGGGCTCACATGCATGCCTCTGTGGATGGACACTCGTAGGTATCTTGTTTGAGCAGACGTAGATTTGTGAGACAGATATTTCTACATTATAAACAGTAAACAAATGAAGATTACATGTAGCTGTATGTAGTTCAGAGTGAATCATTAATCTAACAAGACAGGCTGAGAGCTTGATATTTCCTGATCAATGTTCCAATGTGATTTTTAATTTTTTTATGAATACCATGATGAACTTGTTATGGACCCTTGTTGCTTCTCATTATGGAATTTGAGGGGGAGGGGAGATGAATTCCGTTATCTGTTAGTTGGCGGATGATGCAAAATAAATCATGTTTCACAACACATTAAGCGAGAGAATGGTTTCAAAATCCTTCCCCATTTTTTAAACTCAGTCTGAAATGATACGAGAAATGCACCATGTAAAAACTTGTTGCAAATAAAGCATGTTTCACAACACATATTTCTCAATTCACATCTGTGATGTTCCTTAAATAATATGCTAAGCCTTTAGTTGATACTCACTGCCTAGACTTGTTATCATAAAACAGTAGTAAATCATGCATGGAGCTAAAGGAAAATGTGGACATGTGGACGAGTGAGCTAGAGTACAAAAGTGACCAATTTTCAAGACTTCTGAAAGGATCTCTCACACATAATATTTGTACATGTGTGTAAGAAACTGAAACTATATGTAATTGATAGAAATGGCAGCAAGACATGAAATTGGGGAAGAATATAAGAATGTCTTTAGTATTTGACCCGTTAGTTATCAGGGTTAAGAAATAACAGGATAATAAAACTAACCTTATTATTGATGCTAGCTTCCATGGAAGTTGAAGCAACAGTGTCTATGTTTGGCCTAGATGCAATAGAATCAACTGGCTTGCCCTCAAAAACAGCAGAAAGAACAGCTCTATATTCAGATTCTTCTTCTTCCATTAGATCAATAACCTGGATGAAGGTTGGCAATAGGCGCTCAAATTGATCTTGCTGCATGATAACATAAGAATTCATTCATTTCTCATAGAAAATCCAATTTTCCACTTAAGTTGGCTAATTTATGATTGTCCATAGATATAAAAGTTCACCAAACGAAGCAAGGGGTGAGTGAGATAATAGACACTTGTAGAAGGGTAGCACAAAACCTAAACGAGAAATATCATGTTTAGACAGTTGTTATTACCACAGTTCTCATAGTTTTACGCTCCCACATCTAATTATGATCCTCCATATTTTAAGCAGGTTTTGAAAAGCATTCAGGAAAGAAGCGGGAAAGGGAGAGGAGAGTGGCAGCAATCCTAGCAATCATCTAGTACTCTAGCTAAATCTTCTCCCAACCACACATTTATAACAGCAAGTCAAGGCTCTCAGACAAAAACAGATCTAACTACATTCAATGTGTTTTCTATTGTTTGACCAAGCTCTTCCAGAAGCAAAAGAAGAAAAGAATAAAAGACAGTTTGCAATGGAAGTTCCACCATCATCAGTGCTAATCAAGGACAGGGAAAGAACTACCCCAAGCAGCGAAATTCTGAGGTTGCTTCTTTTAGTTTGAAGCATGAATCATGAATACAATCATTAGACCTACCTCCAAAGCTCCAACAGGAAGGTCAGGTTGCAAAAAAACATTCAGTTTAGGGTGTCTACCTCATTGTAGCAACTAGTGGAAGAAATTGGATACATAACATTGTTTATATAAAAGTTAAGGCTGGTTGAACCAGCTAACCAGTAGATCTGGCACCAATCCATTCCGAATTAATATTTTGATTGTTTAAGCAATTGATCCATTAAAATCTCGATGACTCTCATCTAGATGACCCATCCATGCAAAAGTGAAGCCAAGAAGCCAGGTTTGTAGGTGGAAGTTGGAACTACTAGCAAGAAGCAATGGCAAAGCTCTCTTTTAAAGAGGCAAGGTCCAAACTCCTTTCAATTTTTTATTAGTCAGGGACCTTGCAGTTTAGGAATTAAAATTACCATATGTCCATGTATCATATCAATTTGATTACACACACACACACACACACACATGAAAAAAAAAAAAAAAAAACTATAATTGACCCCTCCACCACCCGAATTGGACCATTTTAGACCCTCCATCCATGTCCGAAAGTTTGATTGAACGATGTCAGTTGACCAGTTGCTGGCCAATCAGATGTTGACATGTTACAGTCCCACTATAACAAGACTGAAAATTGTCGGATGCCTCTGTGATATGTGAATTTAGTTAAAATAAACCCTCTACTTATAATTTGATCAAATCAAATCCTTTAATTCTAGAATTAAGTTATTTTAAACCCTTCGTCCATGTTTTCCATTAGATTGACTATGATTTGTTAATTGACCAAAGGTAGCCAATTAAAATTGAAATTAAAAATTCAACAAAAAAAATTAAAACATAGAAAAATTAGAAGTAAAATACAATTAAAATTTATTAAGGTCAATAAAATTGGAAATAAAAAAAAATGGAGCAATTAATTTTAATACAGGGTGTAGTGCACGTGTCATCATGATATTGGCTATCTTCCATCAATTAACAAATCATGGTCAATGTAGTGAAAAACATAAATGGACCCAAAAAATAACTGAAAATCTGAAACCAATGGATTCAATTTGACTTGACATTTTTCACAATTTAATCAAATTTAAATCCTGTATTTTTGCTATTTTCTTTTTATAGGGACTACACCCGCCCGCCCTCCACCCCCCTCTTTTATTTGCTAGGTGTATCTTAAATGATATGCATCAAGTCAGATGTGAATTTTTCCTTAAAATATTTAGTGACCAGTTTTCATTATTGATTTGTCTTCACACTTAGCACTAGGGTTTGCGTTAATTAGGGTTTCTTGATAAAACAAAATACTTATCGTCCAGAAAATTTTTGTTGTTGCGTCAGGATTATATATATATATATTTTTTCAAATCAGTTTGGGTCAAAAGTTATTTAATTGGTTTGGTTCAAAAAAATTTGGGTAGTTACAGGTTTTCCTACTTGTTTTAAGTTTCAGTTAGATTATTTCTATAGTTTAGAGATAATTTTTGTGTTAATTTCAGTTTCTCATATCGTTAATTAATTCTAGAATATCCTCGTCTTGTCGTAAAGTATCTTGTGAATCATCACAGATCCTTAAGTAAAACACGAGAGTGTAAACACGTGAGGAAATGGGTGAAGAATATATATTTCTTGTCAACTAACCAACTTTTTAGATTCAAAGATGTCTGAGTCAAGTAATAACATGGCACCACGGACAAAAGAAAATATGATTGGAACTCAGTTGTGAATTATGAATCAGTGAATGGATCAGAAAGCCAATAAATTTGGAGATAGATTGTATAGGTTGGAGAGGCAGTGTGGTAATGATCAAGATGAGGTTCAAAATAGACCTGAGCAAAGAGAATTTAATATTATAAGGGTTAGATGAGTTAACACAGATGTGGATGAGTTTGTGGCTAATAATGTGGACATGAGTGATATTGATTTTGATAATATGTCGTTGGGCCATGGGAACAGTTTGGACAGCAGCAGAATCATTGGTATGAAGATGATAGATATGATGATAATTTCAACCAAAGAAGTAATTACAGGTATGGTGACCATAATATTGAGTTTGATGAAGATTTTGATACTATTAAGTTGAAAATACTGGCTTTTTAGAGAAAGAATGATATGGGAGCTTATTTAGAGTGGAAGAAAGTGGAATGGATAATTTTTTAGTCATAATTATCTGGAGCTCAAGAAAATCAAGTTTGTTGTGATTGTTTATAATGACTATGTCATTGTGTTGTGAGATTAGTTGGTGACCAACCACAAGAAGAATTATAAGAGGCAAATTGATACTTAGAATAAGATGAAATCCATTTTAAGGATGAGATTTGTGCCTAGCCATTACTACAAAGAGTTGTATCAAAGATTGCAGAGTTTGTGCCAAGATACAAAGAGTGTTGATGAGTACTTCAAAGAGATGAAACTTGTTATAATTCGGGTTAATGTTGAGGAAGATAGAAAGGATACTATGGCTAGATTCATGAATGGAATTAATAGTGATATAACTCATATTGTGGAGTTGCATCATTATGTGGAGTTGGAGGAAATGGTTCATATGGTCGTGAAGGTGGAGAGATAGCTTGAACAGAAAGGTACCATTCAGCAAAGCCAATGATTAAGCCCTTCGACACCTTGAAAACCTAATTGGAAGGCTAACACCAAGGCTGGTCCATCACAGCCGAATGATGAGGGTAAAAATTGAATACCCAAGAGAGAAGAAAGACATCTTAGGCGCTGGTAAAGGTAACAATGATACTTCTACTTCTCGTAACCATGATATTAAATGCTTTCATTATTTGGGTTTAGATCATGTTGCTTCACAATATCTAGACCTAAGAGTCATGGTTATGAAAACCAATAATAAGGTTGAGATTGATGGGGAGGTTGAAGAGGAAAAGATGTCACCATTGGAAGATGCTGATGATGTTTGTGTTGAGTATCAGGTTGAGGGAAACTCTTGTGATGATGAGAGCACTGAATATGCATGTCCAGGTGGATGATTTGGAAAATCAGATGGAGAACATATTCCACACGGGATGTCATGTTCAGAATAAGGTATTAACTTTAATTCTAGAAGGTGGTAGTTGCACTAATGTAACTAGTACTAAATTAGTAAAAATGTTAAACTTGCACAATACCAAACATCACATACCTTATAAATAACAGTGATAGAATAATAGTGGTGAGGTGAAGGTGCAAAAGCAGGTTTTAGTTGTTTTTTTCAATTGGTAACTATTGTGATGAAGTGTTATGTGAAATTGTGTCAATACAAGCTAGTCATTTGTTGCTTGGTAGACCATGGCAATATAATAGAAGAGTCATGAATGATGGATTAACAAATAAATATTCATTTGAGATAGATGGAAGGCCTAAACTCTTGCACCTTTGACACCTAGGCAAATATTTAATCAGCAACTGAAATTGAAGGAAAAGATGGCTGAAA
>Ga0325400_1003729_pt1 | contig 13900 bp, 12 predicted proteins | sample PopdelMetagenome_2_FD_205662 | JGI IMG/M metagenome (GOLD analysis project Ga0325400, IMG submission 205662) | Populus deltoides microbial communities from Bellville, Georgia, United States - Xylem-PdKOR-R1 | ecosystem: Host-associated > Plants > Phyllosphere > Stem > Wood/Secondary xylem... | reverse complement strand
CGGGTCGATGTTCTCGATCGAACAGACGATGATGGCGTTGTCCGCGCGGTCGCGGACCACCTCCATCTCATACTCCTTCCACCCGAGCAGCGACTCCTCGATCAGCACCTCGGTGGTCGGCGAGGCGTCGAGGCCCTTGCGGACGATCTCGACGAACTCCTCGCGGTTGTACGCGACCCCGCCGCCGGTGCCGCCCAGCGTGAAGGACGGGCGGATGATCGCGGGCAGGCCGGTCACGTCCAGCGCGGCGATCGCCTCCGCCTCGGTGTGGGCTACCGCCGATCGGGCGCTCTCCAGCCCGATCTTGTCCATCGCGTTGCGGAACTTCAGCCGGTCCTCGGCCTTGTCGATCGCCTCGGCATCGGCGCCGATCATCGTCACGCCGAACTTGTCGAGCGTCCCGTCCCTCTGCAGCGCCAGCGCGGTGTTGAGCGCGGTCTGCCCGCCCATCGTCGGCAGGACGGCGTCGGGCCGCTCCTTCTCGATGATCTTGGCGACCACCTCCGGCGTGATCGGCTCGACATAGGTCGCGTCGGCCAGGTCCGGATCGGTCATGATCGTGGCGGGGTTGGAGTTGACCAGGACGATGCGGTAGCCCTCCTCCTTCAGCGCCTTGATCGCCTGCGTGCCCGAATAATCGAACTCGCACGCCTGCCCGATGACGATCGGCCCCGCGCCGATGACGAGGATGGAGGAGATGTCGGTGCGTTTGGGCATCAGTGAAGCGTCTCGTCAGCTGGAAGAACGGTCGGGGTCGAACGGGCGCCGTCAGAACGGCGATCGATCTTCCACGGGCCGGGCATAGTTGTTGTTCGTGTCGTTCTCGCGCGTGGCCAAGGCATCCAGGCTGCGGTCGCGCCGCGCCTGGACGACCAACCCCGCGCATTCGCGGGAGGGGTCGAGAAACCGGGGCCTGCCCTCCCCCGTCGTGTCGCGGCCCGACAGGCCGTAGTCCAGTCGCAAGGCGTTGTTCGCGGGCCACGACAACCGCGTATAGCGTTCGGCGAACCAGTTGCTCACGCTCGCCACGTCGCAGGTCGGGGTGGCGAAGAGCGACTCCCGACGCACCTTCAGCGTGTAGTACATCGGTTCCATGCTCCAGTTCGGGCGCTCGAGCCAGGCACGCCATTTCCGATCCGGTGAGATCGAGGCGGCTGACTGGAACGGCGCACCGATCGTGGTTATCAGCCACGCGAAGCCTGCAACGGCGACGGTGACGAGGGCCAGGATGATGCCGAGCGGCCGACGCCAGCGTTGCAATCCGGACCTCACCGCAACGAACCGACGAACCGCTCGAAAAGGTAGAAACTGTCCTGCGGTCCCGGGCTCGCCTCGGGATGGTACTGCACGCTGAACGCCTCACGGTCGGTCAGTTCCAGCCCGGCGTTGCTGCCGTCGAACAGCGATACGTGCGTCTCTCGCGCGTTCGCGGGCAGGCTGTCGCGTTCGACCGCGAAGCCGTGGTTCATGCTGGTGATCTCGACCGCGCCGTCGCTCAGCCGCTTGACCGGATGGTTGGCACCTCGGTGGCCCTGGAACATCTTGGTCGTGCGCGCGCCGACGGCGAGCGCGAGCAACTGGTGGCCGAGGCAGATGCCGAACAGCGGCTTGTCGGTGTCCAGCAACTGGCGGATCACCGGCGCGGCGTACTCGGCGGTGGCGGCGGGGTCGCCGGGGCCGTTCGACAGGAAGATGCCGTCCGGGTTCAGCGCCATGATCTCGTCGTATGTCGCCGTCGCCGGCACCACCGATACCTTAGCGCCAGCGTGAACAAGGTTGCGGAAGATATTGTATTTGCTACCATAGTCGATCGCGACCACATGCGGCACGGTTTCGCTGTTGGCGTGACCTTCGTGACCTTCGCCGTAACCGAAGCCCAGCCGCCACACACCCCCGGCCCGGTCCTCGCCCCAGCCGCCGTGGGTCTCGCGCGTCACGGCTCGCGCGAGGTCCATGCCCTCCAGCCCCGGCCACTCGCGCGCCATCTGCTGGAGCAGCGGCACGTCGAACTGCCCACTCGCCGAGTGCGCGATGACCCCGTTGGGCGCCCCGCCCCCGCGAATGCGGCGGGTCAGCGCGCGGGTGTCGATGCCCGACAAGCCGATCCGCGCATGCTCCTTCATCCATAGGTCCAGGTGGGTGGCCGACCGGAAGTTCGACGGCTCGGTCACGTCCTCGCGCACGATCATGCCGAGTGCGTGGGGGTTGTCCGCCTCCACGTCGTCGGGGTTCGCGCCGACGTTGCCGATGTGCGGGAAGGTAAAGCAGATCATCTGGCCCGCGAACGACGGGTCGGTCATGATCTCCTGATATCCGGTCATCGCGGTGTGGAAGCACACCTCGCCCACCGCCTGACCTTCCGCGCCGAACCCGCGGCCCCACACGACCTCGCCGGAGGCTAGGACGAGAACGCCGGTGGCGCCTTCGGGCACGGCAAGGGGATCGGCGGCGGCCATGACGGGCGGTCACTCCAGTTGGTTCGTTACGATGTCGCTAAGTCGCGGCGGCTAGGCCCCCTCGCCCGCCGCGTCAACCGGCGCTAGAGGATCGCGCATGATTCGAGACGATATCAAAGCCGCCCAGATCGCCGCCATGAAGTCGGGCGACAAGGACGCCCGCGGGGCGATCAGCCTGATCCAGGCCGCGATCAAGAACCGCGACATCGAGGCGCGCACCGGCAAGGCGCCCGACAGCGACGACGCGCTGGTGGTCGAGGTGCTGCAGAAGATGGTCAAGCAGCGCCGCGAATCGATCGACATGTACGAGAAGGGCGGCCGCCCCGAACTCGCCGAGGCCGAAGCGCGCGAGGTGGCGGTGATCGAGCGCTTTCTGCCGCAGGTGCTGAGCGAGGACGAGACCCGCGCCGCGATCGAGGCGATCAAGGCCGAGATCGGCGCCGCGGGCATGAAGGACATGGGCCGCGTCATGGCCGAGCTGAAGGCCCGGCACGCCGCCAACCTCGACATGAGCAAGGCGAGCGGGCTGGTGAAGGCGGCGCTCGCCTGACCGCAGGACCGTTGCCAGCGCGTCGTCCGGCGGGCAGATAGGGTTATAATGCGCGGGTGAGTCTCTCGCCCGCCTTTCTAGACGAATTGCGTCATCGCACCCTGTTGTCGGGGCTGATCGCGAAGACGACGAAGCTGCAGAAGGCCGGCCGTGAGTTTCGCGCCTGCTGCCCGTTCCACAACGAGAAGTCGCCGTCGTTCTACGTCAACGATGACAAGGGCTTCTATCACTGCTTTGGCTGCGGCGCGCACGGCGACGCGATCCGCTGGCTGACCGACAACCGCGGGCTGCCCTTCATCGATGCGGTCAAGGAACTGGCGCAGGCCGCCGGCATGGACATGCCCGCGCAGGACCGTCGCGCGGCGGAGAAGGCGGAGCGCGCCAAGGGGCTGCACGAGGCGATGGGCGACGCCGCTGCCTGGTTCACCGACCAGCTTCAGGGCATCGCCGGCGGAGAGGCGCGGGCGGTGCTCGACCGTCGCGGGATCAAGGCGGAGACCGCCCGCACCTTCGGCCTCGGCTTCGCGCCCGACTCGCGCGGCAAGCTGAAGGAGGCGCTGAAGGACTACGGCGACCCGACGCTGATCGAGGCCGGGCTGCTGATCGCGGTCGACGACAAGACGCCGTACGACCGGTTCCGCGGGCGATTGATGATCCCGATCCGCGACCCGCGCGGACGCACGACCGCGTTCGGCGGGCGGATCATCGGCGAAGGCGAGCCGAAGTACCTCAACTCCCCTGAAACGCCGCTCTTCGACAAGGGCCGCACGCTCTACAACCTCGACCGCGCCCTTCCCGCCGCCCGGAAGGCCAGCAGGATCGTGGTGGTCGAGGGTTACATGGACGTGATCGCGCTCGCTCAGGCCGGGTTCGAAGAGGCCGTCGCCCCGCTGGGAACGGCGTTGACCGAGCATCAGCTCGAACGGCTGTGGCGGATCACAGACGTGCCGATCCTCTGTTTCGACGGTGATCCTGCAGGTCAGAAGGCTGCGATCCGCGCCGCCACGCGCGCGCTGCCGATGCTCGCGCCGGGGCGCAGCCTCGCGTTCGTCACCCTGCCCGACGGGCTCGATCCGGATGATCTGGTGCGCACGCGGGGGGCAGGTGCGTTCGACGATCTGCTCGCCCGCGCCGAGCCGCTGGTCGAGCGGTTGTGGGCGCACGAGCTGTCGGCGGAACCGCTCGACACGCCGGAGCGGCGCGCGGGGCTGAAGGGGCGGCTAGACGCGCTCGCGGCCACGATCCAGCACCACGATGTCGCGAGCGAATACCGATCCGAGTTTCGTAATCGCGCCTACACCCACTTCGCCCCGGCCCCACGCGCGTTCGTACCGCGCCCGGCGCGCCGACCGGGTCAGAAATGGGCGCCGCCGCCCGAACCCCCGTCATCCGCCGCACAGGCGCTGGGAAGCGGCGGGATCGATCGTGTGCTGGCCAAGGCGGTCATCGCCGGGCTGATCCGCCACCCCGCGGAAATCGCGCGGCACATGGAAGTGCTCGGCAGCCTGAGGTTGGCCGACGGTGCGCTTGGCCGGTTGTTCGACGCAGTGGTCGATGTCGCGCTGGAGGACCGGAAGCTTGATAGCGGTCGGCTCGTTACCATATTGGCGAAGTCGGGCTTCGATACGGCCGCGGCCGAACTGCTTCGGGCCGATACGCTGTCGTTCAGCTTCACCAGCCGCGATGCCGATGCCGATCAGGCCCGTGCCGATCTGGACGAGGCGATCGCGGTGCTGGTGGCGCAGCCCGCGGTCGATGCCGCGCTGGCGTCGGCAACCGCGGCGGTGGCGGACCGTTTCACCGACGATGCGTTCGCGCGTCAGGTTGCACTGGTCCGGGAGCGGCAGGCGCTTCAGGCACGGCTTGCAAATCTGATGCTTGACGACAAAGAGCTAACCTAGGTTTTCGCAAGGGTAATTGATGGCCAAGGCTAATATGGCGGACGTCGCCGACGCGAACGAGGGCGGTGATGCGCCGCTGATCGACCTGAACGAGGGGTCGCTGAAGAAGCTCGTCGCCCGGGCCAAGAAGCGCGGGTACATCACCGTCGATCAGTTGAATGAGATGCTGCCGCAGGACCAGATGTCCAGCGAGCAGATCGAGGACGTCATGGCCGCGCTCAACGACATGGGCGTGAACGTCGTCGAGAATGAGGAAGCCGGCGAGGAGAGCGAGCCTGAGGAAGAGACGCCGGACGAGCCGGAGTCCTCCGACGACGGCACCGACGGCAGCCAGACGTTCGAGGTCGCTAAGAAGAAGGAGACGGTCGATCGTACGGACGATCCCGTCCGCATGTACCTGCGCGAGATGGGGGCGGTCGAGCTCCTGAGCCGCGAGGGTGAGATCGCGATCGCCAAGCGGATCGAGGCCGGTCGCGACACGATGATCCTGGGCCTGTGCGAATCGCCGATCACGTTCAACGCCATCATTGGTTGGTCGACCGCGCTCAACGAAGGCACGATGCAGCTTCGCGAGATCCTGGATCTCGACGCCATGCTGTCGAAGGGGCCGTCGGCCGAGCAGGTCGAGGGCGCCGAGGAGGACGACACCGGCGAGATCAGCGAGAAGACCGCGGGCGCGACCTTCAAGGAGGAAGACGAGCCCGAGGAGGTCTCCGCCGACGATGACGACGAGCTGACCGAGCGCCGCGCACCGCGCCCCAGCGACGACGAGGAGGAGGACAACACCCTCAGCCTCGCGCAGATGGAGGAGACGCTCAAGCCGCAGGCGCTTGAGAAATTCGCCAACATTACGTCCATATACAAGAAGTTCGGGAAGATTCAGGAGCAGCGGCTCGGCGCGATGGGCGCCGGCGGCGAGCTGTCTTCAGCCGACGAGCGCAAGTACCACAAGCTGCGGGAGGAACTGACGGCCGAGGTCGAGAGCGTCCAGTTCCACCAGGCGAAGATCGAGTATCTCGTCGACCAGCTCTACGCCTTCAATCGCCGGCTGACCGCTTTGGGCGGGCAGATGCTGCGCCTGGCGGAGCGCCACAAGGTGCCGCGCAAGAGCTTCCTGGACGCCTATGTCGACCACGAGCTCGATGAGAACTTCCTGAGCGCCAACGCGAAGACCGACAAGAAGTGGGCGGCGTTTGCGGCGAACGAGGGCGCGGCGGTCGACCGGATCCGTACCGAGATCGCCGAGATCGCGCAGCAGACCGGCATGGCGCTGGGCGAGTTCCGCCGCATCGTCAATATGGTGCAGAAGGGTGAACGCGAGGCGCGGATCGCCAAGAAGGAGATGGTCGAGGCCAACCTGCGCCTCGTGATCTCGATCGCGAAGAAATATACCAACCGCGGGCTGCAGTTTCTGGACTTGATCCAGGAGGGCAACATCGGCCTGATGAAGGCGGTGGACAAGTTCGAGTATCGCCGCGGCTACAAGTTCAGCACCTACGCGACCTGGTGGATCCGTCAGGCGATCACCCGCTCGATCGCCGATCAGGCACGGACGATCCGCATTCCGGTCCACATGATCGAGACGATCAACAAGCTGGTCCGCACCAGCCGCCAGTTCCTCCACGAGCAGGGTCGCGAGCCCACGCCCGAGGAGATGGCGGAGCGGCTGAGCATGCCGCTCGAGAAGGTGCGCAAGGTGATGAAGATCGCCAAGGAGCCGATCTCCCTCGAGACGCCGATCGGCGACGAGGAGGACAGCCATCTGGGCGACTTCATCGAGGACAAGAATGCGGTGATTCCGGTCGATGCGGCAATCCAGGCGAACCTGAAGGAGACGGTCACCCGCGTCCTCGCCAGCCTGACGCCGCGTGAGGAGCGCGTGCTGCGCATGCGGTTTGGGATCGGCATGAACACCGACCACACGCTGGAGGAGGTCGGTCAGCAGTTCTCGGTCACCCGCGAGCGTATTCGCCAGATCGAGGCCAAGGCGCTGAGGAAGCTGAAGCACCCGAGCCGCAGCCGCAAGATGCGGTCGTTCCTCGACCAGTGACGAACGGCGAAAGGGCTCGGAGCGATCCGAGCCCTTTCTCTTTCGCTGCGCGTGCCACCATTCCGGACAGGCGATCAATGTTTCGTAGCTTGAGCGACCGAAACGGCGGTTGTTCTTGGCGCACGTGGGGCTGCACGCGCGCGATGTCTCCACAACGGCGCGGCTTTGCCTCAAAATACAAGTAGGCCGCTGATACGCTGTCAGCGCCGCACGAGAGGTGACGAGCGGCGGAAGGACAGCGGATGAATTCTGTCACAGCGTCCGATCTGGTGAGGCACTTCGGCCTGTGGCGCGACCGCGCGCTCTCTCAACCGGTCTACGTCCATCACCATGGCCGGGCGAAGCTGGTGCTGGCGTCCGTCGACTTCATGGAGCACCTCGTCTCCTCGCACGGTGGTGGCGCGGGCGACCGGCCGCTCGCCGAGTTGCTCGACCGTGTCGATACCATCGTCATCGTCGTCGACGGCGGGCTGCGGATCGTGGGCGCGAGCGCGCCCGCCCGGCGCCACTTCCTGCGCGCGGACGGGGAGCAGCTGGACGCGGTGCTAGCCGATGGCGTGGGAGCGGTGCTGCTGCGCGCGGTCCGGCTGGTGCTCGGCGGCGGGCCGCCCGAACGGCTCCAGCTTCGCGTCGGACCGCGCGGCGAGCGCCGCGTCGACCTGATGATCGAGCCGTTCGGCGACGGGGTGTGTATCGTCGGTCAGGACAGGACGGCGGCGGACGAGGCGGCGGCGGCGGTGGCCGGGACGCTGGCGATCGAACAGGCATTGGCGGCGCTCGGCGGGGTCGTCACGCTGCGCATCAACCTGCGCGGCTACATCGTTGCGGCATCGGCCGCCTTCGAGGCCATGACCGGCTTGCCCTCCGGCGGTTACCGCAGCGTGCGACTACCTACGTTGTTCGACCTGCCGACCCGCGTCGGCGTGGGCGACGCGCTGGAAAGGACGATCGACACGTTGGACCCGACCACCGTGTCCGCCCGGCTGGTCTCGAACAGCGGGGCCGGCATTCCGGTGTGCGTCGCCTTTTCTGCCGAAATGCTGCGAGCGTCGGAAGAGCTAATTCTGGCGGCCGTGCGAGCGACCTGACCGCCCCGCGGAGCCATGGCTAACCGCGCATCAACCCCGTCTTTACGTGCTTCGGTATAGGCTTCGCACCGATACAGCGGGTGCCCGGTCCAACGGGCGCGTACCCCTGTCAGGACGGTGAGACGAGATGAGTATCGGCACGGCACAGAGCCAACGCTTCGGAGAGGCCTGGACGGCGATCACCGACCTGGTGGCAGCGGAAGGCTCCGCCCGCGATCCGTACGCCGCCACGCTGTTCCGCGGCAGCCCGCCGACCCGGAACCTGAGCGATGCGGTGCACGGGCTCTGCATGCTCCACGGTCGCCACCCCGGCGTGATCGAGACGGTGGCGCAGAAATCCCACGCGAGCGGGGCATCGACATTGCTGATTGAAGCGGTCGAGACATTCGCCGCGGAACGCGCCGCGCTGGTCCGGCTGGTCGCGGCCGTCGGCCCCCTTCCCAGCACGCCTGGGCAGGCGGAGAGCGAAGCCGCCATCGCCGGCCAACGACACGCACTCGACACCCTCGTCTCGTCGGATCGAAGGGGCTGTCCGATCGGCGCGGCGCTGGCGCTGCTGCTCGACTGGCCGACCGTACGCCGGGTGCTCGACGTGGGCTATGCGCGCTTCGACATCGATCCGCCCGCGTTCTCACCGCCTCCAGGCCGCCGCGGCGCGGAACTGATCGCCGCGCTTGCCGACACGGCTGCGTTCGAGCGAGCGATGCTGTTCGGTGCGCAGCAGCTCTTGGCCCAGCACCGCGCGCTGTGGCAGCTGCTGGAGTCGCGCGCGGCGGCGCGCGGAGACGCCTGACGCTTGCGCTTCATGCGCTCCCGACTACTGCTGTGCCGACGCTTCAACCCCACACACCGGGAACCGGCATGCGCTTCGAAGGCACCCAAAGCTATGTCGCCACTGACGACCTGAAGGTTGCGGTAAATGCCGCCGTCACGCTGCGCCGACCGCTGCTGGTCAAGGGCGAGCCCGGCACCGGCAAGACGGTGCTGGCGTACGAGATCGCCCGCGCGGTCGGCGCTCCGCTGATCGAGTGGAGCGTGAAGTCGACCACGAAGGCGCAGCAGGGCCTGTACGAGTATGACGCGGTCGCGCGGCTGCGCGACGGGCAACTCGGCGATCCGCGCGTGCACGACATTGGCAACTACATCCGTCGCGGCAAGCTGTGGGAGGCGTTTACCGCACCCGAGCTTCCCGTGCTGCTGATCGACGAAATCGACAAGGCGGACATCGAGTTTCCGAACGACCTGCTGCAGGAACTCGATCGCATGGAGTTCCACGTCTACGAGACGCAGGAGACAGTACGCGCCGCCGAGCGCCCGATCGTCGTCATCACGTCGAACAACGAGAAGGAGCTGCCGGACGCCTTCCTTCGACGCTGCTTCTTCCACTACATCAAGTTTCCTGACCGCGAGACGATGCAGGCGATCGTCGACGTACACTTTCCCGGCATCCAGAAGATGCTGGTCACCCGGGCCATGGACGTGTTCTACGAACTGCGCGACGTACCCGGCCTCAAGAAGAAGCCGTCGACCAGCGAACTGCTCGACTGGTTGAAGCTGCTGCTGCACGAGAGCATGCCGCTGGAGGTATTGCAGAACCGCGACCCGACCAAGGCGATCCCGCCGCTGCACGGTGCGTTGCTGAAGAACGAGCAAGACGTCATGCTGTTCGAGCGGCTGGCGTTCCTGGCGAAGCGGCAGGGGCGCTGAGCACCGACATCGACTCCGACAGCGAAGCCCGCAGCTGCGTGAAAAATCGTTCTGCGATAACGGATTGGCAACGACGCCCCGCTCATGAGGGGCCGCGATGTTGCGTACTGTCATCCAGCATGCCGGGGCCGGCTTGGTACTCGCAGTCGCGCCCCTGCCCGCGGCGGCTTCGATCCTCGATTACGTCGGTCAGTGCGTGCCGTTCGCGCGCGCGGCGTCGGGCGTGCAGATCTACGGCGATGCCTGGACGTGGTGGGATCAGGCCGACGGTCGCTACCCGCGCGGCCATGTGCCGAAGGTCGGTGCGGTCGTGGCCTTCGCCCGGTCGGACAAGCTCCGGCTGGGCCATGTCGCGGTGGTCAGCCGCGTGGTCGAACGCCGCGTGCTGATGCTCACCCACGCCAATTGGTCGCGCGCGGACGGGCGCCGGGGCTTCGTCGAGCAGGACGTGACGCTGTTCGACGTGTCGCGCGACAACGACTGGTCGCAGGTGCGAGTGTGGTACCGCGGCGTTACCGGGCTCGGCGGCTCGATCTATCCCGTGCATGGCTTCATCTACGGCCCCAAACAGGGGATCACGCCGGATCTCAGCGGAGCGAAGCCCGACTATGTCGGGTCGCTGATCGACGCCTACGGCGGGTAGCGCGCCGCCTGTGTCACACAGCTCGGCGGTAGCGCTGCGCGAGAGCCGCACTGGTCCACCTTGGCTGGCGCTGCTGCTGTTGGCCGTGGCGGGGCTGATGCTACGGATCGCCGCCGCGCGGGGCGGCCTGTGGCTGGATGAGGCCTGGTCCGCCGCCTTCGCGCACGATGTCGCGACCCCCATCGGTGTGTTCACGCGCATCCACCACGACAACAACCATCACCTGAATACCATCTGGCTACAGGTCGTCGGATGGGGTGCCCCTGCCCTCCTTCAGCGCGCCTTGTCGATCGCAGCGGGTACCGCGACGATCGTCGTCGCGGGACTGATCGCTGGCAAGCGCGGACGCATGGCAGCGATCATCGCCGCCGGGCTGGTCGCCATTTCACCCATCATGGTCACTTACGGCAGCGAAGCGCGGGGCTATGCGCCGATGCTCCTCGTACTCGCACTGGCGGTGCTCGCGGTCGATCGCTGGCTGGACGATCCGGCGGCAGCGGCGCCGACACTCGGCCTTATCATCGCAGCCGTCATCGGCATGCTCGCGCAGCTCACCATGGTCTTCGGCTTGGCGGCGATTGCGGCATGGATAGCAGCCCGTAGGTGGCGCGACAGCGGACTGCGAACCGCCGCGATCGATGCAACGAAAGTCATGGCAGCGCCGCTGCTGATCGCAGCGATCACGGCGCTGGCCATCGTTCGCTGGCTGCCGGGCCCGGGCGGCTTCCATGTCGGTAGCTACCAGCCGTTCCGGATCGCCGACCTCGCGGTCGGACAGGGCGACCTGATCGCGTACACGCTGGGGACGTCGATCAGTCACTCTGCCGGCGTCTTCGCCGCGGTTATCGCCTTCGCCCTGCTCGCATGGCTGCGGCTGCGGCTGCGGAACGGTCGCGGTTGGCTGTACGCGCTTGCGATCGGCGGGCTGCCGGCGGCAATCGCGATCGGCGGGGTGGGTAACGCCGCGATCGCGCGTTACTATCTGGTCGGTGGCGCCGCCTTGCTGTTGCTGGTTGCCGAAGTGACCGGACCCGCGCTCGTTGTTGGAGGGTGGCGCAGGGTCGGAGCGATCGTCGTGCTGGGCGTGCTTGCCACCGGATCGTTGGCTCGCGATGCCGGGATGATCCGCAATCGCCGAGCCGATCCGGCGGCTGCCATCGCTCTCCTGCAACGGGCGGCACCGCGCGGCACAACCGTGACGCTGGATCGCATCCGCGCCGCGCCGGTGCTGGAGATCGCGGCGGCGCAGGCGCGCTACCCGCTGACACTCTCGGCGTGCGGCGATTACCTGTTCGTCGACCGCGATGGGTCCCAGCCCTTCCCGAAGCGGCCGGTCCGCTGCGGGCGATCGTACCGGATGATGGGCGGTGCGTCGGTCGTCGGTCTGTCGGGGACCGCCTGGCGGCTCTATCGCCGTGGCTGATTTGCCAGCCCGCGCACGGACGGCCATGACACGCGCATGTTCCTGAGCTTCCTCGACCAACTCCGCGCAGCCGGCATCCCCGCGGGCCTCAAGGAGCATCTCACGCTGCTGGAGGCGCTCGACCATGAGGTGATCGATCGGACGCCGGAGGCCTTCTACTATCTCGCCCGCGCGACTTATGTGAAGGACGAGGGGTTGCTGGACCGGTTTGACGCTGTGTTCGCCGCGGTGTTCCGCGGCGCGATCGGCGGATCGAACGCCATCGCCGGCGATGTCCCGGAAGAGTGGCTGAAGGCGGTGGCGCAGACTTTCCTCAGCCCGGAAGACATGGCGAAGATCGAAGCGCTGGGCGACTGGGACGAGATCATGTCGACGCTGAAGGCGCGATTGGAGGAGCAGAAGGGACGGCACGAGGGCGGCAGCAAGTGGATCGGCACCGGCGGCACGTCACCCTACGGCAACTCCGGCTACAATCCGGCGGGTGTGCGGATCGGTGGCGAGTCCGCTCAACGGCGCGCGATCAAGGTGTGGGACAGGCGCGACTTCAGCAACATGGACAACACGCGCGAGCTCGGTACCCGCAACATCAAGGTCGCGATGCGCCGCATTCGCCGCTTCGCAAGGGAAGGCGCCGCCACTGAGCTCGACATCGGCGGAACGATCGAGGGGACGGCCAAGCAGGGCTGGCTGGACGTCCGCATGCGCCCGGAGCGGCGCAATGCCGTCAAGCTGCTGCTGTTCCTGGACGTCGGCGGATCGATGGACCCGTTCGTAACTCTGGTCGAGGAGCTGTTCTCCGCCGCGACCGCCGAGTTCAAGAACCTGGAATTCTTCTACTTCCACAACTGCGTCTACGAGGGCGTCTGGAAGGACAATCGCCGGCGCTTCACCGAACGGACGCCGATGTGGGACGTGCTCCACAGGTTCGGTCAAGATTACAAGGCCGTGCTGGTCGGCGACGCGGCGATGAGCCCGTACGAGATTACCCAGCCCGGCGGATCGGTCGAGCACATGAACGATGAGGCGGGTGCCGTGTGGTTACGGCGGCTGACCGACGCCTATCCGGCGACCGTGTGGCTGAATCCGGCGCCCGAAGGCGAGTGGGGCTTTACTCAATCCACCCGCATCGTGCGCGAACTGGTGAGCGATCGCATGTACCCGTTGACACTCGCGGGATTGGACGCAGCCATGCGCGAGCTCGGCCGCAAGCGGTAGGCGATCAGAGCCGCTCGACGGCGCGCCGGACCTTGCGGAGCGACTCGGCATCGCCGACCGGGGCTCCTGCCGCCGCACCCGCCAGTGCCATGAGGCGAACCGCGCCGAAGCTCGCCGCCAGCCCCTTGAGCCGCAGCGCCGCGTCGACCCAGGCGGCAGGCGTCTCGGCGCGGGTAAGCGCGGTGACACCCACCTGTGCGCTGGACAGAAAGGCTCCGCGCAGCTCGGCGATCAGACCGGGCTCGTCCCCCACCGCAGCAGCCAGCGTCGCGTCGATTGCACCAGGATCATAGGCCATGCACCCGACCTACCCCGCGATGCTTAAGAGGGGGTTGCGAGCGCCCCCTATCGCGGCCGCCGATCTGTGTTACATGTCCCGAAATGAACGGGGGTTCGCGCATCATCGGCTTGCGTCCGGCGACGGACGATGAACTTGCCCACGACTCACCGGCTCTGTCGCGCGAGGATTGGGGCGAATACGTCTACGACGATTACGGTGCGCTCGACGCGGTCGATGGTCCTCGCTTCACATGGGCGCTGCCGGTGCTCGGCTCGGCCGTGTCGGTCGCCTGGGTCGGCACGATGCTGTGGTTCGCGCGCGACGCCTTTCCGCTGCCACCGGTCGCGTTCGTCCAATTCGCCGCGGCGCTGTGCGTGGTGCCGACGCTCGTCGCTGTGCTGTGCCTGCTGGCGCTGCGTACCAGCCGGGCGGAGGCCAGGCGCTTCGGTGCCACCGCACGGGCAATGCGGGCGGAAGCGGCCAATCTGGAGCGGACCGTGGAGGCGCTCGGCCACCGGATCGAAGCGCAGCGGCGCCTGCTGGTCGAGCAGGCGCAGTCGCTGACGTCGATCGGCGACACCGCGGCG
>Ga0325400_1003728_pt1 | contig 13901 bp, 8 predicted proteins | sample PopdelMetagenome_2_FD_205662 | JGI IMG/M metagenome (GOLD analysis project Ga0325400, IMG submission 205662) | Populus deltoides microbial communities from Bellville, Georgia, United States - Xylem-PdKOR-R1 | ecosystem: Host-associated > Plants > Phyllosphere > Stem > Wood/Secondary xylem... | reverse complement strand
GATTTCTTTAACGACGAGTCGTCATCTCCTCCCGCAACGATCTCTCCTTCTTCTAGATCGTCTTCGGTGTTAGGGTTTGGAGTTTTTTCTGTTGCTAATTTTTGTGGGTCTTCAACATCCATATTTCCTTTGTTTTCGTTCCTTCAAGTTCTAGGTTAGGTTATTATACACAGGGAAAATGAAACTTAATATACGCGGACTCATAACACACAACAGAAACGCCTGACTTTAAAAAAAAAAAAACGTGAAAGAGCGGTCTCTAAAATAGATATATATATATATATATATATATATATATATATATATATATATATATATATATATATTATGAGTTTGCTACAAAATTTAAATTAAAGATTTATAAAATCGTTAATTTTAGACTTCATAAATTAGTTAATATATATATAAATTAACTTGAATATACACATTAATTAAAATAAAAAAGTCTAAAAATTTTATATGGAATTATGAAATATTATTTAAAAAATAAATAAATAAAAAGAAGAGAGATAATATAATTTTATGTAGGATGTTTTTTTTTCTTATTTATATTTCTTTTCCTTTTTTATATGATAAATTAAATTGCATCTTTTGATTTTTATTTGTAACCAATATTAACTTCCATTTCTTAAAAAAGACAATTTTTATTTAAAAATAATAAAATATTATTATTATTATTATTATTATTATTATTATTATATTTTGGACTCCATAAATTGTTAACCAATAAATAAAAAACATTTATGGAAAAAGTCACCCTTAGCTTATTAACATTTAGGAAAATGGACAAGGATTTAAAATGCAAAACAAGAAAAATGAGAGATCAAGATAAAATGAAGTTGCTTAGGGATCAAGTAATTAAGAAAGGAAAATAAAGAAAGTTATAAAACAAGAGAAATGAGAGGCAAAAATAAAATTGAGTTACTCGGGAACCAAGTACCTATAAAAAATATGATAAATTTAGGAGTTATAAATAGATAAGTGAATTGAAGAGAATTGACCCACTATACAAAAAACCAAACCTTGTCTCTCCCATATAAAATCCCTAACCTTATCTCTCCTATAAAAAAACTCTCTATGAATTAGGTATGGTTCCTAGCATTATTGATCTAATATCTCTATACTCTGATAATACCAAAGCTATTGCATAAGCCAAGGAGTCAAGGAGGTCTTACTAATGATCTGAACATGTACTTAAACTGTTTCATTTGATTAAAAAATCATAAAATAAAGATGTAAAAATAGAGCAAATATTAACTGAAGATAATCTTACAGATTCTTTTACTAAGCTACTATCATAACAAAAACATTATTATTATTATTATTATTATTATTATTATTATTATTATTATTATTAAAAGCATCATTTATCTTTAATATGTATTGATTAATGAATCTATTATAAATATAAAGTTTTTGGGACAAAAATACTTCACAAAAAAAATTATAAAGTTGTTATAATTATGAGATTTTTATTATATCAAAGCATTGCTCTTAAATATTTCTGGTCAATAGTCTGTTAAGATTCAACATTAATTAAAGTCGTTGAAAATAAAAAGTACCTTCACTCACATCTATTTTTCTTCTATTGATTTATGTGCTACATGCTTAAAGTCGCAGTGCACGCGGCGTTGGAGATGACGGGTCTGTATCCTGAGATGTGTGAGTTAAAAAAAGGTTTGAGGATAATAATAAAACTATGATTATGAGTTATGGAGTCGCCACCTAGTATTATGGTTACTAGGAAACCTATAATCTGCAAGAGTTCGGGTAAATGACTGGTTGTACAATGAAAAGATACATCACCCCTAGTACACCATACCTAAGGTAAGATGCATTATTGTTTGATTGTTATTCTAAGTTGTGTTCTTGTCCGTTAATCTTGTCTAAAGTTTAAGGCACTTCTCTCTTTATGAGAAAATCTTTACCTCATTCAGTTTAAATCTTAACTGTTCTAAGGGCTTTTAGCATCACATTTACTTTTTTTTTTGTATTTTTAATATTTGAGGGTATATACTAAAATCTATAGCTAAATCCTAACACTTTAAATATAAAGTGAACAAAATCATTAGTGAATGATTTTTGATATTTTGGCCAAACCTTAATGGATAATTATAAATTGGTTATGATATCCATTTTACATTTTAAAACATGAGAAAAATACAATTTTTTTTTGTTTTTTTATGAAGATATGCTTGGAAAACTTCTAGAATTTGGTCGTATGCATGAATTTTTTTTGTAAATAGAATTTTGTTTTTAATTTATTTTGAAGTTTCAGAGGAACCCAATATTATACAAAATTGTTGGAAAAACATGTGATGGGACCCACAAATATTTTTAAAATGCCCTTTCAAAAATTAAAAAATTTTTAAATATTATTATATTATTTATTTATTAAATGGGCTTGATCCAATCGGGTTGGGTTCGGTCGACAGGTGGCCCAACAGACTTTGCCTCCCTTTTTTTTTGAAGTGGGCTGGACCCTACCAACCATATGGGCTGGGCTGGAATGGGTCCAGCCAGGTTAGGTTGGGTCGACTGATGGCCCAACAAGCTTTCCTTTTCTTTTTCTTTTTGGTTTGGGCTGGGTTAGAACGGGTCTAGCCCACGACCCATATGGTTATCGGCTCGACCCAGCAACTATGTTAATTAATCTTCCATTTGCATGTCAAATAGGTTCTCGTTCTGCATGCAAATGGTTGTAATTTTTGCAGCCACAAAGGAAGAAGAACATTACCTGGCGTAGGTTGTGGCTAGCTGGCAGTGCCGAGAAGACCGACGTGTGGTTAGTTGCAGCAACAACAACAGAGGCATGGTAGAGAAAGTGCGAGAAAGCTAGCAAGGAGAGAAAAAAAGAAACAGAGGGGATGATATGTTTTTTTTTCTTCTAGACTTTGGCTTCCATTTGCTTCCTTTCAAGGCATGGAATCCACACCTATTTATTAGGGAAGAGGAACATTTTGTCTTTACTGGTGCCAAATATTGACCCTTGATTCAAACCGGATGGATCCCAACCGTTGATTCAAAGTTACCATCATGAACTGTCAGATTTTGACAACTCAAGATTATCTAAGTTAGCTATTTTTAGGGTGGTGCCGAGGCCGCTGTGGTGTCAATCGACCAAAAAAAACCATACCAGGGTATGTGATTAGTACTTAAAAGTGCATTTTATCAAGGTTTTATATCATCATTTTGCACTTGAAGTATCAATAACTCCTTAACTAGAGCATGTTTTATAATAATATGTCTAATAATATAAGATACATTTAATTTGTGGTAAATGTTCATCTTAAATGTAGGCCTATCACATAAATCAAAGGATTGAATGATGAGTTTAACTACTGAAATTGAGAAGACAAAGAGAGGATTAAGTTTAGAAAAGAGATGCTGGTTCAGTCCAAACTGGAACACCATTCGGTTATTGGATCATAACTGGAGCTGTAGAACTTGGATTTAGGTCTAGTTTATATGTATGAAAAGCTAAGACATAGGCCTAAAACTTTCATGGGAGTTCAAGATTTAAAAGTGTCATTTTCGAGTTCAAATGGTAGCAATAACAGAGAAGTTGGAATCTGTCCTGCAGCCTAGATATTGTTCAGTGTTCAGCCCATATCTCGAGTTCTAGAAGTCCAAATGCGCATATCTTGTTTTGTTGGAAAGCTGAGACAATTTTCCAGAACTTTCATGATGACTATGTTTTCAAATTCTGATGTTAGCAATGACGTTTTGTTCAGACAAGAAGATAAGGATTGTCACAAAGTCAAGATGTGGCCAACCACTCAACAATTAGTCATCAAATCAATAGTTATGAATTTTGACCTATAAAAGGAGGCATTTGCCATACTTTTTTAGACATCTTGGTTTTCAGATCAAGATGTCTAAAAAAGTATTTGTAATGCTATTTTGACCTATAAAAATGTTCTTGCTCTTTCTCTTTATATTTTTGTAATGCTTAAGTTTTGTTTATATTAATCTTTTGTTTATGCTTTTCATTTCCTTTCCTTTACTTAGTTAACTTATATCTTATTTATGTTCTTATCTTGTTTATTTATGTTTCTCTCTTTCATTATGTTTAGCTAAGTTTATTATGTCAAGGTGAAAGGTTACACTAATGGTGTAAGAATAAGTATAGTATAAACTCAACATGGACTTTAATGTTTGATACTAACATGTTTTGTATTTGTTATCTTGTTCACTTTTAATACTTTGCTTGTTAAATAGTTAATCTAAATTTATATTGTATAACCCTTGGTACAACAAACACTTGGCACTTTCATTTGTTGGCACTTTCATAGCCCAACCGCATGGTATAATCGACACCTGTGCTATGAAAGGAACTTGATTTGTTGTTAACATAAGTTATAATCATGAATACCTGACAACATTTACAAGTATTACATTATTCGAATAAGATAACTAATGTAATCATGTTAACAATTTATAATCCGATTGGAACCTCATTTGTGTGTGGCTTCCAGTTGGGTAATAAAAAGAGTTTATATTATACTTGTTTGAAATACCATTAGAGGATCCTCTAACCTTGACAATTATTTTATTCTTGTTTAATCCTTATATCAATATCACATCTCGAAGCTCTCTTCAACTCTTTTTATGTTATTATCTATTTCTTTATTTGTAGTTTATACAGTTAACCTCCTTATGGTTCGACCCTAGTCTTGCGGAGTTATTTATTACTTCGACATTCCTGCACTTGTGATAAGACATCAACTCTTTGGCCGTGTCAAGTTTTTGGCGCCGTTGCCGGGGAGACAAGTTACTTTATAAATTATATATTTTATTTTATTTCTTTTTCACTTTTACTGTTTTTCTATTTTATTTCTTTGTTTCTTGTTTTTCTTTCTTTCTGCATTTGTGTGAGAGTTTGTACACGTACATTAAGTGGTAGACTTTCTAGGAAATCCTCATCATTTTCAGAAAATATGGCTAAAAAGGATAATCAGTCGCTTCATAATGAGAATAATCGTGTTAGAAAACTTAGAGACTACATGAATCTTACAAGAACAAGTGCACGATCATGTATAATTTTTCCTCCTGACGCATCTCATTTTAATTTTAAGTTAGACATTATTTAACTTTTACCTACTTTTCATGGCTTAGATCTAGAAAATCCATACTTTTATTTGAGAGAATTTGAAGAAGTTTGTAACACCTATAATGACTTAAATTGTAGCATGAATACCATCAGATTAAAACTTTTTCCCTTTTCATTAAAAGATAAAGTTAAAACATGGCTACAAAGTCTTAGGTCAGGATCCATTTGTGCTTATGATGAAAGAAGTTTTTTCCGTCTCACAAAACAAACTCTTTCAAAAGACAAATCACTACTCTCACTCAAAAACCGGGAGAAAAATTTTACCAATGTTGGGATAGGTATCGAGACTTGCTTAATACTTACCCTCATCATGGTTTTAAAACATGGAGATTGGTTTCATATTTTTATGAAGAGTTAACACCTAAAGATAGACAAATGGTAGAATTGATGTGCAATGGAACTTTTGAAGATAAAAACCCTAATGAAACAATGTAGTAACTAGACTTACTAGCTCAAAATGCTTAAAATTAGGACACCACAGGTATTTATGAGGCATCAGGTAAAACTCAACCTCATACATCTAGTGGAGGTATGTACAACCTTAGGGAAGATCATGACCTCCAAGCCAAATTTGCATCTTTAGCTAGAAAAGTCGAGGCACTAGAATTAAAAAAAAGTGGTCAATTAAAATCTGTTCAAGAAATTGTGTGTTAAATCTATGAAACTAATGAACATTCAACCAATAATTGTCTAAATTTGCTTTCTTTCAAGGAATGTCTCCATGAACAAGCCAATGCTTTAAACAGTTTCCAATGGCCAAATCATGATCCATACTCACAAACATACAACCCTGGTTGGAGAAATCATTTAAATTTCAGTTTGAAGAGTAGTAATAATAATGCACAAACTTCACAGCCACCATTACAAGCACACCATAATTTTTAAAATTCTCATGGATATGCACCTCTTTATGTTCCCTCTCCTAGAATAAATCTTGAGGAGACATTGCATGCATTCATTAAAAAGCAAGAGACAATCAACACTCAACTTGCTCAAACCATGACAGATTTTAAAGATACTCTTGCAAAATTCACATCTACTCTCAGTTTTCAGGAGAAAGGTAAGTTCTCATCTCAACCACAACAAAATCCCAAAGGGCAATACAATTCAAATACAAGTAGCTCCAGAAGCCAACACATGGATCAAGTCCAATCAGTCATTACTCTCCACAGTGGTAAGGTTATTGAAAAACCCATTCTTGAACCTTGTGAGAAAGATGATGAGTCAATCTCTGAGGGTAAGAAAGGGGTTAAACCTGAACATTGCAAAGAAAAGACTGATTCCTCACCAATATGGATCAAGTCCAATCAGTCATTACTCCCCATAATGATAAGGTTATTGAAAAACCCATTCTTGAACCTTGTGAGAAAGATGATGAGTCAATCTCTGAGAGTAAGGAAGGGGTTAAACCTGAACATTGCAAAGAAAAGACTAATTCCCCATCAATACTTTCATTTCCTCATGCCATGACCAAATAAAAGAAAGTCAATCACGATTCTGAAATCTTTGAAACTTTCAAACAGGAAGAAATCGAGGAAGGAAAAGGCACCAAAAATGTTGTTGCGAATCATTTGTCAAAATTGACAATAAATTCGACATCTGACATCACACCAATTGATGATTACTTTCCTGATGAATCTTCACTTTCTATTACTTCAATACCTTGGTCTACTAATATTGATAATTTTCTTGCTTCAGGATTTTTGCCAGCTCATTTGGATAGCCAAGACAAAAGAAAGTTTTTGAGCAACGTGAAGAACTTTTATTGGGATGACCCTTACTTATTCAAAGATTGTCCTAATCAAATATATCGAAGATGCATTCTTGACAATGAGGTAAGTAGTGTCATTAAATTTTTTCATTTTGAGGTACGTGGGGGTCATTTCTCGTCAACAAAGACGATTGCAAAAATCTTACAATGTGGATTTTATTGGCCCACCATGTTCAAAAGTTAGGATTTATTTCAAAACATAAAGAGTCCTTAGATAATCTTCTATTAACTCTTGTGACGTACCTTAATGGAGATGTGCATCGTGCAATTCATGATTTATGACCACAATTCCATAAAGAACATGCTTGACATAGTCTTGGGAATCTAACTAAAAAAGACCATGTTTGCCAGTTTTTAAGAAAACTGGATGGGAAGCCTATCCCCAACTCATATAGGGCGTTTAAGCGGTTCTTGAACGTAAAACCAATGGAAGATGTGAGCTACAATCACAACTACTTGTACATACACATGCTTTTTCAAAAAAATAAAATAAAGTGAGAGAGAGAGAGAGAGAAAGAGAGAGAGAGGCTCCAGTTGGCCTACATATAGGTGGTATGATTGCATTTTCAATTTCTCATCTATAAAATCTTCTCTTCCTTCCTTTTATTTCTACTCAACCCATACATTCAACAGATATAGAAGTGTGCAGAAATGGCAGGTTCCTCAAGTCATCACATAAGAAATATTTATGTTTTCGGTGGATCCAGTCCTGGGAAAGAAAAAGAGTTTTTAGAATTAGCAAATCATCTTGGTCAGGTACTAGTTGAGAGAAAGATTCATTTAATGTATAGGGGAGGTAGCCTTGGGTTAATGAGAGGTGTGTCAATAGCTGTATTTTTATGAGGCAGTCAAGTTTTGGGGGTCGTCCCCAAAGCTTTAGCAAAATGGGACATTATTGGAAAAACAATTAGAGAGGAACTACAGATCTCCACAATGTCTGATCGAATGAATGCAATGTTCAACCATGCTGATGCCTTTACTGCCTTACCAGGTAGTCTTGGCACATTGAAAGAGATCTTTCATATTTTCTCTTGGGCCCAACTGCACATTCACCATAAACCTATAGGTTTGTTAAATATTAATGGTTTTTATTATAATTTGTTGTCTTTTCTTGATCAAGCTGTGGAACATGAATTTCTAAAATCTTCAGCACAATAAATCATAATCTCTGCTGCTACTGCTGAATAATTGATTGACCAACTACAATCTTTCATCCCTGTAATTAATCCTTCCATAAGTCGCAAAAATTGATCAACTATTGAAAGCCTTAAAAAGCTTAGATTAGATTTGAGCCTTCGTTTATGAAACCTTGTGTCTTTTGGTTTCATTAGTAGCATATTATTTTGTTTTGTTATTTCTTATATTTATTTAAGTGTCTTTTAGGTTTGTTAGTGTTCGTTGTTTTAGGTGATGTCTTCTATACTCTATCTTTTTACCTTAGGACATTGAGGACAATGTCTTGTTTTGGTTGGGGGGAGAGGGTAGTAGTTGACAGAAAAAAAAACTTACTAATTAACTGTTTTTGCTATTATTAAAACCATTTGACAAAACTGTTGTTGCTAGGATGACAGAGTAAGGGAGAATTTTATTGACTCTTGAGATGTATCTTGGTAAATATTTTTCAATGGTTATTTGCAATATTCATAACAAGGTCTATCACATACTTCTTATGAAATATTCAGGTTTACAAACTCTCGCATTGTTATCATTTGATTATGCTCATATACTCATTTAACAAGTATTCTTAAACCTTCATTTTCACATACACACTTTAACATATGATTGTGGGTTGCACATTGGATTATTACATTATTTATGTTCTTTTGTTAAAGGTAACAACTAAGGGAAATGGATAGTATATAATTTGCAAAAAGAAAAAACAAAAAAAAAAACAAATTGATAATATTGATGATAATAAAAATGTAGATAAGTTTGGTTTTGTAGCCTCCCTAACCTAAGCAATTAAGCTCGAAGGGGTGTTTTAACACTTAATACCCTAAAGTCAACTGACTTGGGAGCTATTGGCTTAGTGCTTGTTGCATAGATTAAGGAGAAAAGCTTAAGGAAATCAAATATTGCACTATCTACGTATCAGTATCTGCAACCCGAGTTACTAAACTTAAAGCGGTGTCTCAACACCTAATGTCCTGAGACCAACTGGTCTAGGAGTCATTAACCTAAAGCTCGTTACATGGGTTAAAAATGCATTGTGTTTTAAGTTACATGTATATATATTAAAAAAGAAAAGAAAAAGAAAAATAATAATCCCAACCCAAAGAAGTTAACCTTAAACATTAGAACAAAATTTTGTTTTTTTCCAAGTAAAGCCTCATAACTATGTGTTGATATATTGAGCATAAAAGGAAGGTTTATTAATATCTCATTTAAGAAATATGAAGCAGATATATAAATTTAATGAGAGTTTGTTTATTTGAGTAGATTAATGGAAGTTGAATGATGAATGCCTTGCTTTGTGGAACTTGCAAATTGTTTTTCTATTTTAACGCTTTGATTACTAGGGACTAGTAATAAGCTGGTTGGGGGGGGGTGTGATTAGTACTTAAAAGTGCATTTTTATCAAGGTTTTATATCATTATTTTACACTTGAAGTATCAATAACTCCTTAACTAGAACATATTTTATAATAATATATCTAATAATATAAGATACCTTTAATTTATGGTAAATATTCATCTTAATTGCAGGCCTATCACATAAATCAAATGATTGATTGATGAGTTTAACTAGTGAAATTGAGAAGACAAAGAGAGGGCTAAGTTTAGAAAAGAGATGCTGGTTCAGTCCAAACTGGAACACCATTTGGTTATTGGATCATAACTGAAGCTGTAGAACTTGGATTTAGGTTTGGTTTATATGTATGGAAAGCTAAGACATAGGCCTAAAACTTTTATGAGAGTCCAAGATTTAAAAGTGTCATTTTCGAGTTCAAATGGTAGCAACAATGGAGAAGTCGGAATCTGTTCTGCAGCCCAGACACTGTGAAGGGTTGAACCCATATATCAAGTTCTAGAAGTCTAAATGAATCGATTCTTGTTTTGTTAGAAAGCTGAGATAATTTCCCAGAACTTTCATGAAGATTATCTTTTCAAATTGTGATGTTAGCAATGACCTTTTTTTCAGACAAGAAGATAAGGATTGTCACCAAGCCAAGATGTGGCCAACCATTCAACAATTAGTCATCAAATCAATAGTTTCAAATTTTGGCCTATAAAAGGAGGCATCTTGGTTTTCAGATCAAGATAATGTTCTTGCTATTTCTCTTTATATTTTTGTAATGCTTAAGTTTTGTATATATTAATCTCTTGTTTATACTTTTCAATTCCTTTCCTTTACTTAGTTAACTTATATCTTATTTATGTTCTTATCTTGTTTATTTATGTTTCTCTCTTTCATTATGTTTAGCTAAGTTTATTATGTCAAGGTGAAAATGTTATACTAATGGTGTAAGAATAAGTATAGTATAAACCCAACATGGACTTTAATGTTTGATACTAACATGTTTTGTATTTGTTATCTTGTTCACTTTTAATACTTTGCTTGTTAAATGGTTAATCTAAATTTATGTTGGATAACCCTTGGTACAACAAATACTTGGCACTTTCATAGCCCAACCGTATGGTATAACCGACACCTATGCTATGAAAGGAACTTGATTTGTTGTTAACATAAGTTATAATCATGAATACCTGACAACATTTACAAGTATTACATTATTCGAATAAGATAACTAATGTAATCATGTTAACAATTTATAATCCGATTGGAACCTCTTTTGTGTGTGGTTTCCAGTTGAGTAATAAAAAGAGTTTTTACTATACTTATTTGAAATACCATTAGTGGATCCTCTAACCTTGACAATTATTTTATCCTTGTTTAATCCTTATATCAATATTACATCTCAAAGCTCTCTTTAACTCCTTTTTTGTTATTATCTATTTCTTTATTTGTAGTTTATACAGTTAACCTCCTTGTGTTTCGACCCTGGTCTTGCTGGGTTATTTATTACTTCGACATTCCTGCACTTGGGATAAGACATCAACTTTTTGGTCTTGTCAGTATGGTGAAGTGTCAGGCCATTATGTTGGTGTATAGTTTGTATGGTTTGGTTGAGAGATGAAACATTAAATGCTCTGAAAAGGTAGCCACCTGAGATTTAAAAAGATTTTCAAATCTTATTCATAGAATCAATGACTATGATGTTAAGAATAAATATGATTTGACAGAGCATACACACTGTAAACATTCAATATATATATAATTGATGACTCCACCATCGTTGTCGATTTCTGAATCGGCAGCGATACAATTTTATTAAAAGGATAGGAAAACAAATTGGACTGTCTTAAGGACCTGGGAGGGAGGGGTAAAACCGGTTTTGTAGAGGCCAAAACAAGGATAAGAACACATCTAAACCAACCCCGAACACCCCACCTCAGTTAATGGGGAGTATAAATACAAGGAGAGAGAAGGTGACCCTTCCTCTTCCCAAAGCTGTTTGCAGCAGTTGCATGTCCAGCTGCATGTTGCTCTTCTCTTCCCCAACAGAAAGCTAAACTAAACCAGCAGAGAGTACCTTGTGAACGTGTGAGGAAGAGTTGAGACCTTGAGAGAAGATTGGACATTTGCCTAGAGGGAAAGGAAAAGGGAGCCAGAAAACTTGAGAGGAAGAAGAAGAAGAAGAACTAGTAGGAGAAGAGAAAGAATACTGTTAAACCTTCCCCAAACTTACTTAGATTTGAAAGGTGGTGCGGTCAGGATCGGACCATCGTCAAGACAAGAACAACCCACATGTTGAGCAGGTAGGTGACTTTCACCTTCCTTTATCATAACATTAATTAATGAAATACTTTATCATGAATGCTACCGTATTATGTTAGTACAGATATCAGATTGCCAAATGCTTAAATGTTGACAAACGATTGATTAACTTCGGCTAATAACATCTGAATGGTTGACTGGGACAAATGAATGATTGGCTTCGACTAATGGCATCCAAAGGGATGACCGGGATAAATGAATGATTAGCTTCGGCTAATGGCATCCGAATGGATGAATGGATAAATAAATGATTAGTTGCGGCTAATGGCATCCGAGTGGATGATTGGGACGAACAGTTGATTAGCTTTGGCTGATGACATCCGAAGTGAATGGCCGAGGTGAGTGAACGGTTAACCTTAACAAATAATACCTTAAGAGGATAGCCAAATTTAAGATTATGGCTGATTGCAAGAATTGGTGCATTTATATGTACTATAAGTTGTTTATACCAAGTACATGAAGAAACTACAAATGTCACGCTTCGAACATGAGATAATGTTAATGTTTCATTAAACTGTCAGACCGTTTATTATCAGTATTATTATTAAGTAATTGCATTCTTATAAATGTTTTGTACTGCAGCAGGGACATCACACCAACGAGGTGCCTAGGAAACTCAATACACAGGAACCTACTTTTGCAAGGAATCATGTAGTTGCATTCTAAATCACGATGTATTTTGTATGAATCAATATACTGAACGTATAACTATTATTAGATCCTTTTTGTTTAAATTCATGATGATTATTAGTAGGATAGGAATGCAAACTCATGTCTATGTATGTATATTTTTAATGTGAACTTGTAATCATGCAAACATAATATTATATGTTTATGTAAGATTCACTTTTAAATGAAATGTTGATTGTTGTTGATGTATGGACTGTATATTGATGATGTGAGGGAACATGTTCGTCGATTACCGACATGATGTGTGTTATGTAAAAATATTTTTTTTACCGTTGTTTTGGGCTTGAAAAGTTGGGTTATTACACACTCTCTATATAATAATGTCTAAACCGAAACATTTTTAATGAAGTGATAATAATTATATCAAGAAACTAGTCACTCAAAAGTTAAGTTAAATCATATATGACTTTTCTAATATTTGAAGGATGATAATATGTTGCTAGACATTGTACTTGATCTTGAAATATAAATCAATTAATTTATTAAATTGACAATAAAGTAAATTGTTTAATTTATTTAATCCTATTTTATTTAAGATTGTGCTTTATATTTTGACCAAAAAATTAGAGAACCCAATGGGTCACACACATTAAGAGATGATTAATCAAATGTAACTTGATCGTAAATAAATTTTAGAAATTAAGGACTAAAATGTAATTAGTACAAGAGATTAAAATTCTAAACCTAAAAAAATTAAATAAAGACTTGATTAAGTAAATTTCTAACATTATTCTAAAATAATATATGCGATAGTTTTTTTAGGTGGAAAAGTGATATTTCTTCATTTATAGGGTTATCAGGTTTCCTTATAATAGACTATTATGCCTTATAATTTTTAATGAAGATATGATGTGGTCAGATAGAAAGCTATCATATAGAATATTTGATATAAAAACACTTAAAATATAAAAAGAAAGAGCTAGCACTCAAAGACATAATGATCTTTCTCTTCTAAATTGATTTTAGGATATTTCTTACTTGTGGTTTATGTGGATTATAATTATAGGCTGGACACTTGAATGACTTGTAGTTTGCGACAATTCAGCCTAAAGTAATCTTAACAAAAATCATAAACGGCCTTAGATTATCTAATGAGATCCTTGAGCTTATGAAAAAAAAAAAATTAAATTATCATTTTCACTATATCTAAGAATTTTGAGAAACCCAACATATTAGTGGCACACATAATAGATGGATGACATGTATTTAGAATTTCAAAAGACACCAACTATTAGGTTTCTTTCATACACCTATGTGCTAGCCTCTAAGTTTTCAGTATATGCTCTATCATAATAAGGCTTCTAGGGAGATAAAATGATAAGATTGTTAAAGGAATAATAGACAATGATCAAGTGACATATATGAAAAGACTCGCAAGGATCACTTTGAATGAATGCAAAAGAGATAAAGGAATGCATAAAGAAAATACACACTACCCCTAAATGTGAAATGAGGCATGACATACCTTGTAATGGGTAATGTCTTTAT
>Ga0325400_1003726_pt1 | contig 13902 bp, 8 predicted proteins | sample PopdelMetagenome_2_FD_205662 | JGI IMG/M metagenome (GOLD analysis project Ga0325400, IMG submission 205662) | Populus deltoides microbial communities from Bellville, Georgia, United States - Xylem-PdKOR-R1 | ecosystem: Host-associated > Plants > Phyllosphere > Stem > Wood/Secondary xylem... | reverse complement strand
CAGGCAGCCATGAGAGTAGATAACCAATGTTATGACTTGAAAGTATCCTGGATAAAGCTATTCATGTGTACAAGTACCAAATATCAGCCAATGAGCTATAACTCTTGGCTGGAATTAGTGTCCCCCTCCCCCCCACGAGATCTCGAGTTTGAACCTCTCCTTTGTAACGAAAGAAAAAAAAAAGGTACCATTTATCAGTTTTAGTTTGTTCCTTAACAGCCTTTTCATTTTCTTCTGATACTTTACAGGTAATAACCTTAAATCTAGACTGCTAAAGCATCCCTAAATACACATCATTCGTCAAAATACAAACAGAATTTAAATTTCAGCAATACCGTGAAAATTGATTTTCATAAAATTCTGGCTCATTATATCTTAGAAATCCCTTTCCACATGGCCTATGGGGAAGATAAACTAACCTGTAAAGGAGCTGTTGCTCAATCCTGAAACGAAACAGACAAGAAAATCATCATGAAAAGCAACAGTAGAGTTGGTAGTTAGCCAGTACAGGCATCACTTAATACAACAATATCCACAACATCAAGAACAAATCCTCCAGGATAATCAGAGCAAACTAGAAAAAATACGTCAAACAAGCAGGTCATGGTCATCATCTAAAAGAAAATTTAACTTTTTCCTTGACAAGGAACTGGGATTTTAACAGGGATATGTAAGAAATTCCGAACATACTCCAGATTCATGTTTTGAAATTGTTTCAGCATTTTCACAGCTATAACAACTGAGTAACCTCCAAGTAATTGAATTGTACCATCAGATCAGACAAACTTAACCCACTAAAGCCATCTACAACCCCTAGTAATCAACATTTCCATATATAGTAGAAAACTAAAACCATATTCTTCTCCCAATTGAAAAAAAACAACAAAAATCAGTGATCCACAATAAACACACATAAATTAGCAAATTTTATGCCTAGAATCACACAATCAATCAACTTTTAGTAGTAAATTCAATGCCCCGTCAATGCATTTTGGACCCTTTTATCACCCCTTGAAAATCCAACCACAAAAACATAAGAAAATCTTGCACACATACAAGATTCATCAATTAAAAACCAAAACAAACTCAAACCAAAAAGGGAACACAATCAAACAACATGCACATCCATGCATGTATATTTACATACCTTCAGGGAGGGTAAGGAGGGGTTGAGAAGAGCAATCACAGGAGCAAGGATGGCAACGAGGGGTAGAAGAACGAATCTTGGCCGTTAAAAATTCAGAAAGATGCCAATACAAAGGTCGGCCAACAATGTAGCCAACGAGGAAAAATCCCATGATAACCATCACCACCTTTATGGCTGCCTTTAGCTTAGGGCCTCTGCGCCTGTTGTTGTAGTAGTATTCATTCATCATTCGTTCTTCCTTACTTGGGCCAAAAAAAAAGTGTAAAAGATTTAGATTTGAGGCAGTGAAAAGATATGCTAAGCTATGTAATGCTTATCATCTGGTAACTGCTTTCTGTTCTATGATGATGATGATCAAGTGTTTATTTTTATTTTTTCTTAATTATCTGAATTTTGGAATATATTTCCTTTAATTTCTCTCACTGAAATGGTAAATTCTCCTGGAAATACGGTATTGGCGCCAAGCAAGGAACTTTAGACGTGGTGTCCTTTCTGATCGGTGGTGTTTATCACTTTTGTAGTTCTTGAGGGATTTAAAAAATGAGTAGTTAACATTAAGCTGTTTGGTAGTATGGTGAGTTGCAAATGAAAGTTGAAACTTCTTTCCGTCCACTGTTTTCAAATCCGAACCATCCAACCGGGGGCTGACTCGTGACTCAGGGTTTAAGGTCAGATTAATTTTCAATAAAAAGAGGACAAGGATTAATATGGTTTAACCAGATCTCGGGTACTCATGACCTAGTTAGCTAAGAAAAAACCAAATCAAAACTCTTAATTTTTTTAAAAAATAGTATATTTTACAAAAAATATAATCTTTATTTTTTATAAAATTCAAAAAATATATATTAATCTGGTTAACTCAAATCACCTCACTTTACCCACGACTCAAGATTTGGTAAATATCCCAAGTCGGGATTAAAAAACATAATTTTATCAAAAATATTTAGTAACAAATACCAACAAGTCCACTAAAAACTTTATTAAAAATTTGATTACGAAAACAACAATAATTAATATCTCTTTCTTAAATATACATCGTCGAACACTGCGGAGGTTACAAGGAGAGTTTTTGTTAAAAGTGAAAAACCTAGAGTTATTGTTCGTGTCAGTTATGGTTCTACCAAGAAGTTCTGGTTAGTTATACACATGCTGGGAGAAAACTGGTTAGAATAATTTCATGAAGCTGGCTGGTTTTGAAGGTTCTCCAACCCAGCTTTTTAGCATAATTTTCAACAGGTAAACTTCCCTTCAGAATAGTTGTGATCATCAATAGGCACACCATTTATTCAATGAAGCACAACTTTGTGTTAACAAGGTTTCTGGCATTTTGTCATCAGCTATAGAATATCTTCAGCAATGATACTACTGAGTTCTAAAATTCTTTCGGTAATGAACAAACTTAACCTGGTAAATCCATTCCACAAACAAAATGCATGTAAAGAATCATGGTCGAACTTTGAACTTTGCGAGAACTGTTTGTATAGCCATTTTGCAAGTTGATCAACATACTGAACAAGCAACTGATGAGTATCATTCAGCTGTTGAATCTACATAAAGCAGCGTGATTCACACTTATAGGACATTAAAATAGATTTGTCTAAGCTTTCTTGTAATCAATGCATCAAAGGTCAACGATAGATGCCATTAATTTGCCACGTGAATATGATTGAACAAACAAGGAAGCAAATGGCACCCTGTGTTCATTTCTTTTTCGGATACTCCCTAGGCCCAAATATGGTAGAACCAATTCTCACATTCGTACTCCCCTTTTCAATCTGCAAAACAAGTTTTAGCTATTAGTTGGATAATCTTTAGACAGGATGTGTTATAATGAATCAAGGGGTGCAATTTCCACATCATTGATGATAAAAACAAAAATTATTGCTACAAGCCAGTATCACTCACAGCTTGCTCAAAGTCATTAGACATTCCCATTGAGAGCTCGCATTGCTCTTCTGGTATACCAAGGGCCTTGCAAACCTCGCTTCTGCAGTTTGCCAATGCCTGATAATACAACAAGGTTTGATATCAGAAAATCTAAAGCACACACAATGCTGTGAAAAAGTAAGTGGAAAAAAGTAGGGAACCTAAAAGTGAACAAAATATGCTACCACCTTGAAGTTTTCTGGGGTTGAGGTATAGTCAAGCATTCCTATTGTCATTAGGCCACAAAACTGAAGGTTTGTGCAACTCTGAATAACATGTTTTGCAAGTTCCACACAACCTGAGGGCTCAACACCAGATTTTGCTGCAACAATACAACTTATATAAAACAACAGCCAAAAACAGTAGATCATTATCAACTGCTCTTACGAGATCCTTAAACTAGTAGAATTCTACAACAAAACAGGATATGGCAGTTGAAAGAAACTCAAGCCAAATAAGAGCAAATTGTTGTAAATCATACAATCAAAAATTGCCCCAAGAACAAACTGGCTCCCAACCATGACTGGAACGACAAGGAGACTGTTCAGCAGGTAACAGTTTTTTAGCAGAACCAGATTCCAGAGGAGGTATCCGGCTGCATGCTAAAAAAGCTACAGAGGATATTTAAGGTGACAAATTTTCATATACTAGACAACCTGTTTTAAAAGAGACTCCTAAATAATAATAGATGCATAGCTCAGAGGCAGTAGCATGAGAAGCAGCATCAGAACCTGAAAGCCACTCAAAAGTAGAACAGAAAGCAGCATCAGAACCTAAATGCCACTCAACCTACAATGTTAAGGTTTAAACACCAAGTGCAAATAACTCCTGGATACTTTCTCGACATCGGAACAAAGTTATGAACTTTTCTTTTAAATGCAAAATCCTAGGTCATTTCATATAGAAGCCATGATCTAAACCAAACAAAATGAAACTACGACTTTTTTCATGAGTCCACAATGAAGACAAAATTAAGGTAAAATTATGCACTTATAGAAGCTAAAGAAAAGCCATTGAATTATGAACACGCTACTCAAACCTCCAAGAGGAGCAAGCATACGCTAGTCAATATCATGTTATCTAAACACAAAATATAGAACAGAACTAATTAAGACATGTAATGGTGCTGCCTTGGAACTAATGTCAAATAAAATTACTTAGTTATCCCAAGTCAGCAATATTAATTAAGGCCATCAGCAATAAACCTACATATTTAATTCACTCACATTCTTCACCACTGGTATTCACTTGGACTAAGACCTTCAGGGGCTTCCTTCCCAAGTTCCCAACTGCTCGATCAAGATGATTGGCAATCTGCAAATAACATAAATTAAGCTTTCATAAATTCATAGCAGAACATATAAACTAACAAGCTTGAATGGGAAAGGTCCTCAAGCAGAGCTTCATAAATCAATAAAATGCAAGTGTTCATAAAAAAAAGTCATTACCTTTTCATCATCCACACTCTCTACCATATCAAGGTTTGGTACACTAGCTGCACAACACACAATCACCCATAAGAAAACACAACAAAACACCACAAACCCAGAATTTCAAGACCAACAAAGACAACAAATGAACCATACCCAGTAAAGGTTTCACTTTATTACTCTGCAAATTCCCAATGAAATGCCACTCTATATCCTCTGGCAACTGCATTATTTAATCACCAGATTCAACCAAGAAAATTCCACATCTTTAATCAATCATCATTACCATAATCATTATTTAACACAAATTAATACAAAAAGATTCAAACTTTAAGAACCTGGGGTGCCTTTTCTATGAATTCTTGAGCATAGTTTTCACCAAAACAACGGTGACCCACATCGTATAGCTGTTTGATTAGAGAGACTGGTTTGGTCTTACTAACAGCCACCACTCTGATCTGCTGGGATCCACGACCTGCCTTCTCTGCTGCTTGAGAGACACGCTGAAGCACTGATCGGAGCGCCGCCGCTGCGACTTTGTCCATAGCGACAGGTATCGCTGACATATCAGAGACTTGCTCTTGTTCTTGTTTTGTGGTACAGTTCTTATCTGTGGTGCTGGGTTCTTCTTCTTCTTGTCTGTTCATTTTTTTTGTGGTCTCTCTCTCTCTAAAATCCTTTGATTTTTGGTTGGTTATTGCTGGCTAGATTGTTGGTATGAAACGTTGCGTTTTAGAATATTTCCTTACAATATTTTATTAATTTTTAAAGGTTTTTTGTTTTTTCCTTGTTACAACTTGTAAATTAACACGTTACTGAAATTTCTTTAGTTTAAACCAGTGGTATTGTACAAAATGCCCTTCGTAATATTATTTTTTACAAACAATTTCCATCTAAAATTTTCTTCAATGAACTAAGATTTTAGTTCAAATGATTATATATAATCATGGTACTAATATTTTCATGGCGCCAAGGAAAAATTATATATATATATATATATATATATAAAACCCGTGGCATCTCAATAATTATTTTTCGAGTCCGCTTAAAAAAATATAAGTAAAAAATAATTATAGAGAAAAATATTTGATTGGTATGAGTCTTTAAAAAATAAATATAAAAATTAACTAGTTACTCTATAACGATGATAAATTTTTTCAAAAGAAAAAACTTGACTTCCGAGCTTCGAGGTTAATATGAATAGTGAATGTCTTTTTTTTTTAATTTTAAGCTTTTAGGAACAATCCAGGCCATTCCAGGCAAAAAGAAAAAATATTGTTGAGTTTTACTTTTTATATAAACATTTGCCCTTTTGTTTTTTATCGATTCACCTCCCATTTGTTTTCATTTCTTTAATTTTTCAATTTTATTTTTTAAATTTTATAATTAAACTTTTCTTAATAATAATCTGGGCTTGCTTTCGAATTGATTAAATTAATTGTGTTATATCAAAACAAATTCTGTATGGTTTTATTTTAAATTCTAGCTAGAAAAGAAATCGGATCAAGAGATTTTTTCAATTAATTTTATTCTTGAATTTTATATACCAGTCGATTGAGTTGTTTTTGGATCAACCAAATAATTAAATCATGTGAGAATAACTCTTATATAGTTTAGTTTTAATTTGAATCGTAATAAGTTTGAATATCATGTTTTCCGATCACAGCATGTATACTGTTATTTTATAAAAACTATTTTAATACCTGTTATTTTTTTTTAAACAGTGCTAATTCTAAAAAAAAATCTTTAATTTTGATATACAAGTTCAGGGATGGCTTATGACCATTCATGAATGATCCGAAATGTTCATTTAGTAGAAGACATGCTAAATGTAAATCATAGAAGATACTCCTAACAGGTAAATGAGAGATAATTAACAGGGTGAAATGAGATATATATTCCTGAGTCCTGGCTAGACCAGTTTATATATATATATATGAGATTGTTCTAGCTAGTTGAAATTTTCCCAGTAATGAACAGATTCAGTAAAATTCATGTGGAAATATTAGGATTGATGTCCAACGCCATCTGCCGGTGAATTCTAGGCATGACAAATCGAAGAATCTCCAACACTAGAGCACTAAATGATAAAACTGAAAGTATTCCTACATAAATCCATTTCCATTTCTCAGCATGGTCTTTATGATCAATCCCTTGAAATATGTTTGCTACAATCATGGAAATCAATAGATATCCTAGGATTTTATGGTATATCTTCCACCACCTCCTGCATTCATTCTCTCTCTTCGGTTGCAAGTAGAGAGCAAGCATCTGCATCACAAAAACAATGGCGTCGGAGATCAATAAAGCAAGATTGATCAAAATAAGTAGAGGGACTGCAAGTCTAGGCTCACCTGTGCAGTTGCAAATGTGAAAATAACGATGCCAAGAATCCTGTGTGCTCTCAAGCTGTATTGCTTTGAGGAATTCCCAAGCCACATCCCAAAGCTCCATCCCACTGCACCAATAATATATCCCAAAGTTTGACACACAACGTGAAATTTGTACCATTCATCACATTTCAATGGAAATTTCCTGAAGGATCTTGCAACAATCGCCCCCACTGGCAAGAGTGTTCCCCATCCTATGATGTTTAGAACCCCATGAGTCTGTTTCATGTAGATCACATTAGTAATAGCAAGACGAGTTCATCAAGGAAAAATGAAAAGAAAAGTAAAAGTTAAAGCACATGGAACTCTTTATTTTTCTGCAAATTCTGATGATGTAACTTTCCTTACATTCCTAAGATGGCGTCTGTGATGCAAAGCAATTTGACCACTCCATGATCTTAGGTTCGTCGTCTCTGCATTCTCAGTACCTCGAAGAGAAGTATGATCATCCCTTTGTGGTTTGATGTTTTCCACACTGGAGCTGACTTGCCACTCATTAGTTCTTCTCACTGTTGTCACAAGAGAACCCTCGCTGCATGAAGAGCTTTGGACACAGAGGATTAAACAGACGATTACAAGACAATGAGAGCTCATGATCTCTCACTGCCTTGACAATGAAATTGAAGGATTTCATTGTGCTGCAACATATAAAACTGTATCAAAAGTTCATGTCGCCATAGACTTGTTGCAGAATTGATGTAATGACATCAATCATTCCTTGATGTACTTCCTGTGACTTGTCAGAATATGTGCTTTTCTTAGCAACATAAAGAATCCTGTCTACCTTGAACCAGTGGTGCACAGGACAAGATAGATATTATTCTGATTTGTATCTGTCCTTTTGCAATCATTGCGATTTGCTTTTCTTTCTATTATTGTAGATTAATTATGTTTAGAATATAAAATTTGAAGGAGATCTAAATATTTTAGTTTTAATATATTTTGTAGGTGAAAATTTTTTATGATGAAACTTGAAGAAAGTTTATATTACTACGTATTTAATTTTTATCAAAATAAATAGAGATAGTAAAATTTAAATTTAAGATTATTTAGTTATTAAAATTTTGATATCATATCAAATAATCAATTCAACTTAATAGAAGATCATTGTATATGATTTATATTATTTTCTAATACTATTATGATTAATTAATTGATTAAAACTAATTACAAAAATTAAAAAAAAATTAGGAAGAGGGCTTAAGAGAAATCCTAGATGTCAGGGATAATCTTTCATGTAAGTGAAAGAAAACAATCTCTTTATTCATTTATCAAATTATAAAAGTCTACTTAAAAATAAATTAAAAAAATCTATTTATGTTGATCATAAGTCTAAATCTCAATCCTTAAAAAAAAATTATATAGTTATAAAATCCAAAATCATGATGCAAATAGTTTTAATTAGTCAATTGCAAATCTGACTAACAGAATAATATAATGTATATTATTTAGCATAGTTATTTATGGATCAATGAAAAGAAGTATGGATTATGCAGAATGGCTGGTTTTGATGAAAAAGCTCATAAGTTTCAATTTAAAAGTTAGATTGTGCTTAAACTTAGTTAAGAGGTGTCACTATTCGATGCCATGATGATATTTAAAAAATAAAGGAACAAAAATAGATATCTGACATCTTATTTTTAAAGGAAAAATATTTTATTTGAGGAGTTGCCATATAATATTATGGTCATTAGAAACCATAACCAGTCAATAACAATTCTATGATATGAGACTAGTTACGCTAAAAGAAAGATATTGTCACTCCTAAAATGATCCACTTGGCATAGACTGCATTGCATATTTTGTCTTGACTTGTTAATGGTTTGTTGTGTTATGTTATCATGGCTTGTCTATAATATTCATGATTTTGACTTTAGTAAATAGTCAACTAAAAATACTTTCAATTTGGCATTGATAGGCGGTCTAATATTTCTGACCTTAGCGTTAATGAATATTGAGCTAAAAGTTATTTCTAATTCTAGTGCTGATATTCCTAACTCTAGTGTTAATGAATATTAAAAGTTTTTCTAATTCTGACATTGATGAGCATAAATAATCCTAACTCAAACATAAATGAATATTAAGATGATATTCATAATTTTGGTATTAGTGGATGTCAATCCAAGTTGATATTACCACCTCTGACGTTGATAAATAAAAAAAATTATTTAAATTGAAATTTTTTATTTTTCTTAAAAATTCAAGGCGGTGACTCGTAATGAGTCAATTTACCTTAAACAAGGATAACAAATATTTTTTATTTACAAAGAAAAGGTTGATGATTTTATTATTTTGAAAATTTAGATATGTCGGTTCAATGAGTCTTTTAATTTTAGGCAAGTCCTTCTTAGCTTAATGAACTTCTTATTAAGTTCAAATATACATGCAAAATATTTTTTATAAAATTTTTTAATAAAAATGTTTAAACAAAATATTTTAATAAATGTTAAAATATGTAAAAGTATTTTTTGATTTTGATCTTTTTGTGAAACCCGAATAGATACAAAAACAGTTTTAGCATTTTTTTTACTTGGACATGAAAAAAAAAACTTTGATGAAAAACTCTAATTAATTAATCTCTTTTTAAATAAAAGGGAACTGAAACAAATGATTACCAAACATTATACACGAGTCATAATTATCTCAAATATTATACTTGGAATATTGTGGTAGTAGTTGGTTTTAAAAATATTTTATATTTAAAAATATATAAAAATAAATATTTTTTATTTTTTATAATTTAATATTAGCAAATTAAAACAATATAAAATATATATAAAAAAATAATTTAAAATAAAAAAAAATCAAATCTTTGTAAAAGCTATTTCTAACCACCAAAACAAAGCACCTTTATATAAACAAACAAAGTCAGCCCATTCGTAAACACAAACCCAACCCAGCCTCCATTGCAGCCCAACTCGCTGACAAAAAATATAGCCCATAAACTCAAACTACGATTTATTGTATTATAATATCAGCCCATCAAACAAAAGTAAGAAAACCCAAATCCACAAACACTTCAAAATTAAATCACAGGATGATGAAAAGATCGCAACCAAAAATTCAAGCCGGATTGCAGGATCTTCTTGTCCAATACCTTTAGTATATATTTCAAGAAAAAAATTATTTTTTAATCTGAATTTAAAATTTTTTTGTATATATATTTTATATTTACAAGAAAAAAATTATATTTTTTCAATGTGGGAAAAAAAAACTTTTTGATTTAAATACTTCAACTTAAAATAATAACATAATATCTTTTCAATGTGGAATTTGAAGCCCTTTAGTATATATACTCTATGTTCACAAAAAGAAAAAAGTTATGTTTTTTCAACGTGGGATAAAAAAATTTTTAAAATATTATTTTAAACTTCATTATTTACATCATGTATAGTTTATATTCACATTAATGTTTTTTTAATTTTTTCATATGAAATATTAAAATTTTAAATATATTTTTTTAAATTTTTTCGGGTTGACTCAGGTTGATTCATGAAACTCGGAACCCAGCCACTTAACCAGGTTAACTCCTGAGTCAGGTTTGATAACTATATTCAAAAGAGATAAAATAATAAATAGTATTTTAATGGCATGTCGTTTAGGATCTTGATTTAAAGCCAGATGACAAGTCGCTTAATATAAAAATTTAAGTTAAATTAAAATCATTTTTTAACTTTCACTTAAGTCTAAAATTATTTTTATCTTTTGTAATCTTTTAAATATTACTCCTTAGATTTATACATTCCTTGCAAAATAGTCATTGCTTTTAGATTTTTTCAATTCGGTTTTTAATTAACTCTTCAAACTTTTAATTTTTTTAAATTCATCCTTAATTAAGTCAATTAAGACCTTTCAAAGTTCAATTAGGCCATTGAATTTATTCAATTTTTGCAATTTTGCTTTCATATTCAACTTTCTTCTTAATTACTTTTATTTTTCAAAATTGGACCGTCAAACTTTGCAATCTTGTCATGCTAGTCCTTAAATTTTTAATTTGTGTAGTATTGACCAAATTATTTTTCAATATCTATTCAACAAGATCATAAATTGTCAGATGTGTATGCATGATTGATTTGAAGTATTTTTTTTGAAAGAAAAATATTTTTTATATGAAAAATAATTTATTTTTTTAAGAAAACCTAAAATTGAGTTAGCAAGAAATCCCAAAACCTCAACTTTAAAGGAGAGTCGGCTTCTGTAATCAATTAAGTTCTGAAAAGTCCTCAAATTAGTCCTATAAAATGGGCTAGTTTTATTATTTTTGGATTTATCAAATACTAGAAACAATGGCGTAAAATTAAAACTATTTGCTTGGAGTAATTTTGCTATCTATTTGACCTTTTTTTTCCCTACGGAGGCCAACTTTTCTTTAAATTTAATCAACTCAATTCTTCTTTAATGATATTTAGTCATTGCTAAGCATTGTGATGAATCAAGACGACACAGAGAAAGCAAAACTTGTAAATTCAATTTCCTAATGTCAACTCTCTTACAAAAACTTCTCTATAAAAGCCAATCTCCTATCAAAATAATTCCCATCCAACTAATCCTTGTTTCATATATACTAGCTAGTAACCATGAAGTTGCTAAAGCTCTTCATTGCTCTCTCAACAATAGCTAGTACCGTTACAGCTTTGCATTTAGACAGTTACATTAATGAAAATTCAAACAGGCAAAGTGAACTCTCGTTGTCCGAAATCCAAGAAGTGACTTCTTTACGAGGGGTTGGTCGCGTCCTGTCTCAACAAAACCTGATAGCCAATCTGACATGCAACAAATTCCCTCGAATTTGTCGACTGAAGACAAGTGCAGGACCAGATTGCTGCAACAAGAGATGTGTTAACGTGAAGAAGGACCGATTGAACTGCGGTATGTGTGGGTACAAGTGCAAGTACACTGAAATATGCTGCAAGGGCCAGTGTGTGAACGCGTCTTTCGATAAAAGAAATTGCGGTGGATGCAACAAGAAGTGCAGGAAGGGCGAATTTTGTGTTTATGGGATGTGTAGCTATGCATGATTGCTTCACAAACTGTATAATTTTCTGTTGTCTACATCTTCTTGTTTCTGCAAAACTGAGTCTCTTGCTTGCTCCAAAGTGCATTGGGGTGCATGTGTTGGCTCATTAATGTAAGTCACATCACCACATTATGAGAGTATAGTTGTATTAATCTTACCACCGAGTATAAATGAGCAAAAAGTTTACAGTAGCATAACCTTGCAATCACAAGGTCTACATATGTGAACGTGAACATAATTATATAGCTAGCATATTATAAGTATGATTGTGGAACAATCATCTAAATTTAAAAATTTTAATTGATAAGTGTGATTTTAAAATATAATTTTTATTATATTATTTAGAATATAAACTTTTTGAATTTAAATTTCAATTTGCATATATTTACATATTAAAGAGGCTTTGCTATTATATTTAAAAATGATTTTAATCTAAAAATTTTAAGTAAATTCTCAATATAATTTATATTATTCTTTAATATTTATAATCTTCCATACAATGCATTGCTAAACCAAGTGTTGAATACCAATGAAATCCATAAATATTAATGAGAGCAATTAGAGTTTAAGTTTCTAAATGCCAACCATAAAGATGAACACTACCACGATAGCAAATTGAAATTAGACAGTGTTATAATTTGATAATATAATAATAGTTATTTTTTAAAATATTTTTTATTTAGAAATGAATTAAAATGATATTTTTTTAATTTATTTTTGACATTAACATATCAAAACGATAAAAAAAACATAAAAAATAATTAATTTGAAGCAAAAAGATTAAAATCTTCTAGAAGCATGGCTAAGCTGCAAAAAAAAAAATGACACTTTAAAATCTTTTCATCTATATATAGTTATAGAAAAGAAAAGAAAAATATAATGATTTTCCTTTTTTTTTTTGGTTTTATTACGAGTCTCAACATGCCTTTAACTACCCTTTCTTATTGAAAATGAAACTTGATTTTTGATTTTTTTAAAGAACAGGGAAACCGGTTCATAGGTTGAGAACTGGTTGACGAATTGAATTAAATAAATCAGTCGGCAGAATACAATTCATGTTCAGATTAGTATTTTCTTATATTAATTTATTTTTGATTGTCTAGGATTTTAAACCTATAAAAAAGTTTGTAATTTGATATTATTAAGTAGTACAAAAAAAAGAGAATAACTAAAAGAGTTTAGAGAAAAATACTTAATTAAAAATATACTTTCCTTTTAATATTTTTTTTCTTCTTGAGTTTTTGACTTTTTATTATTTTTTTAATCTTATATGGCATCCAGCTTTCTTCCAACACTTGTAAGATTAATTTGAACATGAGATGATCAATGGAAATCACAAATTTTAACCATTAGACTATCCCTTTGAGGACATGATATTCCAACTTTGTTCTATAATTTTATGTGGGAAACAGTTGTAAAGTTCAAATAAAGAAAGAGAAAAGTGATACTTAATCAATCTAGCTGCTCAATGGTTTAGCAAATGATCAGGCATTTGCTTCAACTCTAAGCAAAACCGCAAGCATCGGTCAAACTAAGCATGTGCATAGGGAAGGTACACAGTATCAAGTAGTTTCTTCTTGATGCATGTTCATAAGAACGGAAGTAATGGCTGCATATAGTTTAGTTGCCTACAAAAGTCAGGCTTCATTTACATTTGTCACGGATTATTGGCAACTATCAGAGGAGAAGTTGACGGAGGACTAAAGAGAAGAGAATAAAATATTGTTTGCAAGTCTGCAGCACTTGCTTTGGACCTGCTTGTCACCTGTGAATGTTCTTGGTCATTGCATATTGCAAGGTAGCCGAACTGTGGAGAAATAAATATCTATGATTTGGAAATAATGAAAAGTCAAAACTTGAAGCAAAATCCCAACCCTTATCTTCTGTAAAGGAAATTGTGAGATGCCTTCACGCAATTGCCAAGGTGATTGAAGGAAAGAACGTGCTTCAATAACTGACATGAAATTTAGAAATCAAACACTGGAAAAAGCA
>Ga0325400_1003724_pt1 | contig 13903 bp, 7 predicted proteins | sample PopdelMetagenome_2_FD_205662 | JGI IMG/M metagenome (GOLD analysis project Ga0325400, IMG submission 205662) | Populus deltoides microbial communities from Bellville, Georgia, United States - Xylem-PdKOR-R1 | ecosystem: Host-associated > Plants > Phyllosphere > Stem > Wood/Secondary xylem... | reverse complement strand
AGATACTAAAAGAAGACAAAAAGATTTTTTGAGAATTTTTGAAATATTGGCCTAGTTCTCATAACTCTAACAAACTTGTTGTTACAGCCAAAGTGCATACTAATACATATATTTTTTTTGAAATTTTCTTTGTTGTATAAAAATATGATGTGATGATTTTTTTTTATTTTGGAGAGACTAAGCCGTATGCATGAAAACAAAACATTTTTTTTATATTTTATTTTTTTGATGTCTCGACGAAAACCAGGTATTTTAATACTGGATTTGTATCTTTACAGTATAAAAATACAAACTAGTATTAAAAAATTTTGATAAAAATATGCAGGAAAATCAACAAAATTTTTTTAAGGATTTCTCAGAATTTTTTTTAAATTTTTTTTATATATCTCTAAATATATATATATATAAATAATATAAATACATTATAATATATAATATAATATTAGGTGGGCTAGGCAGGGCCGGACCAACTAACTGGGCCGGACTCAGCCCCAAAAGGGTTGGGCCGATCTCGGCCCAACAGTTCTCTTTTTTAGTCCAGGCCAGACCCGGCCCAGACAGCAGGGCTGGGCCAGAATCAGTCTGGTCCGCAAACACATCAGAACTGGGCCAGAACTAGCCTGGCCCAGTGAAAGGCACCCATCAGTGCTGGGCCAGAACCGGCCTAGCCCAGTGAAAGGCACCCATCAGTGCTGGGCCAGAACCGGCTTGGCCCAGCATTAGAAAACCAACCAGGGGGGAATTATTTCCCCCCCATCCTCCTGTATGCAGAACGAACGTTCTGCATGCAGGAAGAAAGCGCAGACGACCAAAAGAAATAAAGGGGGAAGCAAAGTGTACTTGGTACGGAGGTGGCAGTGCCCTGCTAGTCGGACTGCTTCGCTGGCGGCGCTGTAGTGGAGGCCGGTGGCGGTGTCGTTGCTCACAAACGGCGGCTCCAAGCAATAACGTTACTGTTTCAAGTGGTGGAGAAAGAGGCTCCTGTTCTTCCCTTCTCCTTCGTTCTCCTCCTCTTCTTCTGCTTTGTTTCCTTTTCTATTTGTTCTGGTTTAGGTGATGTTTCCTTCCAAGACCCGACCTCGCCAGTACCGCTTTTCCTTAACCCTCACGGTCCACTCTCCTTTACCTCTCACTATCCCTCTCGGTTGGTTCTTTTTTTTCCTTTCGGTTCGTTTTCCCTCTCCTCTAACCCTCACAGTCCCTCTCTTGTTTATGGCTTTCCCGGTTTTCTTTCCTTTTTGGTCCGTTTTCCTCTCTTTGGTTCGTTCCCTTCTCTCTTTTCCTTTTTTATTTCTCTGCATCTCCCCCTTTTTCTCCTCTCCCTCCCCTCTCGCGTGCTGGTGTTGGGGCGGTATTTATAGGGCAAAAGGGAGCGGGGGCGTCCCTATTGCCACCCTATCTCAGTGCATGGGGAGCAGGGCTTTGCAGCCCTGCCACGGTGCCGGGTTGGCTGGCCATTGGGCGTGGCTGAAGGGCATGGCTCCCCTGGTCTCTCATCATGAGGGTGCATGGGGCTTCAGGTGTTGGTAGAGCACGCGACACGAGGGAGTTAATGAGGAAAGAAAAAGAAGAAAAAAAACATTTTCTCTTCCCCTACTACACGTCTAGGGGAAGAAGAAAGGGGAATAGTGTCGCCCAAAACGACACCGTTCTGTTTCCCTTTTTTTTTAACGATGAAACGACGTCGTTTTATACAAAACGCACCGTTTCATTTAAATGTGGCGCCAGCATATTTTTCCCAACTCAGTCCTTAATTTATCCTTTGTTCTTTTAAGTCCTCACAATGTAATTTGGATTTTAAGAATTAATTCAATTGCATCCCTGCCAATTTCAGTCTCCGCCCCTATGGTTGGCCACGCTTTTCACTTCAGTCCTTGGCCTCTAATTTATACAATTGGACCCTCAATTGATCAATAAACCTTCAATTTCTTCAATTTGGCCCCTGATCTTGTTAATTACAGCCCCTATATTTACGCACCTTTTCCAATTTGGTCCTTGGTTTCAGATTTCCTCAATTAACTCCCTAATTGGCCATTAAACTTCAATATTTATGCAATTAAGCCCCTGATTTGACCAAATCAACTCTTGAAAATTATAATTTGACCTCAGAACGTTAATTTCTTCCAATTAAAGCTCAAATTGACTTAAAAATCAATTTTTCTTGCAATTAAACCCTCTATAAATTCAATTAAACCTTCAATAAAATCCAATTATGTCCATAAACATCCAATTTTGGACTTTTCTCTTCAAATTAAATTTTCTTTTCCCACAGGGCTCTCATCATTCAAGTATATACTGTAAAAAATTTCAATCCTTATATTTTTTAACCTCTTTAATCAATTTTTCTGATCCTTTCCTGAGCGCACCAACCTCCTATTATTTTTCTAATTTCTTCCAGCTATATATTTATATATTTATTTTTATTTTTGTGTGGGGACCCAAAAATGGGTTACAACATGTGGCATGGACTAACATACATTTAGTGTATGTTAGGATCCCGGGTAAGGGGATCACCATGTATCGGCTAACATACATTTAGTATATATTAGGATCCCGGGTAAGGGGATCACCATGTAACGACTGACATACATTTAGTGTATGTTAGGGTCTTGGTTAAGGGGATCATTATCCATCGACGCCTATGGGGTGGTGATGATATTGGTGAAAATGGTATCGGCAATGTGTTAGGAGAAAATAATTGTGGTTGATTTTATAGAATCTTGAATGGAAGTTGAAAATGAAAGATGAAATAATTTTTAGTAATTAAATGAGAAAGAGTTCCAAATGAAATAAAAAGGAGAAAAGTGAATAGAATATGAATATATGTTTGCCTTTCTAAATTGTTGGATTTTTGTGTTACTATACTTATTGTGATATTCATTGTAACGACCCAACTTTTTCAAGGCCAAAATCGCTAGAATCTTTTTTATCATCCGGTTTCTGGGTGTTTTTCACCATATCATTCTTCAGGTTTATCATTGCATTCTGTTCATTAACAAGGCATAATCTATATAGGATAACGTAAATCAACATTCCTATAGAACAAATTCTCAATACACGTATTTATAATATTATATTTTCATACTCATAGGTTTACATTACATCATATCGACATACCTATAAATTCACATTCTTGTTCTAATCTCGTTATCATCACGAGTTCATACAAGAGTATCGAACAACAAGTTACATAACTAGTACTTTTGTTATCCTGACCTCATGTCATTTTACAACACGACATCCTCATTAGATGAATGTCTCATATGTATATTCATACACATCATATCAACTTGTTCATAATTCACATCCGCGTTTCATTTCAACTTTTCATTACTAGACTTTACAAAAAAGGTCGGACGACTAATTGAGTGATTGATACGTTCATTCATGCAAAACTCATATCACCCATAACATGTGTGTTGTTACTTATTTTTGGACCCCATGTTTGCTGGAAGATTGACAAAAGCAGATGAAAGAAATATTTTTTCGAAACCTTGTTTGAGCTGTTTTCTGTTCTCTTTATCCTTCCCCTTTGCTGCCAAAATCATCAGATTTTCTTAGATTGATCAGAAGTTTTCATAATGCCAAATTCATTCCTTTTTTATCTGGTCTTTAAGGTTGAAAAAATCCCTCAGAATTTGCATAAAAAAAATGGTTATGCTGTTGTCGAAATTTTTTGTTCCAGCTTAGGCTCTGATTCTGACTCGGTTTTGTACGATATTTGACCATCCTAGGTATATTCTGTCACTCATGATATGTTAAAAAATTGATGTACACCTTTATTAGGTCCTAGGGATCATTGTTCTTAGGGCAAATTCTCAGTCAGATTCGGATGCTCAACATCGTCAAATCAAGAACCTTTTTGACCAACTAGATTACTAGCAGATTCTGTTCTCTAAAATGATTTTATCTCACTTCAACTCCTTCATCAAATTTTTAGTCCGGGACACATAGATGAATTTGAGCTTTTGAATTGCTTGATTCTGATATCAGAAACTCAAGATATTCCTGTTTGAAATCTAGTGTGAAAATATAGAATCTTGCCACGAGAAGGTTTCTAGTCGAGTTTGGTTGCAATTCTGTTATTCAAAACGAATTTATCTCACTTTGAATCCTCATTAAAGTCGTAGTCCGGGACACGTAGATGAATTTGGGCTTTTGAATCCCTTGATTTCAATATCAAAAGCTTAAGATATTCCCATTTGAATATCTAGTGTTGAAAGCAGGGATTCCTGACCGCGAGAAGGATTTTTGCCCAAGTTCGCGAGACTGATTCGAAGGATTTTTTTTGGACCAAGGACTGAATTGAAATGTGCTAAATTGAGGGATTGAATTGAAGAAGGACATTGAAAGCTGGAGAGGGGGCTGGATTATCATAAATGACAGGATTTTTTCCACACCGAATAAGGAAAATAGGACTTTGCAGCTGCACCCTCCATCTGATTTCTTTCCTTTTTTTCTCTGCTATTTTCCTTTCTCATCACGCCTGGATTTTGGAGCTGAAGACCACGTTTTTGTTGCCTCATTTCAAAGGGAGCAGCTAGCCCTATGGAAGGAAAGAAAATAGCCACACCATCCTCTAACTAGGAAAGAAATCACTGCTGATCACAAAATCAGAATCAAACATTCTGGTTTTCTATTTCTGCTCACTCGAGAATACACCCTAGAGTTAATGTAATATTTGTTTCCTAAATAAAGCCGTGTATAGGCTATATACAAGCCTCGGCTGCTAACCTAAAAAGGGGGAGAGAGAAGGAAAAAAAGAGGAGACGGAGGCAAAACAAGGGGAAAGAAAGGAGGCTTTTCTTTGATACTAGAAAGCCTGCAACTGGAACGTGAAAGAGAAGAAAAAAAGCAGGAAAGGGAAAGAGCAGAAGACGAAAAAAGGAGAGAAAGAGGAAGAGAGGAAGAGAAGAAACATTTGGTCTGCACCACAAGCTCTGCTGCTAAATATTGATAGAAACTTTCATCTGTCAAAACCAGTGAGACCTGCAGAAACGGGGAGATCTACAGCATATAGAGAGGAAGTTTGGCTGCTAAACATTGAGAGAAACGTTTATTTGAGGTTTTGTATTTCATCTTCTGCAGCTAAAACTAGTGAGACCTGCAAGTATAAGTCTCCACTTTCTCCTCCCTTGCCGCATATAAATCTCTTATTGTTTTGATGTTTTAAAAAATACTTGTTTTATATTCTGGCTTTGCACTTTCGTTTTCTATTTTTTTTCCATACAATAAATACTTGTCTTCTGTTTCTTTCCGTGGCTTTGAGTTTAGACGGTTATTTGTGTTAGAGTTGCGGGTTCCTTGTTTTTTTTTTCTTTCTCTAGTGCATGAGGAACCATGGGGGCTGTCATCAGCCCACTATTCAGTTTAGATGTTTTCCTTTTCTGCTTTATAATTTGGGATGGGGTATCTTTGATAAGTTTAGGTCGGGGAAGGAAATTGAAATTGCGGGGAAACCCCTTCTGCAATTGCAATAAGGTTTTGGGCAGATTCTATGGGGGGAGGCGTTTTCCTTCGTGCTGTTAAATGATAGCATTTGTGTTACTATTCAAGTGAATTATAATTCACTTGAACAGTGACAGTTTAATTTTTAGGATTTAAGAAAAACCAAATTTTATTTGAGAAAAGTTAGTTTTGAGAGGCCATCTTTGTTTTGTTATATTTTATTCATTTTTGCAGAATTTTGAGAATATATATATATAGATATATGCACGGTTTGTCGTCTTTAATTGTGATTAACTGTGATGCTTATGTTTCGATAAAAAAAATTTGTTTTGTTGTGTGTTGCACACGACCAATACCCTAACATGTTTTGAATGTTCTTTTTTTAAAAAAAAAATATTGAAAGTTTTGAAAATATGTTTTTGCATGGATTTCTTAAACACAACAAAAATTATTTTCTTGCATTTCTGGATTTTACAACATGTTTGTAAAACTCCAAAGGGTATTGGCCAAAATTCCAAAAAATATAAAAATCTTATTTTGGGGGGAATTCATCTATTATTCATCGCTAATGTTTGGATAAAGAAATCCTTAAAGGACGAATATCCAAAATATTATTAGGAATAATTTGTTATTATTCACTGTTAATATTTGGATAAAAAAACCCGAAGTGGTAAATATCCAAAATAATTTTCTAAGAATAATAAATTCGCACACATCCTTGAAAGAAGCCTTGATTATAATCGAGGACATTTCAATTTTTTACTCCACGGTTTACAAGCCGTGAGAGTATAAAACACCAAGACAAAAAAAATAGGTTTTTAAAGCACCCTAGATTTATAAATTTTTGTCCCTCCTCCTTGCGATTTACGAGTCACAAACTCTTGAAATACCAAGGAAAAAATGAGCTTGCAAAGCACATGGAATCTCCTTGGATTTCTATGTTAATAAATTTAGTTTGAATCAAACCTAGAAAAACTGATGGGATTAGAAAACACCAACACCATAGCAATTATAAAGCAAACCAAACACCATGCAGCTTACCTTAGGTAGGGCGTACTAAGGGTGCTAATATCTTCTGTTTACGCAACCAGTCCCTTGCCTTAGAATCTCTCAAAGACCAGTTAGGGTTCCTAGTGACCAAAATACTAGATGTCGACTCCCTTTTACACAAACAACAAAGACCCCGAAACCAAACGAAGGTCGTCGCGCTCCGCCGCGAGGGTGCGACAACGTGAATATATAGTTCTTTTTCAAAATGTGTGAGACGTGAAACAAATTTCCTCATGCGCCATATTGGTATGATGTACCTGTTATAGCACAAGATAATTTCCATCATTATAGGCAATTAAAAAGAAACATAGTAAAGAATATTAACGTTACATTTCATTCATGAATCAAAAGAGCATAATTCTTTCATTTCTCCTTACTTATGTAAATACCACCATTAATAATTCGCCAAGTACCGAGGCTAATAACAATACTCAAACCCGGTCATTCATCTCGAATATCGTTAGCCGAACCAACATTATTCTTTGCTAAAGCACAACAATCGTAGTTCTTTCATATACTTGGTATATACAAAACATAGTTTACATGAATGCATCAATTCTTCAAATTAACTCATAACTCTCAAATTTGACTATCCTCTTATGATGCCCTTAGCCAAAGTCAATCATTTAGTCATCCACTTAGGATGCTATTAGCCGAAGTTGGTCATTTATTTATCCTAGTCATCTAGTTAGGGTATCATTAATCGAGAATACTCATTTATTCATTTTGGTCATCCACTTTGGACGCCATTAGCCGTAGCTAATCATTTGTTCACCTCGGGTATCTACTTTGGACGCCCTTAGCTGTAGCTAATTATTTGTTCATCCCAGTCATCCATTTAGAATGTTATTAGCTGAAGCTAGTCATTTATTCATCCTGGTCATCCACTTAGGATGTCATTAGCCGAAGCTAATTTATCATGTGTCCCGGTCGTCCATTCGGATGCCATTAGCCGAAGTTAATCAATCATTTGTCCCGGTCATCCATTCGGATGCCATTAGCCAAAGCTAATCATTTGTTCATCATGGTCATTCGTTCATATGCCATTAGCCGAAGCTAATCAATCACTTGTCCCAGTCATCCATTCGGATGGCATCAACCGAAGCTAATCAATCACTTGTCTCGGTCATCCATTCGGATGCCATTAGTCAAAGTTAATCATCTGTTCATCCTGGTCATCCGCTTAGGATGTCATTAGCCGAAGCTAATCATCAACCAATCAAACGTTCCATAAGCGTCTTATAAAATCACTATAACATGGTAAATCCTTTGAATTGCTCATTCAAACAGTTCATAACAATTTAAAAGTCACTGCAACATAATGGCAGACCTTTCGCGATACTCGTATAAGCGTTCCGAAATAGTTTAACATTTCAGTAAACACAATACTAGATCATTTGTAATACACAAGCAAACATTCCATAATAGTTTAACATTTAGTAACACAACAATACATCCTTCGTATTACTCATCCAACCATTCATGACACTTAATGTTCAATACAATACAATAATAGATCTCTCCTAATCCTCATACAACCATTCATGTTCATTAACATTTAGTATAATACTGTAAATCCCGAGAAAAAAAAACCAAGGCTGGATTAAATTAAAGAAAATAAACTAAACTAAAAAGAAGTGGGGGCAAGAACGAATACACATAAAGAAAATGGGGCCTAAATGCAAATAAGAATAATTATAGAGCATAAATACTACTATTCTCACCAAAAACAGATCTGTAGCTACGTAAAGAAAGAAAAGAGGGAGTTTTTATATCTATTTTTTTACAAATCAAGAGAGAAACACCAAAATTTCAATAACCCATCCCACATTAAGGGTTATAGGTAAAATAAACCCTGGTGGGAAAGGGATTAACAAGAAAAATTGAACAAGAAGAGAAGAGGGGAGGGTCGGCTGTCATTAGAAAGAAAAGGAGGGATCGAAGCCTTGATTCGCACAAGGTAAGATATTATAAACGTGGTCTTATGAGTCATTTCAAGTCGATTATGAATTGATGCCTGGATGTAAATTTATATTGAGTTCTTAGACTTGAATTGAAAAAAAAAAGGAAGTAAGAGTTGTTAACGTAAAGAACTTCATGTGTTGTGTGTAAATGGAAAGGTGATGAATCTGGACAGTTTCGTCTCTTGACCTTCAAAGAGATTTTGGGTAGGAGAATGAAGGAATTAGGATCAAGTTCCATCATAGAAATTGTAGTTTTGGATGTTTACTAACTAATGAAATTGGTCTTGCTCAATTTGGAGTCATAAAACTCCAGTTATGGGTCACCAACCGAGACTGGGTCATGACAGACCCTATAGGGTAGTAGGTCTGGTTCATTAATGAGCAATTTTGATTATCTTAGAGGCAGAACTGGGTTCTCTTCAAAACATAGAACTTGTAGCCTCATGTCTTACCTTTCCAACTCCATAAATTTTGTTTGAATCGGAGTTCTATAACTCCAGATATAGTTAAAAAACTGAGGAGAGGTCAGACAGTAACAGTTCAAAAATTGACAGTAACAGTCCAAGTGTTTGTTAATGAGCAATTTTGACTATCTTAGAGGCAGAACTGGGTTCTTCTCAAAACATAGAACTTGTAGCCTCATATCTTACCTTTCCAACGCCATAAATTTCACTTGAATCGGAGTTCTATAACTCCAGATATAGTTAAAAATCTGAGAAGAGGTCAGACAGTAACAGTTCAAAAATGGACAGTAACAGTTGGACAGTAACAGTCTAAGTGTTTGTTAATGAGCGATTTTGACTATCTTAGAGGCAGAACGAGGTTCTTCTCAAAACATAGAACTTGTAGCCTCATGTCTTACCTTTCCAACTCCATAACTTTTGCTTGAATCGAAGTTTTATAACTCCAGATATAGTTAAAACTCTGAGGAGAGGTCAGACAGTAATAGTTCAAAAATGAGACAGTAACAGTTGGATAGTAACAGTCCAAGTGTTTGTTAATGAGCGATTTTGACTATTTTAGAGGAAGAACTGGGTTCTTCTCAAACCATAGAACTTGTAGCCTCATGTCTTACCTTTCCAACGCCATAAATGTTGCTTGAATCAAAGTTCTATAACTCCAGATATAGTTAAAAATCTGAGGAGAGGTCAGACAGTAACAATTCAAAAATGGACAGTAACAGTTGGACAGTAACAGTCCAAGTGTTTGTCAATGAGTGATTTTGGCTATCTTAGAGGCAGAACTGGGTTCTTCTCAAAACATAGAACTTGTAGTCTCATGTCTTTCCTTTCCAACGCCATAAATTTCGCTTGAATCGGAGTTCTATAACTTTAGATATAGTTAAAAATCTGAGGAGAGGTCAGACAGTAACAGTTCAAAAATGAGACAGTAACAGTTGAACAGTGATAGTCCAAATATAAAGAAAGGAATGATAACTAGGATTGGACAAAGAATGACAGTAATAATGAGTGAAATTAGAAAAACATAAAGTACTAAGAAATGACTGAAAGAAAGACTTATTGGTTGTTGATATGGTTATTATAAAACATATCCTTGAGTGAGGAAAATTTATGAGATAAACCTGTGATTTGCAGGAGGGACCACAGACGTGGTGCAACAGCAGCAGCAGGGGAGCACGAGTAGAGCTTCTATTGCAGGTAGGTGATTCACACCTATGCTTTCTAGTTAAATTCCATGATTTAATATATTTTTGATGTGAAATGTGAATTACTGAATGTATGTGTATTCAAGGTGAAAAGTTGTTATGTGAATTGCCAAGTGATGAAATTATCACTGACAAAGGAAATATAAGAAGTGTGATTTGAGGCATAAACTAGCATACATTGAGTGTATGTTAGCATCCCGGGTAAGGGGATTACCATGTATTGTCTAGCATACATTGAGTGTATGTTAGGATCCCGGGTAAGGGGATCGTCACGAATGGACTAGCATACATTTAGTGTATGTTAGGATCCCGGGTAAGGGGATCTCCACATATTGGCTAACATACATTCAATGTATGTTAGGGTCCTGGGTAAGGGGATCACCATGTATTGGCCAACATACATTTAGTGTATGTTAGGATCACGGGTAAAGGGATCGCCTTATATCGACTCCTATGGGGTGGTGATGACGATACCAGTGAAATTGGTATCGGTAATGTGATAAGCAAAAGTAATCACGTTAATCTTATAAGGTTGATAGTGGCAGAGGGAACGGTTATTAATAGTTTGAATAAGGAAGAGATTTTAATAAAAAAAAACTAGAAGGGAGAAGTAAATGAAATATGAATGTATGTTACCAAGTTGAAATTATTAGATACTCATACTGTTATATTTATTGTGATATTCACCTTGCAATAATATGTATTTTGTTTCAGGATCGTCGCATGCACGACAGGAGTAGATCCTAGCTTATGTTCCCCTTTTGAAATCTAGGTTCTAGGGAGTATACCCTTGTATTTTGTAAACATGAAAATGTTTGTATAACTTAATTTGTATAATAAATGTTTAAACTTGATTGGATGAATTTAACGCTGTAGTTTATATATCCATATTTCATGTCTATGTATCTATATTTATTTAATTTGTATAATAAATGTTTAAACTTGATTGGTATCAGAGCGCAGGTTGCTATTCTGGGGATAGGAATGATTATATGGTTTTGGAATGTGTTTCAAGATGGTGAAAACAAGGCAAGGAGCCAGGACTGATCCATCCCCAGTTCGGGGAAGTGGCCAGAGTATTCGTAATGAAAGTGATCCAGATTGGGATCCCTTGGCAGACACCTCCTCTCATATACTTGCAGCATCAGTGTACTCTGAAGGGGGCGAGTTAGTGAGACTTCGAGATGATTCATCGTTCCGTTAGGCAGATGTATCCATGCCCCAGGGATCAGACAGACAGGGGGGAGATAATATACCTCCACCAGTGGCACCTCCACCAGTGGCACCGGTAGCTGAATCAAACCTATTTTCGAATCCTGCTTTTATGGAACATATAGTGAGAGCTGTGGCAGCAGGAATGGTAGCGGGGGCCTCCAATACGACTCCTAGATCAGGGGGAATAGTCATCATAGTGCAATGGGTGAAGGGTATGAGAGAGATGGGTTGTATGACTTACCGGGGCGAAGAGGATGCTGAGGTTGCTGGGCATTGGTTGAAGAAAGTGGAAAGAGTTATAAATCAGATGTAGGTGCCAGAGGAGCTATGGGTGGATTGTGTGACTCAGCTATTGGTTGAAAGTGCCCACTCTTGGTGGGAGACCATTAGAGAAAGGAGATCAGGGGAGGTATTGAGATGGAGGGATTTTCGTGAAGAGTTTGAGGAGAGGTACTATTCTTGGGAGCATAAGAGGGAGAAAGAATAAGAGTTTTTGGAATTGAAGCAGGGAGATTTGACAGTGCTGGAGTATGAGAGGAGATTTCAGGATTTAACAGCTTTTGCCTCCACTTACCTTCCCACAGAGTGCCACAGGGTGGAGAGGTTCCGTGATGGACTGAGGCGGGAATTGAGGATGATATTGATAGCCATGCAGTTTCAGTCGGTACGGGAATTGGTACGTGTTGCTCAGGGTATGGAGAGGGTAATAAAGGATACCCCGAAGCCAGTGGTCGAGCAGAGTCAGGCAATGGGAGCTGAGAGGAGAGATTTTGAGTTTATAACTGGGAGACCTCCTCTTCCAAAGAAGGGGAAGAGCGAGCCATCATCAGGACAGTTCTAGAGAAGGGGTGGGAGTTTCACCCCAGGAGGGAGCTTAGAAGGATCTAGACAAGTCAGTGGAAGAGGAGCTTGGGGAGGACAGTCTAGACAGGGAGTCAAAACTGCTGGAGGGTCTACAGAGCAAAAGGGACCAGTATATCTGTTTTGTCAGAGGTGTGAGTAGCGACCCCTGGAGATTGCTTTGCGATGCCGGGTAGATGTTATATTTGTAGAAGTGAGGGGCATCGATGGAAAGAGTGCCCGCATGTAGGAAGAGGTTGTTACTATTGTGGGAACACGAATCACCGGAAAAAGGATTGTCCTCGTAGAACTACCGAGGGAGCCCATGGCTAGAGGATTGAGGTTCGTCTCTTGACCTTCAAAGAGATTTTGGGTAGGAGAATGAAGGAATTAGGATCAAGTTCATCATAGAAATTGTAGTTTTGGATGTTTACTAACTAATGAAATTGGTCTTGCTCAATTTGGAGTCATAAAACTCCAGTTATGGGTCACCAACCGAGACTGGGTCATGACAGACCCTATAGGGTAGTAGGTCTAGTTCATTGATAAGCAATTTTGACTATCTTAGAGGCAGAACTGGGTTCTTCTCAAAACATAGAACTTGTAGCCTCATTTCTTACCTTTCCAATGCCATAAATTTTTCTTGAATCGGAGTTCTATATCTCCAAATATAGTTAAAAATCTGAGGAGAGATTAGACAGTAAAAGTTCAAAAACGAGACTGTAATAGTTGAACATTGATAGTCCAAATATAAAGAAAGGAATGATAACTAGGATTAGACAAGAACGACAGTAATAATGAGTGAAATAAGAAAAACATAAAGTACTAAGAAATGACTGAAAGAAAGACTTATTGGTTGTTGATATTTTTATTATAAAACATATCCTTGAGTGATGAAAATTTATGAGATAAACCTGTGATTTGCAGGAGAGACCACAGACGTTGTGCAACAGCAGCAGCAGGGGAGCACGAGTAGAGCTTCTATTGCAGGTAGGTGATTCACACCTATGCTTTGTAGTTAAATTCCATGATTTAATATATTTTTTATGTGAAATGTGAATTACTGAATGTATGTATATTCAAGGTGAAAAGTTGTTATGTGAATTGCCAAGTGATGAAATTATCACTGACAAAGAAAATATGAGAAGTGTGATTTGAGGCATAAACTAGCATACATTGAGCGTATGTTAGGATCCCGGGTAAGGGGATCACCATGTATTGTCTAGCATACATTGAGTGTATGTTAGGATTCCGGGTAAGGGGATCGTCACGAATGGACTAGCATACATTTAGTGTATGTTAGGATCCCTGGTAAGGGGATCACCCTGTATTGGCTAGCATACATTTAGTGTATGTTAGGATCCCAGGTAATGGGATCGTCACGAATGGACTAGCATACATTTAGTGTATGTTAGGATCCCGGGTAAGGGGATCTCCATATATTGGCTAACATACATTCAGTGTATGTTAGGATCCCGGGTAAGGGGATCACCATGTATTGGCCAACATACATTTAGTATATGTTAGGATCCCGGGTAAAGGGATCGCCTTATATCGACTCCTATGGGGTGGTGATGACGATACCAGTGAAAGTGGTATCGGTAATGTGATAAGCAAAAGTAATCACGTTAATCTTATAAGGTCTGGAATGAAGGTTGATAGTGGCAGAGGGAACGGTTATTAATAGTTTGAATAAGGAAGAGATTTTAATAAAAAAAAA